>ENA-ORMO01001296-ORMO01001296.1-human-gut-metagenome-genome-assembly--contig:-NODE-1296-length-27683-cov-5.618358_pt1 | contig 27683 bp, 27 predicted proteins | sample MGYA00242106_ERZ509001 | MGnify/ENA primary metagenome ERZ509001 (study PRJEB26280, sample SAMEA2338736) | human gut metagenome | biome: human gut; feature: human-associated habitat; material: faeces...
ATGATTATGGCATAACTTGAAGTGAATAAAAAGGTACTCGTATTCTACCGTTTACGATGGTTCGGTAATCGTAATCGGATTTCCTGCTTTCATCTGCTCGATCCAAAGCGGCACAACAGATCCTCTGGAACAAAGTACATTGCCGTAACGGGTACAGCAGATGCTTGTCTGTTCCGGAGAAACGGTTCTGGACTTGGCCACGATCACCTTCTCCATCATAGCCTTGCTTGTTCCCATGGCATTGACCGGATAAGCAGCCTTGTCTGTAGAAAGACAGATAATCTTTTTCACTCCTGCGTCAATAGCTGCTGTAAGAACATTCTCCGTACCGAGAACATTCGTCTTTACTGCCTCAACTGGAAAAAACTCGCAGGATGGAACCTGTTTCAGAGCCGCTGCATGGAAAATGTAATCAACGTTGTGCATGGCATTACGGATAGACTGAATATCCCTTACATCGCCTATGTAAAATTTAATCTTATTGCTCACTTCCGGATATTTTGCCTGATACTCATGACGCATATCATCCTGTTTCTTCTCATCTCGTGAGAAAATGCGAATTTCCTTGATGTCAGTATCAAGAAAACGGTTTAAAACTGCATTGCCGAAGGAACCTGTGCCTCCAGTGATTAAAAATATTTTGTCTTTGAAAATGCTCATAATCATTCCTCTCCCATAACTTTATAAAATATCATACTACAATTTCCTTTATTTAGTAAAATGTCTTACATTCGGTATACTTTTAAGTTTAAGCAAATATTCACGAATTATTTCTGTAAGCTTATCCTTATCATTTTTTATTTCTGAGAATATCTTTTCAACTATTTTTTTGTTTTCTTTTGACATACCCTCTAATTTAACACTTGCTTCTATTATTTTAAGTAGTTCCGTGTATTTCTGTTCTATCTTACATAGAAGGTTATAAGCATTCTCTTGATAAAAGGGTGCTGAACTATCGATTTGTTTTCTAAATGCCTCTAATTTTATTTTTAAATCCTTTCTTTGAAATTGTAACAATTCAAGATAATCTACTGGATCAGCTTGAGTCGGATTTTCAAAATGATAAATATAATTTTGGCATTCAGATAGTTCATGAAATGTTTTCCATATATTTATATATATTTCGATTTCCATATCATATTGTTTCGATGCAATTTGCATAGAATGTTCTATCAAAACATTAAATTCTGTTGACATATCTCGTAATTGTAATTTATATTTTTCTATTTCTTTTTCATATTTATGTTTAATATTTGCTAGTAATTTCTCCGCTAACAAATTACCACACCATTTTGAAACAGCTACAATAACTATAGCACTGCCTCCTAAAGAAGTAATAATAGCACCAGCAAGTTTTATTATTTCATCAAAAGTCATACCTCTCCCTCGCTTTATAATCACCTTTGTTTTTACGCTTTCTATTTTCTTGACGTTCTTTGCGGATTTTTCTCTTTTCTTCCGCCATGATTCTTTCTCCCACTTCATAAGCAATTGGAGTTCTAAAATCTTCATATTTAGCAGAAACAATTTGTTTTATACATGCATCAAACGCTAGATATATATTAGGGGTACCATTAGAATATTTTGCACATTGCTTTCCTCTATAGAAGCCAAACATTCGCATCAATTCTATTATAGAATCAATAATACTTTTATTATAGCAAACTTTAATCATCTTAATAATTATATTTAATGGAACATTAAATTCTTGAGTATCACCATTATAACTTTGTAATTCCACACAACTAATCTGATTTTGTCTAACAATAATCTTTTTATTCTCTTGATGTAAAAACTCTTTGGGAAAACTATTTTTATATACGTTAGCAAACCCATTTATCTTATTAACAATATCTGTAATTTCTACATCTCTTGCAAACCCACCCACAAGTTCTACCTCATCTAAAATATAGAATATAAAAAACCGAAAACTGTCTAAATATCCTACATTTGAATAAATAATTTTTTCACAATGAAACATTCTTGAAATAGTCTTTTTATTTTCTGAGGCCTTAACAGAAGCAAACTTTGTTTCTAGAAAATTCCGATTCTTAAATTCATCTAATTTATCAAACACATCTTGAAAAAAAAGATAAAGACGTTTACAACAATCAGAAACTTCTTTTCTTTCATTTCTTATCGTCATTTCAATTTTCCGAATATTACACAACTTTTCAGCAGTCGAACTGAAAAGAGAATATTCCTTACCGCCTTCACTCCGTGATGCATAATATTCAAAATGCGGCAATATATAGTTTAAATATGCTTGCCCTGCTAAAGTAATTTTAATTCTTGCAAAATTGAATGGCTCTTTCTTCTGAATTACTGCATCCATTTCACTTCGTAATTCGCTTATAGTTATAATCTTCATATCATCAAAAGTCACAAGATGATTCCACATTTCTGTATTTTGAAGATCATACATATTCCAAACAGCCTCTACAATTGTTTCTGGATTTCTACAAAACTTTAATATTTCTAAATATAGAATATTTAGCGGAACATACTCTCTCTCTGCAAACTCCTCTTGTTGTATCACATTCTGACTATTATTCAAATATAGTAAAATCATTCTATCAAGATTTATACTTCCTATCTTTCCATTCTCTGCTATTGAATACTCATATTTTCGAACTCTAGTAACATACACATCATTGACAAATGAATTAAAAATCTGTCTAAATATAACAGATCTACACCCAAAAAGTGGCCAATTTTCATTTTCTGGCATATCCATAAAACGATTACATGATTCAATAATTTTAGCATCAGAAAATCCAAATTTCTCAAGCGCTTCTATACAAGTTCTGTAATCATTATTAAAAATAGAAAAAATTCTTTTTCGTGTTCCAGGATTTGACAAAACTATTTTGATATTTCCGATAGTTGACAACATCTTATCAAACTTAAGATTGTTAGAAAACTTCTCTTTGATCCCTTCTAAATAACGATAACGTATTGATATAATATCATACAAATCATACACTGTTGAAAGTTGCATAAAATACTGAAATCTTATTTTCCCGTCTGAAAAGTGGTCTATACTATTTGTAAATTCTGCTTTTGTAGTTTCACGCATAACAAGCATTAAAACATAGTCTTGCGATGGGTCACACACTCTTTTCCCATTATAATAAATGGATTCAGATATTTTATCAATATTATTTCTAAATGCTAAAATATTTTTCACAAGTTCTGGGACATCTTCTGTATTATGGATAACATCCAAGTTTTCAAATACAATAAAACATTGAGTTTTTTCCTTTCTAATAGTACATTCTGCAACATCCCAAAATACTAGTAACATCATTATATCCGAAAGAGATCCCGATTTGATGTGTTTCTGTATATGCTCCCTTAATTCTTTCTTCATCTGTTCTTTACTACATTTTTTCTCCACCCAAATCCAACGAGTATGACTCAATTTATGCGCAAAATATACAAAAAAATTATGCAAATCAACATGTCTTTCAAGAAACTCTCCATTCATAGTATCGTGAAATAGTTCAATATATCTCTCCGATATAATACATGATTTCTCTCCATTACTAGGAAAAAAATCTTCTAATATTTTTCCATATAAAAACATAACAATATTATGATAAATTCCTTCTCTTGGTTCCCAATAATCATCAAAATTAATCACTAAACTTCTTGCATCCATCTTGCGAAGAAAGTATCTCACAAATGTGGATTTTCCACATCCTTTATAGCCTGATAAAATAAAATTATGCGTATCTTCAGAAACAATTTTTTCCTTAATATTCTCAATTAATTGTTCAGCCTTCAGACTATGTGCATATAACGAATCATAATACATCTCCTCAGATAAAACTTTATCTAGTTTACTTCTCTCACCAGACTCAAGAGGAGAAGCTTTTAAAAACATTCTAACATCAATATTCTCTAACATTTGCTCAAATGCCTTTCTCATTTCCATATTGTTCATATGTATCCTCCCGAAGCATATTTTATCTTTTGTAAAAGTATTATTTTTAAATTCAAGTCTACAGCATCCCTACACCGATACTACCCTACACTGTAAAAAATCTCATATCACTTCCATATAAAATGGATCACTTCTGTAAATAGTTCTTATATTTACAACTCTTGCCCTATCAATTGAAAAGCTGATTCAATGACCTTATCCATATCATAATACTTATATTCTGCCAGCCTTCCACCGAACATAACCTTATTTTCTTTATCTGCCAACTTTCTGTATTTCTGATACAGCCTCTGATTTTTTTCATCATTAATTGGATAATAAGGTTCCATTCCTTCCTGCCAATCTGCCGGATATTCTCTTGTAATGACAGTTTTTGGCTGTGTACCGAATTCAAAGTGTTTATGCTCAATAATTCTGGTATAAGGTGTTTCTCTGTCTGTATAATTTACCACTGCTACACCCTGATAATTTTCTTTATCCAGAGTTTCTGTTTCAAATTTCAAACTTCTGTATTCCATTTTTCCAAAACAGTAATCATAATAGGAATCTATGGTTCCTGTATAAAGGATTTTTTCGCCCAGAGAATTGTACTTTTCTCTGTTTTCATTGTAATCCACACCAATTTCTATGTCACATCCCTCAAACAACTTGTCAATCAGCACATTGTAACCGCCAATAGGAATTCCCTGATATAAATCATTAAAATAATTGTTGTCATAAGTATATCTGACAGGAAGTCTCTTAATAATAAAAGGCGGTAAATCTTTACAATCTCTTCCCCACTGTTTCTCTGTATATCCTTTGATGAGTTTTTTGTAAATATCTTCGCCTACCAGACTGATTGCCTGCTCTTCCAGATTCTTTGGTTCTCCTTGTACACTGGCTTTCTGTTTTTCAATAATTTCCTTCGCTTCCTCTGGTGTACTGATATTCCACATTTTGCTGAAAGTATTCATATTGAATGGCATGTTATACATTTCTCCACGGAAATTTGCCATCGGAGAATTTGTATAGCGGTTAAACTCTACCAGAGAATTAACAAACTGCCACACCTTCTTATTGCTTGTGTGGAAAATATGCGCGCCATATTTATGAACATGGATATTTTCTATATCTTCACAATAGAGATTTCCACCAATAGTATTACGCTTTTCCACTACCAGACACTTTTTCCTTGCTTTCGTAGCATGGTATGCAAACACACCAGAAAACAAACCACTTCCTACTAATACATAATCATATTTTTTCATAAAATTTCCCCTACACCTAATTGATTATTTTTGCAAATGCTTTTTTGATAAATACTGTACCGACTTTCTGTTATTCATATTCCTTGCAATGTATATATTCCGGTTTGTATGCATAATATCTGTTGATGACTCTTCTATATAATTTACAAAATTGCTTTTTATGTACTATTTTATTGCTTCTCTCATATCGCAGGTTTTGTATTATGGATAATAATTCTGCATTTTTATCAAAAAAACATCTTGAAACACTATCGCCTTCATCTTTTTCTATCCAATAAACGACTCTATCTTTTTGTTCTTGCTTCAATTCATCATTAGCAACTAAAATTATTTCATTATTTGAATTATAACTTTTTAATAATTCCAAAACTTTTTCTTGATTTTCAAGCCAATAGTCTAATTCTTTTTGGTCTTTTATATATCTAATAAACACAGTTGGCTCTAATATGTTTCTTTTAAACCGTTCTATTCTTCTGTCATATTTTCTTTTTACTTTTTTAAACTGACGTTTTAGAGGAATTTTTCCAGAAAAATCATGAAAAAACTCCATGCCCATTGAATTTCTATAGATTGAACGATTGCTTTTGCTCTGTTCTAAATCCTCATACTCTAAAAAACTTTTAAAATTTGTCCGTATGCTTTCTTCTACCCCCCCCAGTCCGAAATAAGCCAGTCAAACGGCGAAGAACAATCTCTTAACCCAATACGCTTTATTTCTGACGCTACAGAACAAAAAAAGCCTAATGATATTATGTGTTTATATACGATATCCGTTCTAATTTTAGCTTCCACCATACGTATCTCTTTCATTACAAATAAATTTTAACTTTTTTACTAGCTTCATAATCCAAACTTCATTTTACATATTACTACTATTAAACTGCAACCTTTTGTCTTTTTGTGCTCATCAAATATCCGAGCAATACAGATATCGTTAAAACTACTATAAAATACCAGCCACTAGCTTGATATAAGCCCTTCCATCCAAAAACTTCTGCAATCCATTTGCAGACATATAAAATCATTGGGTGAATCAAATAAATTGATAAGCTCATTTGACGCATTCTCTTCGCCTGCATATTTGACATTCTAACTTCCACATGACACAGCAGAAGAAACAAAGCTGTTGTGAGAAAAACCGGAGAGATCATTAAATCTAAATATGTATAATTCTCATGGTTTTTAAAAATCCAAATGCCTTCTAAAATAAGTCCTAAAATAGAACAAATCAATATCACAACTTGCTTATTATGTTGAAATGTATTAATTCCTTTATCAGCAATATAGCTTCCAATTAAAATAAATATAGGTGCCCAAAAAATCCCATTTCTCGTTGTTAAGATAATTGACATAATTGTATTATAAATATTTTGCATACTTTCTGGTAACAAAAAATTATATGTATTACCTAACAGTCCTATTAGAAACAATCCAATTACTATAGTAAATCCAAAAACTTCAGAAATATTCTTACGAATTTTGTATACAATGAAAGTACCAATGAGGGTCGCTGGTAAATACCATAAATGCTCTCCAATACCACCAAATATAAAATCTTGGATCAGCTCCCTTATGTAATATAACAGTATCTTGATGTCTAAAATATCTTTTCCTGATCTCTGAATAATATCTAAAATTCTACATATTAAATACAAACCACTCCATTGCAACCATATGATTCCTATTTTCCGGCAATATGATTTCATAATTTTCTCTTCTTCATTTATATCTTTACACCGATTTATCTTTTCAAACAAAAAATATGCTGAAGCCAAAAAGAAAAATGGAACTGCTATCTTACAGGGCAAAGTTATAAAATAGTTTATTTCCTCAGATAGCGACAAAAATGCTGGTACATGTATATAAACAACGCAAATAGCACAAACAAACTTTACCAAGTCAACCGCAGGCAATTCTCTCTTATCTTTAATTGTATATCGCATTCCCTTTTTCTCCCCCATAAACTCATTTTAATTTATTTTATATATTCTTTCATTTTTGCCTTCACTATAACTACAAACCCATTAAGAAATTGCTTTGTCAGTTCTAGGTACATTTTGATAGCCTGCTTTTTATATTTTTTTAATTGCTTTTTTTCTCCTGCTGCTATAGAAATCAGACACTTCGAAAAAATTTCCCTCATATAGACAGATGGTATCCACGTAACAGCTTCTTGATCCCTATAAAGCGTTTCTGTTATTATCTGAGTAATCTCATTTTCTCTGATAATCTTTCTCTCGTATTCATCAACGGCAGCATTTTGCGAATGACTATCTTTATGATTTACTCGGCCAAAGAGAGGAGCCGAAATATATTTCATTTTACAATGTAACGCATACGGCAAAATTATCTGTAAATTTTGTCCTGCCCTTAAAGTTGAAATATCTAAATCTGGATTATATTTTTTCAAAATACTTGTTCGGAAAGTATAGGCTAAATTGCAAACATAATACCCTTTTAAAACTTTTTCAAAAAAATTTCTCTCATCAATTTCGTTAAAAATCTGACCTGCTTCTTTTTTCACATCTGGATAATTATAATTGTATCCATTACTAACGACAAAGCCAAGATCAGCATCTGCTTCTAACGTTTTTACTCTTTCCTCCAAACAATTTTCAAATAAAAAATCATCTGCATCTAAAATAGTAAAATATTGACCTGTCATTTTTTTTAGTGCATAGTTTAGAGCTGCCGCTTGCCCTGCATTCTTTTGATAAAAATATTTGAAATTATATCCTTTTTTTTGGAATTTTTCTGTGTTTTCACCCAAAATTTCCTTAGTTCTATCCTCAGATCCATCATCAATAAATATTATTTCTACTTTAGGATAAGTCATTGCCAAAAGTTTATTAATGTAGGTAGTGATATACTTCTCACAATTATAGGCTGACGTTAAAATACTAATTAATGGTTTCATTTGCTCCCTCACCCAATACTTCTTTATTCAGAAATTCTATTGAATTTTCAATATATTTTTCCATTTTTTTATTTACAGGTTCATAATTGATATTTTCTTCTATTTTTGTCTCATCGCTGTAAATACAATCATTTAATCCTATTCTATTTAGGTATTCCTTTACTCTGGAAGGCTTAACTTTATCAATTACTGAAGTAAAGTTTTTCGAGAAAATAGTTGAAAACACTGTCCCATGAAAGGAACTGCATACAACAATCTCTGCATATCTTATCAAATTCAAAAATTGTAACGGTCCTGCATCTCTTATTACTTTATCATGCACGATTTTTGTATAACCACTTCCACTCAATAACACAATCGGAAGCTTCCATTTATTTCGCAATCTATTCAAGCACTCATTTGTTTCCTGAATATTTCCAAGACAGTAACATAATATATACTTTTCGCTAATTATTGGCTTATTTCCTGCAAGCTGCCCCCAATAATCTTTCTCTAACAACAGAACCGGATCACAGACAACCGTGGAGGCTATACCAAACTGCCTCTCAAGAATGCTCTGCGCTTCTTGTTCTCGAACACTGATTAAATCAAATTTTTTTAATAAAGAACCAACCTTTTCCCGTCTATTTTGAGGAATCTCACTAATACCGATACTAGCAGCATAGGATACCCGCCTGGCCTTCCCTGTATTAAAATCAAGAAAAAATAATTCTTCTACATGATTCATGCAGTTCCATATCTGGTCACTTCCTGCAATATAGAGGTCTACATTTTCAACATAATTTTTCATACTCGCTTTTGAATATTGTTCTGTGAGCATCATATATTCTTTTTTAAAGGCTTCAAACCTCTGATATCTGCACTTAAGTGCTCCCCAATACCTGAAATTATAAATATTCTTGACTATAGTTCTTACATCATGTCCTTTTTTTAATACTGAGTTACTCCTTATATCCGCATCACTCATATAATCAATGATTTTAACATTGTGTCCTTTATCGCTTAAATATTTGCACAAAGCATGTGCCTGTAACATTGCCCCATAATTATGTGAACCATGATATGTTATCGTTCTAATATCCACAATATTTTCTCCTAAAATTTATCTGATTTTCCAGATTTTCCATGTATTCCATCAACATATCCACAAAAAGCAGCCTTAAAGCATTTTGGGTACGCTATCAAAACACCTATCAGCTTTTTAAGAAGCGATTTATGGAATTGTTTATTTTCACTTAGATTCCTTGGAAAAACCAATTGAGCATTCCGCATATAATAATACCATTTCCACTTTGGCATTTCCTGAACATCAAACTTTTTGCCTAAAAATGTAAATTTTTTAGAGTTCAGCATCATATCAGGATGTTGAATAAACGAATCTCTAACTTTATAAATTTTATACCCAGCTGTTTTTGCTCTCTTTGAATAATCTATATCATCAAAATAAATAAATAAGTCCTTTCTAGGATACCCTATTTCTCCTATTAATTCTTTAGAAACAAAAAAACCGAGAAACAAAAAATGTTCTTTCAAAATAAGCTCTGTTTCTTTTTCACGAATTATCTGTAAATTACTCTCTGCTAAATTATTAGTCGTATAAGAGACAAGACATACCTTTTCCTTCGTCTTTTCTGCTGTTTCCACTAATACTTGCAATGCATTTTTCTCAGGAACTGCATCATCGTCCATCCCCCATACATAATCTACATTTTCCTGATACGCAATTTTTACACCTTCGTGAAATCCCCCTGCTCCTCCTGTATTAGTTTGCATTCTCTTATACATAAATTTTTTATTTTCCTGGAGAAACTCTGCTATGTATTCTTCTGTACCATCAGTACTTGCATTATCTATAATAAAAACTCTGTAATTCTCGTAAGTCTGTCCGGCTATCGCACGTAGTGTATGTAACAGCAATTTTTTTCTATTAAAAGTTACTATCACAATTCCTATTTCTTTTTCCTGATTCATTAAAACTAACTCCTTGTTTAAAATCATTTCGCTATATGTAATTTTTTTAAAATTGGTTTTGCAAACAATAGTGCTCCTTTAAACCGTTTTGTTCTAAAAAACAAAATAAACAAGCATAAATTAGGCAAAATTAATGCAACCAAAAGCATACCTATAAAATTCAACACTGTGCCATTATTAAAAATTTGACATATCTGTGATGCTCCCCATATAATACCTAAAAATATCACTGTATAGCTTAAATACATTTTTAAAAAATTTCTAAATTTCAACTTTAAAACATGTTTATATACAATAAAAGGCTCCACCCAAAAACTTGTAGTCATTAAGCTGACTATGGTTCCCATAAAAACTCCTGCTATTCCAAAATATTTAAGTAAAATAATGGAAGCCAGCAGATTAATAGCAGATTCAAACAATGGTTTGTAACGGTCATTCCAATATAAGCCTGCACTATTTTTAAACACTCCTACAGTATGTCTCATTGACTGATGAAAGAAATAGAAGCATAGCACTGCAACTGTAAGTTTATCTAATAAAAATTCCTCTCCTATCCAGAGGGTAATAAAAGGATCCAAGAGAATATACAAACAGGTGGTACATACCGTTACAATCCAGAAATTCACAAAGTAAATGGACATAAACCGATCTCTTTTAACTTCCAGACTACCCAAAACATTTAAATTTGCAACACTTGCTGTAATAGCATTGAACATTTGCCCCAGCAATGTTGTTATAATATTAATAATCATATAATAATTAGAATATAAACCAACTGCTGAAAGACCAATAAATTTTGATATAATGACATTATCCGAAGAATATACAATTACACCTGACACTTTATGAAACATCATTGCCAAAACATTTTTTTTGATTTCCGCTCTTGTTTCATCATCTATGGATCCTTCCGCTTTTTCTTTCAGAAACGGATACTCTCTATCTGCCTTGCGTGAAATAAAAATATTTGATAATGCTGTACAAAAAGTAGCAACTGCAAGATACAAAATAAAGCTTTTGAAAATAATCAGAACAACTATTTGGAGCAGCGTCTGCATAATAGCAAAACTATATCTATTTTTACTATCTATATATGCTTTCTGATCACATAATATAATAGTCCTCTTATACGAATAGAAGTAAGAAACCACCGTACTTGAAAGCATTAGCAAATAATATATTTCCAAGTGAGCAATATCTGGTCTATCTTTTATTATATATTCAAGAAAAGGTGTAAGAGCAATACCGATTGCTCCTATAGAAATGCCAATCCATTTATATGCTTTTCCGTATAACTGCATAAGAAGACTTATCTTCTTTACATCTTTTTGAGCCAACGGCTTATACAAACTATAGGAAATTGCAGTTCCAACCCCTAGTTCTGCTAACGAAAGCAATGCAAATATATTAGAGAATAATCCTGTAATTCCCAGATAGGAAATACCTATAGTATATACAAATACAGTTCTGTTAACAAAACTTAATACGTTACTAATTAATTGTCCTATTATACTATAGGATATATTTCTTAAAGAGTTTTCTGTTCTCATTTCTGTTTCCTTTTAAATAGATCTATCATCCAGAAGCTAATTCTATACATATGCATAAAATTTATTGCAACCAATATTTTTTTTTGAATAGATGTTTTTGTTTTGACTATATAATAGAATAATGCTTTTATTCTAAATTGGGTTTTATATCCGTCTTTTCCAAACTCATTTCGACAAATTTTTATTTTTTTCTTATAATCTAAATCTGCCTGTGAATGTTGGAGCATAAAAAGCAAACGTAATCTGTATTCTATATATTTTCCATACAAATAATCCGTATTTTTTATGCCAAATATCTGCATCACATCTTGGATAGTGTTTAGATTTCTAATTGCATGAATGTATACATTTACATTAAACTTTCTGTAAGTACTTTGAATATCCCGAATATAATATTCATACAGTACTTGATTAATATTTTTTAATCTAGGCATTTGTTTAATTAACTGCAAGTTAAAGTCTAAATCTTCTCCGCCATGAGTAAAGAAGGAGTCAAACTTTACTCCTGCATGCATTAAAAAATCTGTCCGGTATACTTTATCCCATACACACAAAAGCATCCCCTTTTGCAGCAAATTCAACAATTTTTGTCTGTAATCTTCTCGGGAACAGCATTTAAAATCTCCCATAACCCGATTAACTGTTGACGTTATTTGCCCCTTTTCTATATTCGTCAGACAAGACCCAAACATAAGAATATCCGTTTCTTCATCCTCCGATAAGGCCTGTTTTATAATTTTTAAAGCATCTTTACGCAATGTGTCATCATTGTCCATAAAATACACGTATTTTCCGCATATTTTATCCATCCCGTAATTTCTAGCCGAGCAAATTCCACCATTTTTTTTGTGATAAACCACTATATTTTCATACTGTCGAGCAAATTCATCACAAATAATGCTACTATTGTCAGTGGATCCATCATCGACTAAAATTAATTGAAAAGATTTATAAGTTTGGGCAAGAATGCTTTCTACTGCTTTAGCTATATATCTCTCACTATTATAAATCGGCATAATAATCGTAAATTGTACATCATTCATTTTCGCATACTCCTTAATTTATTGCGAAGTTTAATAAAAATATTCGGACAGGCATATCCATAATATTTTTTATCATATGCCGTATCCTGAATAATGTATTGCGGATGTCTGATTTCATTCATTTCATATGTTTTTAAATTGTTAAATAAACTCTCACCTGCATTATGTGTCGAATCTTCTCCTATGCCAATGTTACAAATCATATTTCTATCTGGCACTATGCTTAGCCAATTATAAATATATTTATTCGCTTCAAATTGTAAATCCCAATAAGACAGTTTTTCGTTACGCAATACTTTTGCCCTAGTTCTAAGCCAATGTTTCAAAATACTATTTTCGATCCGTTTCGATAAAAAAATACCTTTTAATAAATTCAGTATGTGCTCATCTTCCAAGCACTCTAAACGATAATCATACTTCTCCCACACTCTTCTCCATGTTGCCCAGCCCCAATTAGCTCCTGTTTTTGCAAACAAATAGCTTGAACTTCCACAGTCCCATGTTTCAAAATGGTTTAATCCGGATATCATTCCCACTCTTGTATCATTTTTATATTTCTCCAATAAATTGTCACAAAATGAAAAAAAAGAGTTTATTGGCACACAATCATCTTCTAAAATAATTGCTTGTTCTTCATTTTTTAATACCCATGAAATAGCCTGATATGGTCCCTGACCACACCCTAAATTCCTTTCTTGATAGTTTTTATGAACTTCACATTTCCAATCTACCTTTTCAGCTATCGCACGGCATGCCAAAATTGCATTTTCCTCTTGACTATTTCTAGCACCGTCTTGAAATAAATATAATTTCGAAGGTTTAGCTTCTCTTACTTTAGTAAACACCTTTTCAAATTTTTCCGGTCGATTAAAGAAAATCAGTAAAACCGGAGCCGATATTTCTCTCATCACTTCATCTCCTCATTAATAATTTCCTCATATACATTTACAAAATTGTTCTTACATGATATCGGGTCATGAAGCTCTGTTGCACGTTTTATCTCATTTAAGGACATCTTATTTGCTAATTCACTATCACAAAATATTCTGTGTATATATTCCTTTAACATAAAAACTTCCCCAAAATCATAATAAAATCCACTTTCTCCATGAATAAAATTTTCTACCATTCCACCTCTGAATGCAGCAATCACGGGCGTCCCAATTAGCATTGCCTCCCAAACCATCGAAGAACCCAATTCCATAGCAGAAGGTACGACTACTACATTCGATTTTCTCATTCTATCTGCCATTTCCTCCGGAGACAACTGCCCCAAAAAAACCACATTCTCATTCAAATCATACCTATGTATTAATTTATTTATATATTTTGCATAACTATAGTGTTTAATAAAATAGCTACTGCTTAAATCAGGACCAGGTATATATAGTTTTGCATCTGGAATTTCCTGTTTCAAATAAAATAGCGCTTTTATCAAAATATGCAGTCCTTTTAACGGAGCTGCTGCTTGTCCCGTAAAGATAGAAAATTTTTCTATCTTTGTCTCATCCCATTTCCTGCCAGTATAAAAAATTTTTCTATACAAATATGGGCAATAGAAATATTTTAAATTATCTCCCACATTATTCAAATATGAGTAATCGTAAAAAGTATTTCCTATAAAAAACTTCGCTTTTTTTAAATATGCTAGCTCGTTTTTTACCCGTCTTTTAGAAAAGGTTCGCCGCATAACTGGTCCTTTTAGTTCCATTATCTCACGAAAACTCAAATTCGCCATTCTGTCATACAAACCAATCCCGCCGTTTCTCTGTTGATGCAAGCCCGCTGCAATCGTCTGAACATTAACTACTATCTTCTTATCTGGAAACAAGTCCAAAATTTGTAAGCCAAATGGGAACTCCATACCATGGATATGAATCAAATCTGGATTTTCTTTCTCTACTATTTCACAAAGGATTTTATCTGTCTTCTTTGTTCCAAATAAAAATGCCGCTTTACTTACTGGTACCAAATAATACTTAATACCATTTAACACAATTTCCCTATATGAATTGCCTCTATATACTGATAAAACTGATACATCTGCTTTATCATCTACACTTAACAATTCTAAAAAATAAGTAAGCCATCCTCCACTAGACATTTGCTGCATTCCTAAATTCTCAGCTACGTCTGGAAATATAATATTGGTTGCCCATAATATCTTCATATTATTACCCTTTATAATTATAATATTCTTTTAAAGCATTATCTTTTAGTTTCCCCTGCAAATCTCCCAGTTCTAAGGATTCCAACTTTGCTTTTTCATAGTACTCATCTGCACTTTCAATTACCCGCGCAGGAGTTCCGACTGCTACTGAATTACAAGGAATATCTCTGGTCACTACTGATCCAGCTCCTATGATTACATTATCTCCTATTGTAACCCCTGGCAAAATAATAGAATTCACTCCTATATACACATCATTTCCCACTACAATGGGTTTTGTTATTTCAAGCTTAGGATGTCTCTTTCTAAAAAGCAAAGTAGCACCATCATGAGTAATAAATTCCACATTCTTAGTAATATGTACGTTATTACCTAACGTTATAATCCATGGCTCTGTGCCAAAATGTCCATAAGGATTACCGTATACTCTAAATTCACCTTTACAATTCACACCGATTTTTCTAACATACTTTTCAGGATACAATACAGCGTACAATTTTTTCCAAATTTTTTTAATAACCATAATTTCATAATCAATCGTCTTTCACAAGTGCGGGATATACAACATAGACCATTGGTGCAAATGCCGCAGACAAATTGTTTAATCCTCCTACAAAAATCATTAAAACTAATATCGCTAACGATAACGAAAACTCCTTATTTTTCCTTATACAACGAATCGGATAATACAATAACAAATATAAAAATGGAATTCCTCCTATAAGACCAAATTTTGCAAAAGTATCCAAAAAGAAAGAGTGTCCTCCAAACATTAATTTTTCAGAAAAAGCTGAACCTACAAATGGGTTTTTCAAAAAAGTTTCCCAAGAATACTGATATAGAATAGTTCGGCTCTCCAATGTACCTTGGGCATTTGCCTCAGTAAATGAGTTAATAATATCCTTTATTTTTTGCTCATACATGGTTCCGTCTGCCAGACTTAATAAACCATTAAAAATTTCTGTTTGAAACATTAAAAACAAAGCATATAGAATGCCTGCCACAAATATCACTAATATAATTCTTTCTACTCTTTTTTCCCGAATAAATAGTACAATTATACTCCCTAGCAAAACAGCAATTAACGCAATACTATATCCGGCCATGATAATTGTTACAAGCGATAAAATATAATTAACTGCCGTTAGTATTCTTTTTTTTCCTTTATTCAATAGGATATATAATAAAATAATATTATAAAATACCAAGGAATAAATCATTCCATAGCCGCCTATTCCTTGTTGGCTCCAAACTACTACATTTTCATTATTATTGTTTGCTAATAATCTCGAAATGTTGGGGATCGAATTATAAGCACGAAGTGTAATTATCATCCATATTGGGTAAATCCACTCAACAACTTTAATTATTTTATCAAAATTATAAATTGTGCCATCATTTTTTTCATCCTTATTTACCGCAATATAGGCAAATGCAAAAATAATATAAGCTTGTATATTCAGCAAAAAGTATTCTATTCCTTGTTTAAAAAGCCCGATTCCTAATGTATAAGTCACATAAAAAACTAACATCGCAAAATATCTTCTGTGGTAAATACGACCAAGACGTAATGCAATTATCATAGATACTAATGCCATCACTCTTGCAGCGCCGTTTATAAATAATGGTGGAGATATACACCAAAGAGCAACAAACAACAAACATATCCCGTATAGACTCCAATGCTTATTCCTACTCAATATTCTCCCTCTACTCACATCTGCAATTTATCAAAAAACTCTGATAATGCCATATTAAAGTTTCTATAATCAAGTTTATTATTTTCCCTACAAAATCTACGCATTTCTATTTGCTTAGTTTCAGATACTTTCACTGCCCTTAACAATGTTTCCTTTACATCATCATAAGTAAAAGTATTGGTAACAAAACCATTTTTGCTATCTTCCACATAGTCAACAATATTACTGGAAGGTGTCGTTAATACAGGTGTTCCACATGCTAATCCCTCCGATAACTTTGTCGGAAAGCCTGCGCGCGTAACCAAGCGATCTTCTCTGACAATAGTAAATAGGTCTGAAGTACTAATAATTTCCAAGCACTCTTTATGTGACCTTTTACCTAAATAAATAATACTTTTATATTGGGGATGTTTAGTCAACTCAGGGTATTGCGCTTCAAAAATTTTTTTCTCTACTCCTATCACTTTAAGCTGACATTTAAATCCCAATGCATTAACTTCGCAAATCGCCTGTATCAGCCAATCCAACCTTTCTTTAATACAATGGTCACCGGGATTCCCTGCATACACTACCCGTATAATCGTGGAGGGCGTATACTCTGGCAATTTCTCCCATTTATCTTCTGTATGATCAACAGTCACTGGTATTAACACCGTATTAAATTGTGGTGCTAAATCAACATAGTGATTATACAAATATCTACTGATACAAATCTTATTTTTTAATTTAGGATAAAATTTTTTCATCCGCCAAAAAGTATCAAAATCTTTTACACAATTTTGTGGAAATGGTAATGTGGATTTTTCATACCACTCCATATTATCCGCTATTAAATATATGCGGTTTTGTTTACAATATCTCTGAAGCCTGTACAATGCAAATATTTCATAATCAATAGCTATAATCGAATGTATTTTATCTTTTCCGTAATAATTAATAATTTTATCAAAATCTTTAATAGAAGACATTCGATTTAACCATTGTTTAACTGTTTTTGGATAAACAATCGAAAAACAATCTATTCCTTGATAACACGCTTTTGTATCCAGGATATTTTCGGTTACATTTTTTTCATAGCTCAAACCAATAATAACTGGATTATACCCTATATCACGAATTCCTTTAGCTAAAGACATTGCTCTTTGCGCACCCGCATTTTTATCTGGCATAACCATCGCACCAATATATAAAACATATTTTTTTTCACTCAATACTATTCACCCTTTAAATTTGTTTCGTGTAAAATTATACGCTCGTTTCAGTATCATTTTATACTTTGCCGGAAAAAGAGACAACATATCCTTTTCAAACAAGCGTAGTCTCGCTTTAAAATCAAATTGTTTTCTATATCGTTTTATAATTTCTCCTAAAGACATTTCACTTTTCAAGAGTTCTAAAACTTCATCAATTAATTTTCGATCTATCTCATACTTTTTTATGCTTTGATATTTTATACAACTCTCACTATCATATTCTCCCAAAAGATCCACATTTTTTTTCAGTCTATCCCAAACATACTTTCCTTGTTCAGTTAAAGGAATTACTGCAGAAACTCCTTCCTCGTTCTTTATAAAATTATTCCCCCAAAAATCCCCTAGGCGAATATCAGCAGCAGAATATCCTTCTCTAAATCTGCATGCGATGCATGATTTATTCAATGCAGCATGCTCAAAATAAACTCTGTAAAAATCTGAGGCCTCGCTTGTCACATAATATGATTTATCTTTTGTAGCTAATTTCATTGTATACATATGCCAACCATATTTTTTGCTCCGAAAAGATACCTCTGATACATCTGTATTCATGTGATTTTTCTTTTTAGTCTCTTCTAAATATTTGTCCCATAGAAGCTTAGATGGTACTCCATGACAAAAAACCTCTACACATACACAGCGATCCCTTACCCTTTCCATTTCTAGTACCTTATTTATTCCATATATCTGACATGGAGTTCCAAATACTAAAATTTTCTGAGTAGGATTTCTTTTTGCAATTGCAACAACTTCCTTAAATCCATGTACCGTATTACTCTGTATATATTTAGAGCCTTGCAATTTTCTAAGTTCATTTTCATTGCTTACTTTTATAATTTTACATACATTTTCATGTAAATCAAACGCTGTGCCAAATATTACCCCGTCTTGCGTCAAATACATCTTGGCAATTTCATATGCTATACCTCCAGAAGTCGAGCATTCTAATATATTTTTCTCTTTACTGCAAGCTGCATATGTTTTTTTATTACTAATATTACTCAAATTTTCGTCAGCAATATTTTTGCCGCAAACAGTCAGACATTTTCCGCATTCAACGCATAAATTACGAGCAACTTTTACGCTGTAGAATCCATTTACATCTAAATCATATGTAATCGCATTCTGTTTGCAAACTACTGCACAAGCACCACAACCAGTACAATCCCTCTTTAAGCTTTCTACATTTTTTTTCTTATTATCCATTGTTGTTTAACTTCTTAGTGCGCTTTCTAAATATTCGCATCCTTTTTTTCTGATTTTATCTGTTTCCTCAAAAAGCTGTTTAAATTCCATCTCCTGTTCCATGAGATATTGTAAATTATTATAAGAAAACTTTGCTAGTACTCTGTTTTCAATCTTCAAGCTTTTCACTAAATCCTGTAGTTTATTAACATTGATCTTATTTCTAACAAAAACCGCCATAGGTGTCTGCATAATAAATGAGGCAATCGTTCCATGAAAAGTATCTGTAATCACAAATTCTGCATTTCTTATCCATTCCAACCACTGCAATGCATCACACACAACGTTTTTATCACACCATTTATGATATGTACCTGGAGATATAACAACTAGCTCTTTTTCTCGTGCTATCTTTTTTATTATCTCAACATATTCTGGTTCGTTCATATGTCTGTCATACGAATATACCACCATATATTTATATCTGGGTTTTTTAAATTTGTTATGTATATTAGAAAAATCATATAATATTGCAGGATCACAAACTCTTTCTGCCTTTTGACCACTTAGTTCCGAAATAAGATTTTTTGTATGTTCGTCTCTAGCTGATAAATACGTGAATTTCTTTAAACCAGTTCGCATTATTTCTTCACAGTTATATTTTCGAATACGCTCCATATCCGTTTGTCCAAAAGAAGGAGCATACGCTATAATTCTATCAGTTGGAAGGTTGTAGCCAAACATTACTTTATTTATTCCAACTGGAATACTAAAGACTTCATCACTGCCAATGATTATTGCATCGAGTTTTTCTTTATCGTAACTTTGCATCTCAAATTCTTTTTTCCGAAATCTATAGCTAACTATATATTTTTTCACATTATGCCATGTTAAACCAATCCCTTTCTTCCACAAATAATTAACTAATATATATGGTACTGATTTAATTGTTATATGATTTTTAAGTTTTTCTTCCATCTCAAAATCAAAATTTTTTTGATATGATAAAATCACTGGTGTATGTCCCATGTCCAGAAGTTGATGATACATTGCATACATTTGCAGCTGCGCACCTTGATTCAGCACATCATAATGTGTCAAAATTCCTACTTTCATCTACCTGCTCCTATATTCTCCAGTTTTTTTAATGTAAGAGAAACTACTGCTCTCTTATCAAAATTGTTCTCTACTCTTTTTCGTGAAACTTGTCCCATTTCTATTTTTTTTATATAATTATATGAATGAAATCTTTCCAGTGATTCATATAATTGCTCACTGTTTCCTACCTCTACCAAAAAACCATTTTTATATTCTTCTACCGTTTCCATGCATCCATGAATTCTGCTTGTAATCAATGGTCTGCCCATCGCAGCTGCCTCCAAAAGCGTATTCGCCATTCCTTCATGGTAAGAAGGAAGCACAAAACAATGACATCTTTCTATAAATGGTTTCACATCCTGCTGATATCCATGATATTCAATAATACCACGCTCAACTAATCTATCTACTTTCTTTTTATAATCATCCTCCATCGGTCCCACAATATTAAAATAGACATTTTCATACTTTGATTTGATTCTTTCTGCTGCTTCAAACAGTTCGTCCACGCCCTTTTCCTTCATCACTCTTCCGATAAAAAGAAAACGTGTTTCTCCTTCTTCCGGATATTCACAGAACGGATATTCTTCCAAATTTACACCGGCTCCATTTAATATACAAGTCTGCTCTTCTTTTACAATGTTATATTTCAGCAATTCCTGCTTATTTCCGGCATTTTCAAAGAAAACTACTTTCGCTTTTTTCAGCGCTATACGGTACAAATTAACCACAAGTTTCTTTACTGCTCCATCCTTCTGAAAGGCCGTTCCCAGACCGGTTATATTCACAGCATAAGGTATTCTGAAAAATCTGCATATCATTCCGCCATATATATTCGGTTTAATCGTATAGGTAATTACTATATCCGGTTTTAATTTTTTTATCAATTTCTTGTAAAACAACAGGAGCTTCAGATCCGTTTTGGGATTAATACCACGCCTGTCTACATAAGTATCCACAAATCTGCAGCCCATCTTTTTCAGATTTTTTACAAGTTCACCGTCGGGGAGGGAAATATAAACTTCATTTCCCTGTTTCAATAACTTTTGTATCAATTCTTTCCGGAATTTATATAGTCCCACATCAAAATTCGCCAGAATCAAGATCCTTCTCATTTATATCAATCTCCTTGCTGGAACTCCAACATATGTTCCAGGTTCTTTTATGTTTCTCACAACCACAGCTCCCGCTCCAATCATGCACTTCTCACAGATACTCAAATTATTGTTCACCACTGCACCAATACCGACCCAGCTACTTTTTCCTACATGAACAGTACCCGCTAATTTAGCCCCAACTGATACATGTACAAAATCTTCAATTCGATTATCATGCTCTATGATCGCTCCTGAATTAATGATGCAGTGTTCTCCTATTTCAGTGCCGGAATTAATAACCGCGTTTGCCATTACAACCGTACCTGCTCCTACAGATGTTTCTATAGAGGAAATTTGTGCAGATGGATGGATTGCGGTATACCATTTCACACCATTCATGCTTTCCGCAATTATTTCACGGATATCTGCATTTCCAATGGCAATTACAAACTTGCTGTTTTTATAGCCTTGAAACTTTTCTATTTTTCCCAGAACAGGAAATTCTAAAAATGTTTCACCCAAGTCTGGGTTATCATCCAAAAATCCTACAATCGTATCACCAGACTTTTTAATAATATCTGCCACTACCTTTCCATGACCACTGGCTCCGATTATAATTACCTTTTCTCTCAAATTTCTGTTCCTCTACTTATTCTGTCTTCCCATAAATTCTTCCATGGTTGCAGATGTTTCCGATGTAATACCTTCCCTTTTTAATACAGTCATTACCGTCTGGATAATAATTTTTATATCTCCCAGAAAAGTAATATTACTTACATATTCCAGATCCATATTGAATCTTTCTTCCCAGGAAACTGTATTTCTTCCGTGTACCTGTGCATACCCAGTCAATCCCGGTCGCACATCATGACGATGACGCTGCTCTTCTGTATAACGCGGAAGGTATCTTACCAGCAGTGGACGAGGACCAATAATACTCATGTCCCCTTTTAAAATATTGATAAGCTCTGGTAGTTCATCAATACTTGTGCTGCGGATAAATTTTCCATATGCAGTCAAACGCTGATCATCTGGAAGAAGTTCTCCGTCTTTTCCTTTTTTGTTTGTCATTGTCCTGAATTTAATCAGCTTAAATATTTTCTCATTTTTACCGGGACGTTCCTGAGTAAAAAAAGGATTTCCATGCATAGCAAAAGCTCCGACTATAGTAAAAACCAATAAAACCGGAGACAATATAATTAATGCGATAAGCGAAAGTATGGCATCTATCCCTCTCTTTACATAACATTCATAGATTCTGGGACGCCTTTTTTTCATTCAAAACACCTCTTGATTACTTCAATAATCCTGTCCTGCTGTTCTTCTGTCATCTTATTATCACTCGGCAGACACAAACCTCTCTCAAAGATATCCATGCCTGTATCTACACATCCGCCTTCAATATATGCATTGCTTCTTGCTCTTCCGTTACCCTCTCTGGTAATAAACGGATTCATTCTGAAGATCGGCTGCATATGCATAGGCTTCCAGATCGGGCGCCCTTCTGCATTAATCCCGGCGATAGCCTCCAGAATCTCTGTTGGACAACTCTTGCCTGCTTCACTGATATAAAGTGCTTCCTGTTCTCCACGCACTTGTTTACACATTGCCTCTCTGTCAATAAGCAGACAGCTTAACCAGAAGTTTGGCTCACTATTTTTCTCATCATAGGGATTCATCTGAACAGGAAGATTTTTCAGTCCTTCCTTGTAGCGCATATAAATTGCTTTTTTCTGAGCAATATGTTCTTCCAGATGAGGAACCTGCCCCCGTACAACTCCTGCGATCACATTACTCATGCGGTAGTTGTATCCCACTTCTTCATGCTGATACCAGGCTGCTGCCTCACGGCTTTGTGTAGACCATTTCCGTACCTTTTCTGCATCTTCTCTGGAATCAGTAAGGAACATCCCGCCGGACGAACCGGTAATGATCTTATTTCCATTAAAGCTGATGCAGCCATACTCTCCAAAGCTTCCTGTCTGTTTTTCTTTATAGAAAGCACCTAACGATTCCGCAGCATCCTCCACAATCACAGCTCCGTGAGCATCCGCAATAGCACGGATTTCATCTATTTTTGCCGGTGTCCCATAGAGGTGGACAAGGACAATTACTTTTACATCCGGATAAATTTCAAAAGCTTTTTCCAAAGCTTCCGGATCCATATTCCAGGTATCGTATTCCGTGTCAATATAAACCGGAATGCCGCCCTCATAAACTACCGGATTCACTGTTGCTGCAAAAGTCAGATCTGAACAGAAAACCTTTCGGTTAAACAGGGCTCCTTTTCCTGTTTCCGGCTGTCCGTAAATCGCTTCTCCTGCAAGCTTCATTGCAAGATGAAGGGAAGCGGTTCCGGAAGATAAGGCAACTCCGTAGGTAACTCCAACCTTTTCTGCAATTGCTTTTTCAGCCTCGTTAATGTTTTTGCCTACGGTAGACATCCAGTTTGTTTCGTATGCTTCCGTAACATATGTAAGTTCCTCGCCATGCATGGTCGGCGATGCCAGCCAGACCTTGTTATCAAATGGAGTAATCATTGTATAATTCTGCCTTTCCTTTCAATTTATGTCATATGATACGTCGTAACAATCGCAGCCACCCGTTCCTTCATATCCTCTTTGTTCTTATAAGCAGCCTCCAGCAACTCGTCCAGCTGCCTCAAAAACTCTTCAATATCAAACGGTATCGGGCAGCCGATATGGATCAGGTTGTTTTTTGTCTTTTTCAGACCTTCCTCTGCCATCAATTTTTCCTCAAAAAGCTTCTCACCTTTTCTCAATCCGGAATATTCTACCTTGATGTCCACATCCGGCGTATAGCCTGACAGTCTGATAAGGTTCCGGGCAAGCGTGTCGATCTTCACCGGCTCTCCCATATCCAGCACAAAAATTTCTCCGCCCTTTGCATAGGTTCCTGCAAGAAGGACAAGGCTCACCGCTTCCGGGATAGTCATAAAGTACCGGATGATGTCCGGATGTGTTACCGTCACCGGACCACCTGCCTCAATCTGTTTTTTAAAGAACGGAACTACAGATCCGTTACTTCCCAGTACGTTTCCAAAACGCACTGCAACAAACTCTGTTGTGGTTGTTTTTAATGCTTTTGTAATTTCCTCGCTTGTAACCACCTCATTCAGAATACCATGAGTAAACAGCTGAGGAATCTCATTGGCTTTGCCCTCTCTGATCTTCGCGTCAAAGGCCTGGATAATCATTTCGCAGAGACGCTTGGAAGCCCCCATAATATTGGTAGGATTCACCGCCTTATCCGTACTGATCAGGACAAATTTCTTACAGTCATGCGCCATGGCCGCATATGCGGTTTTGTAGATTCCCATGGCATTATTTTTGACTGCTTCGCATGGGCTGTCCTCCATCAGAGGCACATGCTTGTGAGCTGCCGTATGATATACGATCTCCGGTCTGTATTCTTCAAACACCTGAAAAATCTTCCGGCTGTCACGGATGGAACCAATGACTACATCCAGCTTCAGTTCCGGATACTTTTTTCTTAACTCCTGCTGTATGTCATAGGCGTTGTTTTCGTAAATATCCAGAAGAATCAGCTGCTTCGGATTATGAGCCGCCACCTGTCTTGCGATTTCCGAGCCAATGGATCCCACTCCTGTAACCAGCACGATCCTGCCGCTGATTTGCTCAAAAACCTCTGTCATATCTGTTTTGATCGGATCTCTTCCCAGCAGATCCTCTATCTGGATCGGCTTCATCTTGCTTACCAGAACCTCTCCTGTACACAGCTGATAGATTCCCGGAAGGTTCATCAGCTCGCAGGAGGTTTCGTTGCATATACGAAGAATATCTCTCTTATCCTCCGGTTTGGCGCTTGGAATCGCCACATATATTTTCTCGATAGAAAACTTCTTAACAGCTTCCAGGATTCTGTCCCTGCCGCCAAAAACCGGAACATTGTCAATATACCTGCCCCACTTATTTTTGTTGTCATCAATAAAGCAGTAGACTCTTTTGTTCAGTTCTTTTGCATTCTTGATATCGCGCAAAATCATCTGTCCCGCTTCGCCTGCGCCAATAATCATCACTCTTTTTTCTACGACCGTTTCATTCCTCCGTCCTCGCATAAGAAGAATAAAGCGATAGGAAAAACGAATACCCAGGGTCAGAGTAAACTGGGTCAGGATTCCAAAAACATAATAGGAAACAGGCATTCTCTGCATCGTAACTGTAATAAGAAGCATATAGACCAGTCCGGTAACCACCGTGGCAAGGACCATTCTCAGAAGCTCCGCGTAGCTTGCAAAGCGCCAGATGCTCTTATAAAGTCTCAGCGCGTAAAATACTGCGATACAAAAAACAGCATAAAGCAGAATACTACTGTAATAGGTACGGAAATACGTCGGTTCAATCTCGCTGAACTGACAGTCAAACCGTATCCATAACGCCACAAAATACCCTATGGCAACGGCCAGAAAATCATATACCATCAACAGCAGTGTAACCACCTGCCAGTGCTCCAGTTTCTTTCTCATTCCTTTTGAATCTCCTCTCATTTCAATAAAAAAACATCAGACAAATAATCGCAATAATCCCTGTTATTAAAGCAGAAATTACAGCCGATACCAGATTTCTGTTCTTATACAGACGCACAAAAACAGGCATAAGGCAACTATTATCCAATGCTCTATCTTATTTCTCTTATTTTCATAAGAGATTATTAAATTTTTAACAGCCACTTTCCTTTTCTTCCTTCCCCTTTTGTTTTTATCCATACACTCCGATGATGGGCAATTTTTCAGCCAACCTCAACATACAGTGTTTTAAATTCATAAGTAATAACTTATATACAATATAGCATAATCTAAATTATGTGTAAATACGTCAAGATATACAAAATCCAAAGTGAAAACGTCCAGACATTTTGTGCTAAAATACTCCATATTTCTACAGACAAAAATGTGTAGCATGTCTTTGTATTGATTTGGGCAAAATAAAAAGCACTATCGTCTTTACGATAATGCCTTTTTTGTCTTTATATGTTCCAGCATTCTTTCAGATAAGGTTCTATCATTTCAAGTACTTTTTCTGCCTTTTCAATCTGTTCCATTGCTTGATCCTTTGATATGATAACAAAATCCTGGTAATCTGCTTTTTCTCTCAAACGGTATGCAGTATCAATTATTTTTGAAATACTTTTGTCAAAAACACCTTCTTTCACATATGTTCTATTAAAAAAGGCAATTACTCCGGAATGTTTACTAGAATCAAATTCTGCCAGAGCCGTAACAGAACGAAGCCCGTGAAAAATAGCATAGTAAGATCGATTAACAGAAGCTTTAAATCTACCATCTCTCATAAGCAGCTGTGCTGTTTCCAAATCCTCTTTAACGGACCGGAAACGGTATTTTGATAAATCAATCATGCCGCCTTCCATAAAATAATGCCCTCCTTATTCATATTCTTATAAAACGGAGTAACTTTTTCCCATTTTTTAAAAACTGCGTAATCAATATCAATAACAGAAAACACCCTATCATATTTTAAATTTAAATCCACAACCAAATCAGACAGCTTATCTTCTGTATTTTCATTCAGATTGCCATTTAACAACAATGCAACATCTACATCGGATTCAGACGTATTAGTTCCTCTTGCATAAGAACCATATAATACAATCCGCATAACTTGATTATTAAAAATAGCAAGGATTCCTTCTACTAATTCGTTTAATGCTTTTGTATCCATAAGCTGCACCTCCTTACAAATTTATTATATCGTCCTTTTTTTCTGCGTCAACGTCAGCCACAAAAAGATATTCAAAATCCGGGATAAAAAATCTAGACCTTTCGCACTGAGTTTTCCACCTTACTGAATCCCTCGAACCCTGTCCGTATCCAGTTCTTCCAAAAAAGCTTCTATATACAAAATCTCATCATGGCGGTCTTTTCCGCTGTTTTCTTCTTTTTTAAATTCAAGGGCAAGTTCTTTTAAACAATCCCGGACAGTATCTATCGCTTCTTTATCTCCGCGAAATCCATAATAAATTCTTCTGGCAGCTTCGTTTTCTGTAAGGTGAAAGGCGGCAGCATAAAGCTTGTGCTGCATAAATGATTTTCTTTTTCCATCCTTCCACAGAGAAACATACCGCATTCCGTTCTGTGCTCTCGAGGAGCTGATCCTGTGCTGACTTACTTTTCTTCCATCCAGTCCTTCTCCTGCAACTCTCCTGATTTCCGCCTGGTCGCTGATCTCGTACATTCCCTCATAACCTTCTATGGTTTTCCAAACTGTCATTCTTTTACCTCTTCTTCCCCTGCACCACAGGTCAACAAAATTTATATTTTGTCACCTGAAAATACAGGAAAAAGAACAGCTAAAAAGTAAACATGCAAAAAAACCAACAACACGCACTAAAACAACGCCTCAGTTTACCCATGACCTTCTGAGGCTTTTTCCCGTTTACTTATTCTGCAGCGGTGAGGAATAAATATTTTTCGCAATAAAATAAGCAGATTTTATGCAGAA
>ENA-ORMO01001309-ORMO01001309.1-human-gut-metagenome-genome-assembly--contig:-NODE-1309-length-27410-cov-9.601133_pt1 | contig 27410 bp, 23 predicted proteins | sample MGYA00242106_ERZ509001 | MGnify/ENA primary metagenome ERZ509001 (study PRJEB26280, sample SAMEA2338736) | human gut metagenome | biome: human gut; feature: human-associated habitat; material: faeces...
CAAGCTGGAACGGATCCTTTGTCATATCATACAGGTAATCATCTGCGTATACGTCTGAATCAGCCGCAGCCCCGCCGTTAATTCCCGGAGCATACACACCGTAGAGATATTCCGACGTACGAATGCAGCGTCCCACACGGCTCTCCGAAATCTGTGCAAATACCTGGTTCGGTCTGTTTGCAGTCTTTTTCTCTACGACATCCAACAGGTCTTCTCCGATCATCTTGTCTCCGACATCCACGCCTGCAAGAGCAAGAATCGTCTTAGGAAGACTTTCTGTACTTACAAGTTCTTCTACTGTCTTGCCGCCTGTGAACGGTCCGCCGCTGATGATAAGCGGCACCTTAAGACAGGCATCATGACCGGAACGCTTATAGTCGTCGTATCCATTCAAATGAGAATCTCTGTTTCGTGTCAGGAAATGGGAACCGTGGTCGGAAGCGTAAATGATCACCGTATTCTCATAAATACCTTTTTCCTTCAGCTTCGCTACAAGGCGTCCGAGATTTTCGTCAAGACTTGCACACTGTCCCAGATAGTCCGGATACTCCTCCGCCGCATTTCCGCCAAGAGCCTTCAGATCCTCCGGCAAAACAAAGTTTTTGTATTTTTCCTTCGATCCGTCCGGTCCCTCATAGTGCTTTCTGTCATTCTGATGATGCGGCTCAATCTGAGAAACAGTCATAAAGAACGGCTTCTTTCCATCCCATACGTCAAGGAACTCAAGCGCCATATCGTTGATGCAGTCTGCACGGTATCCCTTGAAATCAATCCGGTTGTTGTTCTCGTCAAATACATATCCATCATATCCGTGAGAAGTAAACTCCAGAACATCGGCAGCTCTCCAGTAGCCTGTATAACCTCCGCGAAGCTCTCGTGGGATTGCGGTAATTGTATGGTCAATCACCGGCGGTTTCTCCAGTTCGCCATCGCTTGCCAGATGCCATTTTCCAATGTAAGCCGTCTCGTATCCGGCCTCTTCGATATAGCTGCCAAGAGTTTTAACGCCCTGCGGGAGCATTACATTATTTCGGAAACAGCCAGTCTCCGTCGGATAGCGGCCTGTCTGGAAAAGAGCGCGGCACGGTCCGCACACCGGCTGCGGAGAAAATGCATTTTCAAACTTTATGCCCTCTGATGCGAGCCTGTCCAGATTCGGCGTAATGTCAAGCGGCTGTCCATAACATCCGCAGGTGTCCCATCTCTGCTGGTCACTAAAATAGAAGATAATGTTCTTTTTCATCAGGCTGTCTCCTTTTGCTTTTTATTTTCAACGATTTTTCCGCGAACAATTGCACCTACTGCAATGATAATCAGGGCGATAAAGATCCAGCAGTATATGCTGCTGATAAAAATTTTCGGATTTCCATCCGAGATAAACAACGCTCTTCTGAAGTTTGTCTCTGTCATCTTACCTAATACCATACCGAGAAGAATCGGCACTGCCGGCATATCAAACTTACGCAGAATCCATGCAACCAGAGCAAAAATCAGTGTAACGCCTACGTCAAAGTAGTTCTTGTTTACAGAATAAGCGCCTGCGAAGCAGAAGATCACGATAATCGGCGTGAGGATTTCCTTCGGGATCAGTACAACCTTTGCAAAAAGTCTCGTCAGAACCTTGCCCTGAAGCAGCATGAAAATATTTACGAGAATCAGTCCAAGCATGATCGCATACATAATATCGCCGTCTGTTGTAAACAGAGAGAGTCCCGGATTCAAACCGTTAATCATCAGCGCAGAAAGCATGATCGCTACCGTACCGTCTCCCGGAATACCAAGTGTCAGAAGCGGGATCAGCGTAGCTCCCGTTACGGCATTGTTCGCAGCCTCAGCAGCAGCAATACCCTCTACGGAGCCGTGTCCAAACTCTTTTTTGTGCTTTGACATGTTCTTTATTGTGTTGTAACTAAACCATGATGCCTCAGACGCTCCTGTACCTGGAATAATACCAACGCACACACCGATAATAGAGGAGATCAGGATCGGAAGGCGGATACGCTTCTTTTCATCCTTGGTCAGCACTCCGTCATCCTGCATTTTCTTCGTATCTACCTGCAGGGATGCTTTCTTATCTTCTGCTCTTGACATGATCTCTACGAGAGCGAACAGTCCAATCAGACAGATCGCAAGGTCAAGTCCGAGATACAGTCTTGACACACCGAATGTAAAACGGTCGTAGCTTGTCATCGGATCAGAACCGATGCAGGAAATCCACAGACCGATACATGCCGCCATAACGCCCTTGATCATACTCTTACCGGAAACGCCCGCGATGATCGTAAGACCGAACAGACATACCATAAAATATTCAGCTGTTCCAAGCTGAGAAGCAATCTGCGCTACCTGCGGTCCTAAAAACAGAAGCATAATTGCCGAGAAAACGCCTCCGAATGTAGATGCGTAAAGTGCAATCTTCAGAGCAACCTTCGTGCGTCCCTTTTTTGAGAGCGGATGCCCGTCAAGCATTGTAGCTGCCGCATGCGGAGTACCCGGAGTATTGATCAGGATCGCCGATACACTGCCGCCGTATCCGCCCGCACAGTAAATACCCAGCAGGAACATCATACCCGGGATTGCGCTCAGCTGATATGTAACAGGAAGAAACAAAATAACACAGAGGATAACGCTCAGACCCGGAATAGCCGCAAACACGGAACCGATAAAAACTCCGAGGTTGATCCATATAATATTCTGCAGCGTAAATAAAAGTCCCGCTGCCGGACCGATAAACTGTAACATCGTCCTGTCCTCCTTTAAAAGTTAACCTTCAGAAGGTAACGGAATGCAGCCCAGATCACTACAGCCAGTCCAATTGTGATCGCATAGTAGGATGGCTTTTTGCAGCGAAAGTATACGAGAAAACCAAGACAGCAGAAAAGTGCGCCTGCGATAAACTGCTGCGTATACTTGCTGATCAGAAATGTTGCCAGCAGAATTCCGAAGATAATGAGTGCTTTAATCTCTACCAGAAGATTGATTGTTTTTGTATTGAGCGGTTCTTTCCGGATCAGATGATAAATCTCCTTAATAATAAGCAGCGCACATGCGATCATCAGAACCACCATCAGCATTGTCGGAAACGCTCTGCCGTTGATCACGTCCTTATCAGATACCGTGACCTGTGTCGGCATCACTGTCAGTATAAATATACCAAATGCCAAAAACAGAATGCCTGCAACGAGGTCGGTGGGAACGCGGACTTCTTTTTTCTCAAGCTTTTCCCCCGTCCGTTCAAGCCAGGCATCCATACGTTCTATCCATGCCTTCATGGGATATACCTCCATTTATGTACAAATTTCCAGACAGACCCGGATTATATTTCTGTTAAGAAAAAGCAGAAACTTTCCCTTAACAGAAAACAGACTGCCGCAGGAAGCCTGCGACAGTCCGAGTTCCTTATCTATCAGCCGGCTACAACGTCCTTATACTCTTCTACAAGTGACTTCACATTGTCAATGTGTGCCTGTACGTCTTCCTCAGACATCGGATCCACTTCAAGAAGCATTGTATCCTGCAGCCATGTTGTTACTTCTTCATCTGCCAGAATATCATCGTAAAGAGTCTTCAGCTCAGTAACTGTTTCTTCCTCTGTGTCTGCCGGAGCCAGTACGAAGCAGCGGTTACGGAAATACGGATATCCATGCTCACCAACGCCTTCTACACCTGCAAACGGTCCATTCTCCAGGGCTTTCTCATCAAATGCACATGCAATTGTTACATCACCCTGCTCAAATGTCTCCAGAATCTGGGACTGGTGGGAAACTGCAAATGCTGTCTCGCCCTTAGCAACTGCCTGAGCTGCCTCTGCTGCTGACTCATACGGAACGAGTTTCAGAGAGTCGCCTGCTCCCATAGAACCGAACAGGGAAGCTGCAAGAAATGCCTCGGAACTTGTAGCACCGTTTACTGCTACGCTGATTGTCTCACCGGACTTCACATACTCTTCCAGAGCTGCAATACTGTCAATTTCCAGAGAAGCTTCTGCTGACAGTACGAATACGGAGGAATACAGGTTTTCTACAAACTCAAAATCCTCATAATCAAACTGAAGCTTTGCCGGATCAAGAATGGAAGTGATGGAAAAAAGTCCCTCACCTGCAAATACAAGAGCCGGATCACCTGCTGCATGGCTTGCAACCCATGTGTTTACAGTAGCTGCATCACCTTTTACAGCCTCTGCTACAAGAATCAGATCGTCTGAATACTCTGTAGACTTTGTAGCTGCCTGCTGGCTTACCATTGCCGCCACACCAGATGGCGCCCACGGACATGTAACAGTCCATGTTTCAGCTGCCTGCACAACGGTACCTCCCATCATTGCGATTGCCAGTCCTGTTGCCACTCCCATACCTAACAAACGTTTCTTCATGTTTCTTCTCCCTTCTGATCTTATGTTCCCAAGGAACAGTTCACTATATGATAATTTCACTATAGCATACAGATTTCGCATATACAATATGTTTACAGCTTTTTATAAAAAAGTTGTCTGGTTTCCGTCATTTTATCCAATAGTTGTTCTATTTTTTTCTTTTTTTATGCAGTTTATATGGATTTCCAACAAGCTTTCTGTTACGATATCATTAATTTTAACAAGAGAGGTAAATAATATGCCGCCATTTTCAGTATTAATCAAGCCCGCATCCGGCGCCTGCAACATGCGCTGTGACTACTGCTTTTATATGGACGAAACGACCAAACGCGAGCAGTCTTCCTACGGTCTTATGACCAGCAATACGCTCAAAAACGTTATCCGAAAGACCCTCCTGAATGCAGATACTGCAATCCACTATATGTTCCAGGGCGGAGAACCCACTCTGGCCGGACTGCCCTTTTTTGAGGAGGTTCTGAAATATCAGCAGCACTATAATAAGAACAACGTGGCCATCTACAATGCAATCCAGACAAACGGCGTCCTGATTGATGAAGACTGGTGCCGTTTTCTGCACGATCATCATTTTTTAGTGGGACTTTCAATAGACGGAACTAAAGAAATTCACAATTCCCTGCGTCATGACAAAACCGGAGGTGAAACTTTTTCCAAAGTCCTGCATGCCGCGGCACTTATGGATCGTTTTGAGGTGGATTACAATATCCTGACGGTTGTTACACCTGCCGTAGCAAAAGAAGCGAAGGCTGTATATTCTTATTATAAAGAAAAAAAATGGCTGTACCAGCAATACATTGCCTGTCTCGATCCTCTGGATGAGGGACACGGAAAAACTCCGTATGCACTGACACCAAATCTCTACGGTCAGTTTCTCATCGATCTTTTTAATCTCTGGTATCAGGACTGTCTGACTAAAAACGCGCCGTATATCCGGCAGTTCCAAAATTACGTCAGTATGGCAGCCGGACATCTTGCCGCCTCCTGCGATCAGTGCGGCGTATGCAGTGTTCAGTATGTGGTAGAAGCCAACGGAAACGTCTATCCGTGTGATTTTTATATGCTTGATGAATATCTTCTCGGGAATTTCAATGAAAACAGCTTCGCGCAGACGAACGAAAAGAGAGAAAAAATCGCATTTATCGAACGTTCCAAAAAGCTTCCGCAATACTGCAGGGACTGCAGCTATCACTGGATATGCAAAGGCGGATGCCAGCGCAACCGTGATTTTGTTCCGGAACTAGATGCATATGAAAACTATTTCTGCGAAAGCTATCGAATGTTTTTTGACGCATGTCTGGAAAAAATCAAAAATCTGGCAGCCGGGACAGACAGGAACATGCCATAAAAAATACCCGCGGCATCAAAATAGGACGCTGTAAAATGCGCTCCACCGGAGCACTCATTTTACAGCGTCCTTTTATAAATATCACATTTACGTCCGGCATTCAGATACAGGCTGCATCCCATTTACGCCAGAGTTATTATTTCATCAATACGTACACCAGTGTACCGACAATTCCCGATCCAAAAATAACCGGTATTGGTCCTATCTTTGTTTTTCTGAGCAGAACAAGACTGATGCAAAAGATGACTGCTTCTACGATCCTGAAATCAGCAAGCTGCACCGTAAACAGTGAGGCATCAAAAAGAGCAAGCAGGAGCAGTGACAGACCGGCAGATGCAATCATGGCAACTACAGCGGGACGCAGTCCTGTCAGTACGCCCTGAATCGTCTTGAGACTGCGGTATTTCACATAGAGCCAGGAAAGAATCAGTACAATCACAAAGGATGGGAAAATGCATCCAAGCGTACAAATAAGCGCACCCGGCAAACCTGCAATCTGCTGTCCGACAAACGTAGCACTGTTGACTGCGATCGGTCCCGGCGTCATCTCTGCAATTGTAATCAGATCTGCAAACTGACTCATTTCAAGCCACTGTTTCGTTTCCACAATCTGATTCTGAATCAGCGGAACTGCCGCGTATCCGCCACCAAAACTGAACAGTCCAATCTGAAAGAAAGACCAGAATAATTCCAGATAAATCATTTTGAGCCCTCCTTTCTGTCATCCGCAAAAACCTTCAAAAATCCAATCGTTCCGCATACAAGTATAATCACAATTGCACCGACCCCGAAAAAACATGTGGCAACAAATGCCAGGCACATCATTACAATCCAAAGCATACTTTTTGTCTTGATAATATTGTTTGCAAGATCAATCACCACATCACAGATTACAGCCGCAACACCGGCACGCATAACCTGCAGTGCAATCGCAATATAAGTATTGTCTTTAAACTGGTTATAAAATACCGATATGATGGAAATAATCACAAGCGGCGGGATAACCGCACCAAGTGTACAGACAACTGCACCCCAGAATTTCTTGATCCGGTATCCGACCACAATCGCAATATTCACGCCAAGCGCTCCCGGGGACGACTGTGCAATCGCCGTCATATCGAGCATTTCATCATCCTGAAGCCAGCCAAGCTGCGTCACAAATTTCTGCTTCATCATACTGATAATAACGAACCCACCGCCAAATGTGCTGGCACTTAACAGAAGTGTCGTCAAAAATAATTTCCAGTAGATCTGCAGATCAGACATCTGGGACAGTGCTGTGTTGCTTTCCTGTTTTTTCATTTGCTGCTTACCCATTTTATACCTCTCCTGATTTATCACACTGGTTAGAAGTGTCACCCGTTTTCGATATACAAACACTGGGGAGTCTTCTCGACTGAAATAAATTATACAGAAGAGCAAAATAAGTGTCAATACTCTGCCAGACAGTCTTTTGTTACTGCTGCTTTATACACCGTACTTTTCTTTATTTTGAGTTCTTACGCAAACTGGCTCATATAAAGAGCCGCATATTTTCCATTCTTTTTCATCAGCTCCTCATGATTTCCCACTTCCTTAATATCTCCGTCTTCCATATAAAGGATCATATCTGCATCGCGGATAGTGGAAAGGCGATGGGCGATCACGAAGCTTGTACGACCCTTCATCAGCTCCGCCATAGCTTTCTGGATCAGAACCTCTGTATGAGTATCCACATTGCTGGTAGCCTCATCCAGGATCATGATCTCCGGATCAGACGCAATGGCGCGGGCAATAGTCAGAAGCTGCCGTTCTCCCTGGGAGATATTTTCTGCACCTTTACTTAACACCATATCATACCCTCCCGGAAGGGTTTTAATAAAGCTGTGTGCACAGGCAGATTTCGCAGACTCTTTGATCTTTTCTTTCGGCATATTTTCTTCCGCATATCCGATATTTTCTCCAATAGTTCCTTCAAACAGCCAGGTATCCTGAAGAACCATGCCAAATCGGTCGCGAAGTTCCTCTCTTGACATATCCGTAATCCTGACGCCGTCTACTTTGATCGATCCTCCGTTTACCTCGTAGAAACGCATCAGAAGATTGATAAGAGTGGTTTTCCCGGCGCCTGTAGGCCCTACTACCGCAACCTTCTGTCCGGGCTTTACCGTCAGATTGATCCCGTTCATCAGAAGATGGTCCGGTGTATATCCGAATTTTACATTTTCAAAAGTAACCCGTCCGCTTCGATCCTTCGGAACCACACACTGCTCGCTGTCCGGAATCTCCTCTTCTGCATCCAGAAGGCTGAAAATACGGTTTCCTGCTGCCGCTGCCGCGCCAAAACTTCCTACCATTCCTGCAATAGCAGAAAACGGCTCCGCGAAACGCCATGTGTATTCCAGCATAGCCTGCACGTTTCCTACTGCAATTTTTCCGGCAATAGCCCAGAGACAGCCAATTGCTGCACAGAGTACATACCCCAGGTCATTTACAAGAGTGGTGATCGGGCTTACTGCCCCTGCAGTCGTTTCTGCTTTTCTGGAACTGGTTTTCAGTGCGTCATTCAGTCCGGCAAATGCTTTTTTTGCACGTTCCTGATAATTAAAGGTCTGGACCACCGACTGTCCATTATACATTTCTTCCACATAACCGTTCAGTTTCCCCAGCAGCTCCTGCTGTTCCCCATAATACTTTTCACTGGCCTTCATTACCCCTGCCGCGCTCAAAAGAGAAAGCGGAACCATAATGATCGGAATCAGAGACAATGACGGACTGATCAGCAGCATCATGATCAGAACACCTGCCGCTGTCGTTACCTGAGTTACTACCGCAGTCAGGTTCTGGCTGATGGTATTATTAATCGTATCTACATCATTGGTAATAACACTTAATATATCTCCGTGAGTATGAACATCATAATAATTCAATTTTAAACGATGCATTTTCTCATCGATCTCCCGCCGTATCGTCTGCATCACATTGGCAGTAATCTTTGCCATTCCAAATCCCTGCAGAAAGGAAAACAGCTGAGAAACAAAATACAGGGCAACCAGCGCTGCCAGAAGCCAGAGGATCTTTTCCCAGTAAAACGCTCCGTCTGCAATGCCGGCAAAAAGTGTTGTAGTCACCTTCCCCACAAGGAAAGGCGCAAGAACCATAAAAGCTGTGCTGATCACCGCTGACAAAAGTACCAGGATCAGGCGCAGACGGTATGCTTTCAGATATCCCAAAAGCCGCTTAAATATTGTTGTGTTTTTCATATCAGATTGCCTCCTTTCCCAACTGTATCTCTGCAATTTCCCGATAAAGAGGACAGGTGTTTAACAGCTCCTTATGTGTTCCATTTCCCACGATCTGCCCGTCGTCCACCACCAGGATACGGTCTGCATCCAGAATCGTGCTGACCCTCTGTGCTACCATGATCACTGTCGCATTTCCTATACTCTCTTTCAGATTCTGACGCAGCTGACGGTCTGTTTTCATATCCAACGCAGAAAAACTGTCGTCAAATACATAGATTTCCGGTTTTTTCATCATTGCTCTGGCAATTGCCATACGCTGCCTCTGACCTCCGGATAAATTCGTTCCTCCCTGGGCAATTGCATCATGATATCCCTGTTTCTTTTTGCAGATAAATTCATCTGCACATGCGATCTTTGCCGCCTGCTTCCAGTCTTCCTCTGTGCCATTTTCCTTTCCAAAATTCAAATTATCTGCAATGTCTCCGGAAAACAGCACATTTTTCTGCGGAACATATCCAATCAGAGAACGCAGATCCTCCATACGATATTCCTTTGCATTTACTCCGTCAATTAATACCTCCCCGAACATTGGATCATACAGCCTTGGGATCAGTTTCAGGATACTGGATTTACCACGTCCGGTTCCTCCTATAATGGCTGTTATCTCTCCTGGATTTGATACAAAACTTACATCTTTCAAAATCGGCTCATCTGCTCCCGGATATGCAAATGTCACATGACGAAACTCCACAGTGGCATGTGCCGGACGCTTTTCCAGAGGAAAACTCCCGTCTCTGATAGAACTTTCTGTTTCCAGAACTTCTGAAATTCGTTTTGCACAGGCATAGCTGGTAGGGAACATCATAATCACCAGTGACAGCATCATTACAGAAGTCAGTACCATGCTGATATACTGGCTGTTTGCCACCAGAGATCCCACCTCCATAGCGCCGGTATTCACATAACAGGCTCCCATTCCCAGAACAGCTGCTGTGGTAACGCCAAAGATCACACTGATTACCGGCATTAAAAGACTGGTAATACGACCTGCTGTCATAGCTGTCATGGCATAATCGCCATTGGCTTCCTCAAAGCGGCCGCTCTCTGCTTTCTGTTTATTAAATGCGCGGATCACACGTACGCCTTCCAGAGACTCCAGAAACAGACGGTTGATCTGATCCAGTTTTTTTCTCAGACGAATAGAATACCGGGAAGCTAATATCATAATGATTGCCAGTGCAATAAGAAGCACGGGAATTGCCACCAGCAGTACAGAACTGACCTGACCGCCTGTAGCAGCGGAAAACACGAGTCCTGCAACTGCCATCATAGGCGCAAGAAGCCCCACACGAAGCAGCAGCGTCAGAAAGTTCTGTACATTGGTAATGTCTGAAGTACTTCTGGTAACAAGACTTGCCGTACCGAACTTATCCATTTCCGCAGCAGAAAACTCCTGCACTCTGGAAAAAACATGATTTCTCAGCTGTGCCGCAAAATCTGTAGATATATAGGATGCGATCTTAACAGACCAAAAGCTGATGATACAGGACAGTACTGTAATGCCTGCCATAATCGCTGCATACATCCAGATTACACTGTTTTCGCCTTCCGCAACTCCATGACTGATCATCTGCGCCAGAAAAGACGGCAGTAGCATCTGCCCTACAGCCGACAATAATACCAGCGCAAACAGACCGGCAACCTGTTTTGGTTTTAACTTTACTTTTGAAAATATCGTTTTCATAATAGCTGAATCTCCCCTTCAATCCTTGATTTCTTCTTTGTCAGAAGGTATCATATAATGTACAGCAACTGTACAGTCAAGGGGGTTTTTATGGATCATAAAAAATATTTATATTCATCTGGAGAATTTGCAAAATTTACCGGTGTCAACAAACGTACTTTACACTATTATAATGACATTGGGTTATTTCAGCCGGAAGTGATCCGGGAAAACGGCTATCATTACTATACCTGCTTTCAATTCGCTCAGCTGGAATTAATCCTGACCTTACGCAAGGTCGGGCTTTCTATTGAGGAAATCCGGGAATATGTAACAAGACCGTCCGATGAATCCTTTTCTCAGATGATGACCAAAAAGAAAAAGCTGATCGACGAATCCATCGAACAGCTTTTATCTGCACAGGCTTTTCTGGAGCAAAAAGCAGAACGTCTGAAACTGGGAATGCAGTCTCACCACGGCAAAATAGAACTATGTACTCTCCCGGAAAAAAAGCTTGTACTTTCCTCTTCTATCTCCGGACGATATGATGAAGAAGATTTTTCCGTTGCCGCTGAGTTTTCACTTCGCCTGAAGAAACTCTTCCATCTTTACGACAGCTTTGGAAGCCGTATCTCCACAGACAATCTTCAGAAAGGCAATTTCACCGGCTACGACTCCTTCTTTGCCTACTGCCCTCCTGCTTCCGATTCCTGGGACATGATCCTTCCTGCCGGAAAGTATCTGCGCGCCTTCTGTGTCGGTGACTGGAGCAGGATCCCTGCCGTTTATCAGTCTGTTCTTGCCTATGCCCGCGAACATGATCTGACCCTTACCGGACATGCCTACGAAGAAGGTTTAAACGAAATGTCCATCAACGACCGCAGTGATTATATTACCATGATCACGATCCGATGCGAATAACAAAGTCTTTCTGCACCGGACCATGCTTTTTATATATCACGAATGCTGTCTTGTATAAATTTTCAGGCAGACCCAGTAGCTTCCTGCCATCAGAACTCCCCCCAGGATCAAAGCAATCCCTGTCAGGATCTTCGGATCTGTCTGAAAAATCCTGCTTATCCACTGACCGCGGCTGGATAAACCATAAAATCCGGCAGTGACGATAACCATCCCCACATAAAGAATGGTTCCTTTTTTATTTCCCAACAGATAAAATCCAATGCTGAACACCGCTGTTGCGATCAGAGATACTGCAACGCCGGCTGCCACATAAAACATTCCTGTCCGGATATCCACCGTTTTTCCCAGATATACATAGCCCAGTACCATAATTACAGAAATCACCGTGTTAATCCCCATATAAATAAAATTATCAATAAAGCGCGCCATAATGATCTCTTTCTTTGTAACCGGGTAAGTCAGCATGATCTCATCAAACTGAACCTTCTCATCCTGTTCCAGAGCCATCTGAAAAACGGAAATCGTAGTCATGGGAATGCACAAAACAACAAAAAGCATCATCATATACCTGTTTGATCCCATAAGGACTGCAAGTACAACCATTGCCAGATATCCAAGTACGTTACTCAGCAGATTTTTAGGAATACAAAATGTATCATAAAAATCTTTTTTTATAATTCCCCACATACTATACCTCTCCCTTCACATACATCAGCATAATGTCTTCCACAGACGCCTTTTCCATTTCCAGATCCGGAAAAACACTTAAAATTCCATTCCTGTTCCTTACCAGAACCTTATACTCATAGGGTTCCTTTTTAAATGAAACAATATCTTCCTCCCGAAGAGACTCGAAAAAGTCTTTTCCGCAATGCAGGACTCCATAATCATTCTGCAGCTCATCATAGCTTTTTACAAACTGAAGCTTTCCTTCATGAAGAAAGGCAATATAATCTGCCACTTTGTCAAGATCGCTGGTAATATGGGAAGACATCACAACCGTATGGTCTTCCTCCTCTGTAAATTCCCGGATCAGTTCCAGAATCTCATCCCGGAAAACAGGATCCAGACCGCTGGTTGCTTCATCCAGGATCAGAAGTCTTGGCTTGTGGCTGAATGCTATGGCAAACTCCAGCTTCATTTTCATTCCCTTGGAGAATTTTTTCAGTTTCTTGTCTGCCGGAAGTCCAAATCGGGACAAATAAGCGTCATACTTCTCCATATCCCAGTTCCGGTAAACCTTTTTCAGCATTTTTCCAATAAATTCCGGCGTATATTCCAGATTGTAATGGCTGACGTCAAAGATAACTGCAATATCCTCCTTGATCTCTTTTTCCCGATTTTTTAACTGCTTTCCTAAAATTTTTATCTCTTCATAATCTGCCCTGATCAGTCCAAGCAGGGACTGGAGCAAAGTGGATTTCCCGGCGCCGTTTTCTCCCACCAGCCCCAGAACCGTACCCTGGGGAACGTTCAGGCTTAAATTTTTCAGGGAAAAATCCCTGTATTCTTTTGACAGATTCTTTATCTCAATTGCATTTTCCATCATATACCTCACACACCTTTACGTCTTATTCGCTGTAAAGCAGCTCCAGACTTTCCTTCAGAGAATCCAGAGACACACTGTTCTGTTTCGCCAGTTCACATGCTTCTGTTAAATATTCTTCTATCTTTCTCAGATTTTCCTCCCGTATAAAATCCTGATTCTGTGCAGATACAAACGTCCCTTTTGCCGGAACTGTCACAATAAATCCGTCCTTTACAAGATCGTCATAGGCTCTCTGAGTAGTGATAACACTCACATGGAGTTCCTTCGCCAGCTTTCGCATAGACGGCATGGGATCTCCCGGTTTCAGTTCCCCGCTCATAATCATCCCCTTGATCTGTGAAGTGATCTGTTCATAAATCGGTTTCGTACTGGCATTGCTTAAAATTATTTCCATATTAAATCATCCTGTACCTTTTACTTGAAACAGAACCTGTGCACCGGTTCTGCATCTGTACTTATGTTACAAGTACAGTATATACTACAATGTATATACTGTCAATATTAAATATATACAGTTTTCGACAAAAAAACACCGGTTTCTTTTTTTGTAAAGAAACCGGTGTTTTCCACTTATTTAAAAAATCCCGCCGATCAGGTAAACTGCCAGAGCAGCCACCCACGCGATCACACACTGTCCGATCACTACTCCGACAGCCCATTTGCCGCCCAGCTCTCTTTTGATCGCTGCAATTGCCGCAACGCAGGGCGTATAAAGAAGACAGAACACAAGAAGGCTTGCCGCTGCCAGAGGCGTAACAGCTGCCAGCAGCGCCTCTGTACTTCCAAACAGTACGGAAAGGGTGGAAACCACACTTTCCTTTGCCATAAATCCTGTGATCAGAGCGGTGGATATCCGCCAGTCTCCAAATCCCATAGGCTTAAATACCGGAGCGATCGCTCCTGCCAGCATGGCAAGAATACTGTCTTTAGAATCCGTTACAATATTCAAATGCATGTCAAAGGTCTGTAAAAACCAGATGGCAAGTGTTGCAAGGAAGATTACGGTAAAGGCTCTCTGAAGAAAATCCTTTGCTTTATCCCACAGAAGATGTCCTACGTTTTTTGCCCCCGGCATACGGTAATTTGGAAGCTCCATAACAAACGGAACCGCCTCTCCGCTGAACATGGTACGGCGAAGCAGAAGCGCTGTCAGAATTCCCATGACAATTCCTCCGAAATACAGAAGGATCATTACCAGCGCACTGTTTTCCGGGAAAAAAGCCGCTGCAAAAAATCCATAAATAGGAAGCTTTGCAGAACAGCTCATAAATGGTGTCAGAAGAATGGTCATCCTTCGGTCCCGCTCGGAAGGAAGGGTTCTGCTTGCCATAACTCCCGGTACGGTACATCCGAAACCAATCAGCATAGGAACGATACTCCGTCCGGAAAGACCGATCTTCCTCAGCAGCTTATCCATCACAAACGCTACTCTTGCCATATATCCGCTGTCCTCCAGAAGAGACAGGAAAAAGAACAGAGTTACAATAACAGGAAGGAAACTCAGCACGCTTCCCACGCCGTTGAAAATACCGTCCATCACAAGCGACTGAAGCACACTGTTTACATGAGCCGCCGTCATAAGCTGATCCACATAGCCGCCTAAGGCAGTGATTCCCATATCCAGGATATTGGCAAGAAAAGCCCCGATCACTCCGAATGTCAGATAAAAAACAAGAGCCATAATACCGATAAAGCATGGGATTGCCGTATATTTTCCAGTAAGGATCCTGTCGATCTTCGTACTTCTGATATGCTCCTTACTTTCTTTTGGCTTCACTACAGAATCGTCGCAGACCTTCTCAATAAAGTCAAAACGCATATGTGCAATGGCGGCGGAACGGTCAAGACCGCGTTCCGTTTCCATCTGTCTGACAATGTGTTCCAGCATTTCCTTTTCATTCTGATCCAGATTCAGTTTTTCAAGAATCAACTCGTCTCCCTCTGCAAGTTTGGCTGCTGCAAACCGAACAGGGATCTCTGCGTCTCCGGCATGATCTTCGATCAGATGCATAATGGCATGGAGGCATCTGTGTACGGCTCCACCGTCGTCCTCCACATCACAGTAGTCCATTTTTTCCGGTTGTTCCTGATATTTTGCCACATGAAGGGCATGGCTTACAAGTTCATCAATACCCTCATTCTTTGCAGCGGAAATCGGAACAACCGGAATTCCCAGCATTTCCTCCATGCGGTTGATGTTTATGGAACCACCGTTTTCTCTTACCTCATCCATCATGTTCAGGGCAAGAACCATAGGAATATCCAGCTCCATCAGCTGCATGGTAAGGTAGAGATTTCTTTCAATATTCGTTGCATCCACAATATTGATAATACCTCTGGGATGCTCATTCAACACAAAATTCCTGGTTACAATTTCTTCACTTGAATACGGGGACATGGAATAAATACCCGGAAGATCCGTCACCAGAGTGTTGCTGTTTCCACGGATAGAACCGTCCTTCCTGTCTACCGTAACACCGGGAAAATTCCCTACATGCTGGTTAGAACCTGTCAGCTGGTTAAAAAGCGTGGTCTTTCCGCAGTTCTGGTTTCCTGCCAGAGCAAAGGTAAGAAGTTCTCCGTCAGGAAGAGGATTTTCTGTTTTTTTATAATGGAATTTTCCGCCTTCGCCAAGTCCCGGATGAGGGATCGGCTGGGTTGAACGTTTCTTTTTTTCAGCAGAAACGCCTGCGTCTCTTATGTTCTCTATCTCAATTTTTTCCGCATCGGCAAGACGGAGAGTAAGCTCATAGCTGTGGATACGCAGCTCCATGGGGTCTCCCATAGGCGCATATTTGACCATGGTCACATCTCCCTGGGGAATCAGCCCCATATCAAGAAAATGCTGTCTTAATGCTCCTTCACCGCCCACAGAACGTATCGTTGCCGTCTTTCCGATCGGCAGATCCTTTAGCGTCATTCGTTTTTCCTCTTTTCACTTTCGTCATAGGCATCGTATAAACAACTACTGTTTGTCACAGATAACTTTATGACAAATCCATGTGTTTGTCAATAGAAAAGCCCTTTATTTTTCGACAATATGACCAGTGTTTTTTTCTCTGAAAGGCTTTATAATAAACCTCAGTTTTATATCAGGAGGAACAGATTATGGAACGTAAATGGTGGCATGATAAGGTTGCTTATCAGATCTATCCGAAAAGCTTTTTTGACTCAAATGGCGACGGAATTGGAGATATTCCCGGAATCATACAGAAACTGGATTATCTGAAGGATCTGGGTGTGGATATTTTATGGATCTCCCCCTGCTATCCTTCCCCTTTTGCCGATCAGGGCTATGATATTTCCGACTATTACAACATTCATCCGGCCTTCGGAACTCTGGAAGATATGGACAGTCTGATCGAAGAATCACGCAAAAGAAATATGTACGTTCTTCTGGATCTTGTGGTGAACCACTGCTCCGATGAACATGAATGGTTTCAAAAAGCCTGCGCAGATCCCGAAGGAAAATATGGAAATTTCTTTTACATCGAAGACTGTAAAGAAGGCAGGCTTCCCTGCAACTGGCGCAGCTATTTTGGAGGAGCTGTATGGGAGCCTCTGCCCGGTCATCCGGATAAACAATATCTCCACCTTTTTCACAAAAAACAGCCGGATCTGAACTGGGAAAACCCGGAAGTACGCGAGGAAGTCTACAAAAATATCAACTGGTGGCTGGACAGAGGTCTTAGTGGTTTCCGAATTGATGCCATCATCAATATCAAGAAAAAACTGCCTTATAAAGATTATCCAACAGACCGTCCGGACGGACTTTCCTGTGTGGATCATATGCTGGCAGACGCTCAGGGTGTAGGAGAATTTCTGGGAGAAATGCGAAACCGCGGCTTTGCCCCTCATGAAGCATTTACCGTAGGAGAAGTATTTAATGAAAAAGATGAAGAACTTCCGGATTTCATTGGAGACAACGGATATTTTTCCACTATGTTTGACTTTGCTCCGGTTGTTTTCGGCGGCAGCAGCAAAGGCTGGTACGACCGCAAAAGAATTACTCCTGACGACTATAAACGCTGCTGTTTCCACTCTCAGAAGCGTATAGGAGACATTGGTCTTCTTTCTAATATCATTGAAAACCATGATGAACCAAGAGGTGTCAGCCATTATATCCCCGACGGAGAAACCAGTCTCCACAGCAAAAAAATGCTGGCTGTCATGTACTTTATGCTGAAAGGTCTGCCCTTTATCTATCAGGGTCAGGAGATCGGTATGGAAAATATGAAATTCACTTCCATCGACCAGATTGATGATATCAGTACCATTGATGAATACCATGTTGCGCGGAATGCAGGCTGCTCGGAAGAAGAGGCTCTGAAATGTATTTCTCTCTACAGCCGGGATAATGCGCGTACTCCCATGCAGTGGGATTCTTCAGAAAACGCCGGATTTTCTTCTGGAAATCCATGGCTGGATGTAAATCCTAATTATAAGAAAATTAATGTAAAAAACCAGTTAAATAACCCTGATTCTCTGCTTTCTTTTTACAAAAAACTGATCGCACTCCGTAAGAACCCTCAGTACAGAGAAACCATTGTTTACGGTGAACTGATCCCCTATCTGGAAGACCGGCACAACCTGATGGCATACCTCCGAAAAGGAGAAAAAACACTGCTGGTGATCGGGAATTTCCAGACCGGTCCACAGGATATCCCTCTTCCCAAAGCGTGTAAAAAAGTTCTTTTAAACAATTATCCAGAGGCAGACATCACAGATCATGTGCTGCATCTGAAGAACTATCAGACAGTAATTTTGGAGCTTTGATTTTTCCCCAGTACAATCCGTACCCGGGTTCCCAGGCCGGTTCTGGAAAGGATCTCAAAATATCCTCCATGCTTGTCCACGATCCACTTGGCAATGGCAAGTCCCAAACCGGTACCCTGGTAGCTCCGGACCTCATCTGCCCGGTAAAAACGGTCAAACATGTGCGCTACATCCGCCTCTTCCATACCAATACCGGTATCCTGAACCTGCAGATAGGGAATCCCTTCCCTGGTCTTTCCAAGACTAAAGACGATCTCATCCCCTTCATGGGTATATTTGGCACTGTTATCAGTCAGGATACGCACTGCCTGCTTCAGAAGGGTTCCGTCCGCCTGCACCACGATCTCTTCCTGTGTTTTTCGGTAACGATACGGATGCTTTTCATCGATCATCAACGATTCTTCATAAATTTCTTCCATCAGCTGAGAAAGAGAAATCTCCTCCAGTGTCAGTTTTGTCTTGCCGCTGTCACCTCTTGCTAGAAAGAGAAGCTGTTCCACCAGGTATTTCATGTGTTCGGACTCATGCTGAATGGCCTCTATGGATTCGTTCAGAACCTTCTCATCTCTGCTGCCCCACCGGGCAAGCATATTTGCATAGCCCTGAATGACGGCAATGGGCGTCCGAAGCTCATGGGAAGCATCATTGACAAACCTTGCCTGCTGCCTGTAGGAATCTCTCATACGCATCAGAAGGTTGTTCATGGCAGCTTCGATTCCCTGAAGGTCGGAATCTCCAAATGACAGAATCTCCTGTTCGTTTGGCTGAAGGCTGGAGATCGCATCTTCGATCTGCTGATACTTTTCTTCTGAAAAAGTCATCCGGCTCAGTTCATCTGCCTTTAAAGCAATCTCATTGATCGGCGCAAGAATACGACGGATACTTTTTTCTTCTTCCATATAGTCAAAAAAACTGCCAATCAGCTGAACCGCAGCCACGATCCCGATCAGAATCCCGATCACCCGAAGAGCAGAAAAGACCGGCAGCTCCAGAAGCAGCTTCCCGTCTGTATCCAGTACCATATAAGTCAGTTCCTTTATTTTTTCAAAACCCACCAGTCTTCTCTGATAGTTCCATACCAGCTCTCCCAGACGGGTGATCTCCTGATCACAGATCCACCCGACGCACAGTGTCACAAAAAGAAACAGATCAAAGCCCAGATACATGCCAAGCTTTCTTCCGATCCAGCTCCAGTGAAGCTTCATGACAATAGAGGACATCCTTTTTGTTTCTGTACTGATATTTTTTTCCACCATAAATCATTCCTCTTTGATCACATATCCTACGCCACGAACAGTGCAGATCATTTTTTCCCCGTATACCTCGTCGATCTTTGACCGTAGAAAACGAACATACACGTCAACAACATTTGTCTCTCCCATATAGTCGTAACCACATACTTTTTCCAGAAGGATTTCCCGGGAAAGTACGATATTTTTGTTTTCCAGAAGCACCTGGAGCATACGGAATTCCCGGTTGGTAAGATGAATCTCCTGTCCGTTCCAGGTAACCTGATGACGTTTTTCTGACAGCCGGAGATCTTTCCAGTACAGAGTTCCCTCCTCCCGGACAGCTGTGACAGCCGGAGACGTTCTTCCATGAAGCTTCAGACCTACACGGATCCTTGCCAGTAATTCTTCAATAGCAAACGGCTTGGTAATGTAATCAACTGCACCGGCATCCAGCCCCGCAACCTTATCCATCACTGCATCACAGGCGGTCAGAAGAATCACCGGAGTCCTGATCTGTTCCTGCTGAAGCCTCCTCAGAACCTCCAGTCCGTTCAGTCCCGGCAAAAGGATGTCCAGAAGAATCAGATCATAATTTCCTTCTTCCGCAAGCGTCAATGCTTCTCTTCCATTCCCGCTTTTGCTTACCTGATAACCTTCATGAAGAAGCTCCAGTTCTACAAATCGTGCCAGTTTTTCCTCATCCTCCACAATCAGAATATGTGCCATTTCATACATTTCCCCTTCCCTTGTATTATCATGTTAAAGTCAAAGGACGCCTGGAGTCATACTATAAGATCAGCTCCTGCTCACGAAACAGATTGTCCGCCCATATCTTATATTCACTGACCCTCTGGGCCTTCCGGATCTTCTTCAGATATTTCTCCGGATTGGTAAATGAAGTACCCAGATATGCCCATAATTCTTTCATTTTATACAGCGTATTTTTATCTCCGGACATATAATCCACATATCCGTTCAGAAGCTCCTCATGAAATTCCTTCAGCTTTTCCTTATACTGCTGCGGCTCCTTTTTTTCCCCGTTTCTGATGTCTGAAGGCAGCCATGGTTTTCTCAGGATTCCTCTTCCCAGCATTACCTTTTCCGTCTTCGGAAACTGCTGAAGCAGATCTTCATAATGGGAAACGCTGGTGATATCTCCATTATAGCACAGAGAATGGCAGCTTCTTTCTGCTGCCATTCCAAAAGCCTCCCTGTGGATTGTTCCGGGCTTATACTGGTCTGTTTTCAGCCGCGGATGAACGATCAGCTCCTCCAGAGGATACTTTTCATAAATTTCCAGAAGCTGCTGCCACTCCTCCTCATCCTCTACGCCGATCCTTGTTTTTATGGAAATTTTCATAGGACAGGCGGTAAAGATCTCTTCCAGAAAGCGGTCCAGTTCCCTTGTCAGTTCCAGAAATCCGGCGCCTCGGTTTCTTGAAGTCACCGTAGGAGAAGGACAGCCCAGATTCAGATTGACCACCTGATATCCATAAGACTGTATGGCTTTTGCGATAGCCAGAAAATCCTCCGCACGGTTGGCAAGTATCTGAGGCACCAGCTCCATCCCCTTGTTGTTTTCCGGAAGAATATCCCGGATTTCCTTTTGATTCAACTTTTTGCTCATGATAAAAGGAGCAAAATATCGATCGATGTCTCCGTAACATTTATAGTAAGCATTTCTGTAAATATAACCTGTGATCCCCTCTAAGGGAGCCATATAAAGCTGCATATATCCATTCCTTTATCTATATTTTACCAGAATAACCTTCTGACTCCGGCATCTGGTAATTAAATCAGGCTCAAAAGATGCCTGACGAATTGTATTATAACGGTTTTTGCAGCTTATGACAATCCGGGTTTTCCCTGATCCTGTGAAAGCTTCAGATAACTGTCACAGCTTCTCATACTCATCTTTTACCTTGTCCGCAAACTCTCCTGCCTTTTCCATTGCTCTGTTCATACCTTCCAGATCATCCTTTCCCTTAAAGGAATAACGGCAGTCAAAAAACAGCGCGATCACCGCTGCCGGTATCATAAACTGCCACAAAAAGAGCAGAAGGATAAGCATTGCGATCACAGGAACTCTGAGGATCTCCTCTCCTTTTCTTGAGACACAGAAAGCATTGTCTCTTGTCTTTCTGATAAAGATTCGAAAAAGATGTCCCAGTTTCTGGCAGGTTTTTCTGGAAGCCTCTTCTTCCTGCTCCTGCACTTTTTCTTTTACATCCACATACTGTGTCTGCTCATCACAATTTGTCGTATAGGATTCCTGACTGGGCGGTTTTACCTTTCCCTGTTTTTCCAGATAAACCATAGCATCCAGAAGATCCCAGTCTGATGCTTCCAGCGCTTCCTTTGCCTCTTCATAAGAAACACTTGCTCTTTGTCTTAATTTTTCAACCTTTTCCAGCTGTTCCATATTTTCACCCTGTCCTTTCAAGAATATTGTTTTCTTTTGATGCTTATACTCTAACAGAAGTTTCTTAATCCATTCTTGAAGAAAGATTAAAAACTGATTAATTTTTAAAGTACCTGCACTTAAAAACAATAGTCTGTTTTCTGTTCACAATTTTTTCACAAAATAATTAGCACTCATCTCTTGATAATGGAAGTCGATTTTTGTCCTGTCTTGTGTATCCCGGAAGTGCCTGTTTTACAGGCTTTCCGGGGCAACAGTCATTTTGTCTGGTATTGTAAAGCAGTGTCAGATTTGTCGTAAATGTCGTAAATTTGTGGTCAAAAAATGATGAGAAATGGAGAGTGCTAATAAAATGAACGCATTTCATGTTGGTGTGACGCAGGTAAAAAATGTTTTGGAATTAATCTGATTGAAGATTCTGGTATTGTAAGGGATATTTTACAGAGATTAGAATTAGAAACAGAAGAATAGAAAATAAGTTATGCAGAAAGGCGTGAGTCATAGAAATGTGGCTTGCGTTTTTTGTCTGGAAAGGAAGTGGGGTAGAATGGCACAAGTCTTTCATGTAGAACAAAACAAAAATAATTTTTATTCTTATCAAGTTTTTAAATAGATGGTATAGTAAATGTAAGAAAATCACGAAATGGAGATTTGAAACGTAAACAGACTATGATAAAAATATTAATTATAGAAGATGAAATACGCCTGGCAGATGTCTTATATGACTGGTTTTACAATAAAAATTTTCAGGTGACTGTCTGCCATGATGGAATATCCGGATATGAGACCGCATTAAAAAATTCTTATGATGCAATTATTTCAGACGTAATGCTGCCAGGAATAGATGGCTTTTCCATAGTAAAAAATTTGAGGAGTATGAAAGTCAGGACACCGGTTATTATGCTTACGGCCAGGGTGGAGCTACAGGATAAATTGCAGGGATTTGATGCAGGTGCAGAAGACTATCTTACCAAACCTTTTGAAATAGAAGAACTGGATGCACGTGTAAAAGTGCTGTTAAGGAAAAATGAGAAGGGAAAGGAAGAGGAAGAAGAAACCGGGGAGCGGCCAGATTTTGTACTGGAAAAAAACAGCCGTATATTGAAAAATTCGGTTGGAAATAAAAAGGTGAAATTATCAGGAAAAGAATATACATTGTTGTCTTATTTTGTGGAAAATTATGATCAGGTATTGTCTAAAGAGCAGATTACGGTTCGAATCTGGGGCTATGACACAGATGTAGAATACAATAATGAAGAGGTATATATTTCTTTTCTGCGCAAGAAGCTGAAATTTATTGGAACGGATACAGTGATTGAGACAGTCAGAGGTGTCGGGTATCGTCTCAGAGGGAAAAACGATGAAACAATTTAAGAAGAGAATCATGGGACTTCTTCTGTTAGTTTATATGATTGCGGCAATATTCATTCTGGTACTCCTGAATTTTTCTTATGTGCAGAATAATAAGAACAGTATTTCCAGGATTTTGAACATGAAATTTCAGATTGTATCCGATCAGAGCGGAAATAAACAAGAGGAAGTTCCAAAAGAACAGGAAAGAATTAGTAGTGCCAGAAGTGAAAATGCAACAGTAACGGAGCAAAAAGAAGACAGCTATGTCAAAAAGAGCTATCTTGTAGCCAAAGCAGAGAATGGGACATTATATGTTAAAAATATGCTGCCAGATACCGGATTTTCAGAACAGGAGATCATAGAAACAGCAGAAAAATTTCTGGAAACAAAAAAAACATCTGGAAGTTATGAAAATTATCAGTTTGAAATTTCTGTTCATGAAGGGGAACTGCTCATTGCCTTTGCAGATATCACATCTCTAAAGATGGAAGAACAGAAATATTTTATTTTCTCATTGCTGGCAGCTTTTGTTGTAGGAATATTATGGATTTATCCAGCATGGAAAATTACAGGAAAAATGATTGCACCCTTAGAGGAAGCCAACCGTTTGCAGAAAGAGTTTGTACTGTTTGCAGGACATGAACTGAAAACACCGGTTACAGTTATGAAGGCAAGTCTGGATATGCTTGAAAGAGAAGGAATTCACAGTAAATATCTGGATTATGCGGCAGAAGAAAATGAAAAAATGCGCAAACTGGTAATAGAGCTTCTGGACTATTCCAAAATGGAGTATCAGGAAGAAAAAAGTTTCCAGGAGAGCGTAAATTTCAGCCAGTGCATAGAGGGGATTTCACTGGAGTTTGAGGCAATGGCTTTTGAAAAAGAGGTTATACTGATAACTGATATACAACAGAATCTGGTTATTGCCGGCAACAAAGAAATGCTGGAGAGAATGGCAGAAACCCTTCTGGAAAACGCAATCCGGCATACAGAGGCCGGAAAAGAAGTAAAGATTGTTTTAAAGAAAGACGAGAAAAAAGTACGGTTGTCTATGGAGAACCAGAGCGAAGCCATTCCAGAGGAAGAACGAAGAAGACTTTTTGAAAAATTCTATCATGATTCAGACCCGGAAGAGGGGCATTATGGATTGGGCCTGGCTATTGCACAGTCAATTGCTGCAAAACATCATACAGAGATAACAGTGATAAGCGAGAATGGATGGAACTGTTTTATAATAGACTTTCCGTTTCTTCACAGAAAATAAAAGATTTGTGAAAACCTTGTGAATTTCCTTAAAAATTTATTTTTTCAAGGAATTTTCAAGGTTTTTCTCATATAATCGTGTCCGTAAAAAATTCTGATTAAGAAAGGGGCGCAGTCAATGAAAAGAAAGCAGATAACTGCAATGATAACAGCAATGACAATGGTACTGGGAATCACAGCATGTGGAGCAGGAAACGTAAGCGCAGAGCAGGAGAATAAAGAACAGACAGAAATTGAAAATACCTTAAATATTTCAAACAACGATGAAATTACATGGAGTTATGACAGCCAGTCAGATTCCTGGACAATGTCCGTAACATGCGCAGTTGCAAATCCGGAGCTGCCGGATTATCAGGGCGTTTCTGTAAATGTTCCTGGTGCATATGTAAAAGGAATTGATACAGATGGGAACGGAACGGAGGATGTAACAGGGAAAACTTATTCGGAAGAAGTAAATGGACAGCTCGTGATTGACGATAGTGCCCAAATTACGAATGCAAACGGACAGACCTATACTGCATCTACAGCACCGGTTATTATAAATACAGGAGCAGCAGGGTACAGTGCACAGGAAAATCAAAAGGCATCTTCCGGCAATGCGGCATATGGATATATCAATGTGGCTTGTGGAAACCGTGGCAAACAGAGTACGGCAACGGATGAGAATGGGGAGGAATATTATACCGGTGATGCACCACTCTGTCTGGTGGATCAGAAAAATGCAATCCGTTTTGTAAAGTATAATATCATTCTTGGAAACCTTCCGGGAAATACAGAATATTTCGTGTCTACGGGAGGTTCCGGTGGTGGAGCACATGCGGCAATGGTAGCAGCAACTTCTGACAATACAGATTATTTCCCATATGAAGTAGAAGCAGGGGCAGTAGGAATCTATCAAAATGAAGATGGAACTTATTCAGAGACCATAGGATCAGAGGATACTGAAATTTCAGATGGAGTATGGGGATGTGTTGCATACAGTCCGATCACTTCTTTGCAGGAAGCGGATATGGCAATGGCATTTGAATACTATCTTGATACAGATTATGAATTTAATACGGATTTTCAGAAAAAGCTGGCAAAATACCTGTCTCAGGAATATATGGAGTATATCAATGATCAGAATCTGAGTGTCCGCGAGTCGGCAGTGGACATTGATATCAATGGAGATGGGGATAAGGACGATGTAGTGGATCTGACGATAGAATATGATGGGGAAATATATGCAGATACCAACGGATACGGTGGGACTTATCTTACGCTTTATCTGAAAGAATTTGAAAAAAATCTGGAATGGTATCTGGAAAATCTGGATTATGCAGATGATTGGACGTGGTTTGACAGTGATGGAAATGCACTGAGTGATGAGAATGTGTCACAGATGACAACAGAAGAGAAAGCTCAGGCATTTCTGGAAGGACGATATGCCAAAGGAGAATCCGGACAAAATGCAGGTCCAGGAGGCAGAATGCCAGATGGAAATGGTCCGGATGGAAATAAAATGCCGGGTGAAAAGCCGGACGGAATACCGGATGGAAATGACTCAGATGGAGAAAAGCCGGAGGGAGCACCAGCCGGAAGTATGCCAGATAGAGAAACTTTGGGTGGCAATGCTCAAGACGACCTGGTTACAAGTGGAATGGGAGATGAGGTCGGAACTCCGGATGCCGGAACTACACAGTCTGCAGGCACAAAAACAGATTCTTCAAGCTATAGCAGCTATGAAGAAATGCTGGAATCTTATGAGAGTGATATCGCCTCTATCGAGGATGGTGACAAATACGGAAATAATATTGTAGACCTGTATAATCCAATCAACTATATTGGAAATGAAGATACAGAAAGTCCGACATGGACCAGAATTGTAATGGGTGCATCCGAAGGTGATATGTCTCTGTTTGCGTCTATGAACATGCAGATTGCATGGCTTAACAGCGGAACAGATGCCAAACTGGAATGGCAGTGGGATGGTGGACATGTTCCGTCTGAAATTTTTGGGGAATCACTGGCACTTTATGTTGATGAAATGTATGGACAATATGTGGAAGGAGCTGCGAAAGTAACAAAAGTAGCGGCGCAGACTCAGACAGAAAACGGAACTGCCACAGAGGCAACAGGAACAAACATCAGCAGTTGGGTATCTTATGAGAATGGAGAGGTGAATTTTACTCTGAAAAATGCAGCTTCGTACAGAACAAAAGGAGCCAGTAAAGCAACGCCGGGATTTGATGTTATGGATTATGGACAGGAAACCTATGAATTTGGTTCTTCGACACAGGATGCGAGACACTTTGACAAGTATGTGTTGAAGGTACTGCAGGAAGATGCGGAAACCTTAAGTGAACTGTTTAACTCTGAAGAAAAATAACAGTAAAACGAAAGGAAGTTATTTATATTTAAAGGAAGGTGCTTTTCTGGAAAGAGTGGAAACAGCTGTACGGGATGGAGTAAAGGAATCCGTTCCGATGGCTATGAAATAGCAGTAACAGGAAAACAGACTGACAGTAAGGAATAGCTTTACAAAAACAGAATAGCAGAAAAAGACAATGGCAGTGATGGCATTTCAGACATTATGAATTGGAGAAATGTTCATGACTGCTATTTTTATGTCTTTTAGCAGAAATGGAAAGAGATCCAGAAAAAGAAAGACAGAAATAACAGGAAAATATAACAGAAAAGCGTTGGCAGATGGGTGGATTGAACAAGCAAGGCGAAGAAAAGAATAGAGTGCCGGATACAGCACATGATTGTCCGATACTTCGCATCGGAATCCCTGTAAATTTTAGCCGAAACGCTGTGTTTGTTAATAAAGAATGAAAATCAAGCAAAGGAAGGAGACAAAAGCCTATGAGAAAACGAAAGCATACAGTAACCATACGAATGAATAAAGCTGAATATAATCTGCTTCAAAACAAAGTGAAGGAATCCGGAAGAACACAGCAGGAAGTTGTAATAAAAGCAATCGCAGATTTGAAGATAGCTTCTACAGAGGAAGTGGAAGAACTAAAAAGATTGAACCAGATGTTTGCAGATATTCTCAGTCAGCTACGGGGAGCTACTACAAATATCAATCAGATTGCAAGAAAGCTGCATATAGATGGAGAAGTTCCAAATGACAGTACGCTGTATTTCCTCAATAAAAATATTCTTAAGTACCGGAAGGAGAGTGAAAAGATATGGCTATTAATAAGACGATTAATAAGCGGACAAAT
>ENA-ORMO01001311-ORMO01001311.1-human-gut-metagenome-genome-assembly--contig:-NODE-1311-length-27372-cov-11.947945_pt1 | contig 27372 bp, 14 predicted proteins | sample MGYA00242106_ERZ509001 | MGnify/ENA primary metagenome ERZ509001 (study PRJEB26280, sample SAMEA2338736) | human gut metagenome | biome: human gut; feature: human-associated habitat; material: faeces...
AACTCCGCGTCGCCCACGACGTCCTCCACGCCGTTGAGCTCCCGGGCGTCGACGATCTGCGCCGCGAAGCTCGCCACGGCCTGCTGCGACCCGAGCCCCGAGGTCTCGTAGAAACGAACCACATATTCGTCCGAATCCTCGGCCTGTTTGAGCGCTCGCAGCGCCACATTGGGGTTCTGCGAGGCGGCCAGCGAGAAGCTGCGGCCCAGCACCCCGCCGTGGCGGGGCGCGACGAATGCCCGAAGCGGCTGGGTGAGCACCTCGGCCTTGCGCACGGCACCTCCCGCACGGTAATCGCCCGTGTGCCCTACGATCGAATAAGTGAACGTATGGTGTCCGAAGTCCTGCTTGTTCTGGTAGGCGTAGCCGCCCTTGGTCTTAGGCGTATGCAGCAGCGTAAGGCGCAGCGTGTTGTCCGCGGGTTTATCCCAGCCGTACTTGCTGTCGTTGAGCACCGAGACCCCGTAGCTGCCGTCGGCGTCGGTGAGGTCGGCCCACTGCTGCGCATAGACCTCGTAGGCGGTCGCGGTGTTGTTGCCCCGCGATACGGAGCCCACGCCAAGGTCATAGACCGCCTCGGGGTTCGAGACCGAAAGCGGGAACTCGGCCTTCAGCAGCGCATTGGACGACTGCCAGTCGATGTCGTTCACAAGGTCGATCCTGTCGGCCTGGGCGCCTTCGCGCAGCGTGATCCACTGCCGGAAGCGGGAATCCCCCAGCGTACGTTCCACGCATACCGAGGCGCGCAGGGGCCCCTCTTCGGCCACGGTGACCTTCACCTCGCCCGTGATGGCCTGCGGTGCTGCGTCCACGGTCTTCTTGAGAATCTCCCAGGCCGGCCAGCTGTAAGACTCGTTCTGCGGGAAGAACGCAAGGCGGATAGACTTGCCGGCGGCCACCAGCTCGCGGCCATGGCGCTTGTCGACGATCGACGAGATGTCGCCGTTAGCGTCCAGCGTGAGTTTATAGACGCTGTTCTCCAACCCCGAAGTAGTGGCCGTTATCGCCGGGGCCTTCGGCTGCCCGCCCTTGCGGATGTCGTAGACGGCATACCCCGCAGCCGGGACGGTGGCCTCGACCAGCAGCCGCGTCTGCCCCTGCTGCGTGCCCAGCACCTGCGAGGGAACCCGGACGCCCTTGTCGTCGTAGACCGTGAACTTGCTGCCTTCGAGCGGAAGCGTAACCTCCACCATGTCCGAGACCTCGAACCCCGCAGCGTTGTAGAGCACCACGGGGAGCCCTTTGACATCGGTATCCAGACCCCGCGAAACCGCGCCAACCGAGGTCGTGAGTACGTCCGCGAACTGTTTGAGCGAGATCAGCTCGTCGTTCCACGAGAACTCGTAGGCACAGGGGATGCTCGTACCCGTAAGGTCGTCGTGGAACTGGTGCCAGATAAAGCGTTTCCAGGCCTCGGTGAGAACCTCGCGCGGGTAGGGCACGGCCCCGAGCCAGTCGGCGGCAACGGCGCTGCGCTCGGCAGCGTCCGCAAGCTGTTCGTTGCGGCGGTTATAGAGCTTCATCGCAGCCTGCGAGGTATAGCAACCCGTGGCATGCACGTCCATCAGCAACTCCCCGTTCCACACCGGAAGCTCCGGGTGGGCGGAATAGGGAAGGTAGTCCTTGTAGAGGCGGTCGCTCGTGGCGCTGATGATCTCCACCGGCCCGTCGCCCTGCAATCCCAGTTCCAAAGCCCGCACCGACTCGATGGTCGGGGCGCCGCCCGTGTCGCCCGTACCGTAATAGTGGTAAACGGCATTCAGAGGGTTGCCCTCGGCGATGCCTTGCAGGTACTTGCTATGGCTGAGGTCTTCGTAACGCCACTTGGTCGTATAGTTGTGGGCGTCCATCACGGCCATGATACGCGAACCGTCCACGCCCTGCCACAAGCCGATCTCGAACGGAATCTTGCTCGCGCCGTGGAACGGGCGGTGGCGCCACATGAGTTTCTGCGTCGAGAAGCCGATAAGGCCGCTGTGTGCGGCGATCGTCGGAAGCGTCCACCCGAAACCGAAGCAGTCCGGAAGGAAGATGTCCGTGCCTTCGACCCCGAATTCGCGGCGATAGAAGTGCTGTCCGTACAGGATATTGCGCGTGAACGACTCCGCGGACGGGATATTCGGGTCGGTGGCGTCCCACGTGCTGCCCGTGACATGCCAGCGACCCTCGCGGATGTAACGCTTGATCAGCTCGTACTGGTGCGGGTAGTACTCCTTCATCCACTGGTACTTGATGCCGCCCTCAAAGTTGAACACGTAATCGGGGTAGGTACCAAGGAGAAACAGGTTTTGATCCAGCGTCTTCGGGATGTACTCCCGGATCGAACGCTGCACGTCCCAGTTCCACTGGGAATCAAAATGCGCGTTGGATACTAAATAAGCTTTGGGGCTATTCTGTGAAAAGACATGTGCTGAGATCAGCACAGACAGGAACAATAATAAAATTCGTTTCATGGGCTGGTTGGTTTAGACTATTTCTGGGTTAAAGAATTTATATCCGTATCGGGTTTCAAAATTAGCCGGAAACGCCCCGCAAAAAATATTTTTAAATGACATATTAGTATGATCTTTTGACATAATTCGTAAAAATGCACGAATAACCCGGATATTTCGTTCTCCCGGCACAAAAACGGGGCTGCGGGGCATCCGGCAAAAACGGAGGAGCCATGTCCGGACAACAAAAACAGGAATGCGGGAAGCGCCCCGGACACACGGCTACGGATAGACGGAGAAGCAGCCGGACAAAGGCAGGCCCGGGCAATCCGGTGCCGGGAGGGGTCAGCGGCAGCTGAACACGACGCTCTGCGAAGCGCCGTGTTCGTCGATCACGGTCAGGCGGTGCTTCCCCGGCGCCGGGCGGACGGAGATTTTGTGTTCGAAAGAGGTCGAACCGACGTAGTCGTCGTCGATATGCCAGAACAGCACGGCATTGCGGTCGCGGTGCACGGCCGTAAAGACAAGGCTTTGCTGCTCCCCTTCGAGCGACCTCGGGGCGACCAGCACACGCCCCGGCTGCGGATAGATGATGTCGATGGGGTTGTTTTCGGCTTGGTTACCCGGCAGGCCGGGATGCAGCGGGGGCAGCGGACGGTAGTCGGGATGCTGCCGGCGGTAATACCACTCCTGCGCAGGCGGGAGGATAAACATCGGCATGCGGACGATCCTGGCCGGGTCGTAGCAATCCGCCGTCACACGGTATTTCAGGTCGGCGCTCAGGTTGACGATCCGGTGGTAGGGGCACACCTCCCCGACGGCGGCTGCACGGGGAATCATCACCGTATCGCGGTCGGGACAGATATGCGAAGCCAGATAGCCGCTCTGGCGGCAGACCACGGCGGGTTCCAGGTCGCCGACGGGCTCCGCGAACCACTCCCCTTTGGGCAGCAGGCCGAAGACCTCGAACAGGACAGGCGCGGCATACCCCACGCCCGTCATCAGCGGGCGCCCCTCACCCGTGCAGTTCCCGACCCAGACCCCGACGGCATAGTCCGGGGTCATACCTACGGCCCACGCATCGCGGTTGCCGTAGCTGGTACCCGTCTTCCAGCCGATCTTCTTCGACGACGAGAAATACTGCCATTTGCCCTCCTCCTCGGGACGGGCCACGTGGCTTATCGAATTGGCCATCAGCCATATCGCGCCCCGCGAGAGGGGAATATCCCCGGCATCGACCTCCGTGCCGCCGCCGGGGTCGTAATGCGGGGTGCGTATCGTCTGCCGGCCGTTGAGTTTGGCCGCCATCTTCATGTAGGCCGAGGTCAGATCCCACAACGAAATCTCTGCGCCGCCCAGAATCAGCGAAAGCCCGTAGTGGCCGGCGCTGCGGTTGATCGTCCCGAAGCCCAGGGCACGCACCAGCGCGAGGAAATTCTCCCGCCCGTACTTGTCGAGCATCCTCACCGAAGGGACGTTGAGCGAACGCTCGACCACCCGGTTGGCAGGCACCGCCCCGTCGAAGGTTCGGTTGTAATTATGGGGTGTGAAGTCCCTGTAATAGGTCGGCACGTCGGGGACAAGCATCGCGGGCAATGCCGTCCCGTTGTCCAGCATCGCAGCGTAGAGCAGGGGCTTGAGCACGCTGCCGCTGCTGCGCGGGGCGGGAATCACATCGACGCTCGTACCCTCGGTGCGGTCGGCGGGGTCGTACACGTTCCCTACGTAGGCAAGCACTTCGCCGCTCCCCACGTCCATGACGACGATGGCCATGTTGTTGATCTTATTACCCCGGTAACGCTTGTTGTAACGCCGGGCGAGGTCGTTGACCCGGCTTTGCAGGTCGTAGTCGAGCGTCGAGCGGAGCGACCCTTCGCGCATTTTACCCAGCAGGTACATCGCCTCCATCGGCATCGGTTCTGGGGCGTCGGGCAGATGCTCCTGTTTGGCGAGGACGCATGTCAGCGAGTCGATACGGCCGTCGTGCCAAATCCGGTCGAGCAGCCCGTCGCGTTTCTCCCGCAGCCGTTCGCGGTTGCGGCGGATATGGATCAGCGAAGGGGAGTTGGGCAACACGGCGAGCATGGCGCATTCGGCCCACGAAAGCTGTGCCGCACTGCGGCCGAAATAGTACCACGCGGCACTTTCCAGCCCGACCACATTACCTCCGAAAGGCGCATGAGAGGCATAGAGGGCCAGGATTTCATCCTTGCTGCAACGCAGTTCGAGGCGCGTGGCGAGCACCATCTCGACGAACTTTTCCCGGAACGTGCGGGGTTTCCCGCCGCGGCTCAGGCGAATGGTCTGCATGGTGAGCGTGCTCGCCCCGCTCGTGATCCGCCCGGCCGCAAGGTTCTGCCCCACGGCACGCCCCAGCGCCAGCGGATCCACCCCGAAATGGCGGTAAAAACGCTTGTCCTCGTAGGTCGTGATAGCGACCCGGAACTTTTCGGGGACGCTGTCCGTGGGAAAGAAACGCCACTGGCCGTCGGAGGCGACCTTGGCCGACATCAGGCGGCCGTCGCGGCTCCACACGGTGGCTGAGAAAGGCTCGTCGAAAAGCGTCCGGGGCAGGATGACGCAATACCCCGCGGCGAGCATGGCAACGACCAGCATCGCGAAAAAACATATTCTCTTTTTGGCCGGTTTTTTTGCCATATTTTTACGTATCTTTGGCAAAGTTACCAAAAAACCCAATATTATGAAAACAACATGCCATGCTTTGTTTGCGCTGACCGCCCTGCTCATCGCCTCGTGCAGCAAGCAGACATCCGACATCATCGAATGGTCGACAAACGGAGTGACGGGTGTCAGGATGCCGCTCCACGTGACGTTCGTCGAAAACGTGCAAGTCGAGGAAAGCGCCATGCAGGATGCCATATCGATCTCCCCGGCCGTCGGTTTCGACGCCTACCTGTCGGGGATGCGCATGATCCGCATCGTCCCCAAATCCCCGCTGCAATACGACACGCAGTACAAGGTGGCTATCGACGCCGCGAAACTCACCGGCCGGCAGCACAAAGGCATCGCAGAATTCAGGTTTGCGACCCCCAAACTGCGGTTTACCTACAACGACAGCTGGCTGCAGCAGAACGACGAGATGACCGGCTATGTGCTCATCGGCGAGATCGTCTCTTCGGACTATGCCGACGGCAGCTACATGGAACGGAACCTCAAAATAAGCGGCACGACGGGTACCGACGTCAAATGGACGCATTCGGAAGACGGGCTCACGCACCGATACACCGTGGGCAACATCGCCCCCCGGGGCGATGAGGGCTATACGCTGACGCTCGATTTCAATTACGACGAAAAGCAAACCGTGCAGGTGGAAGTCCCCCGCAAGGACGAATACGCGGTCATCGACCACAGCGTGAATCCGGATCCGCTCGCCATCGTAGTCACCTTCTCCGAACCGATCCGGCAAAACCAGGATCTGAAAAACCTGATCCGCTTCGACACCAAGTTCCGGACTTCGGTCGACAAAAACAGGCTCTACATCTACCCCGAAGCACGCCCCTCGGGAGCACATAGCGTCACGATCGGCCGCGACGTAGTGAGCAAGAACGGGCAGAAGCTCAAGGAGAGCTATTCGTTCATGGCCACGCTGCCGTCGCGCACCCCCTCGATCCGCTTCACGGGCAAAGGCTCGATCCTTCCCTCGTCGAACGACATGTCGCTGCTGTTCGAGGCGGTGAATTACCAGAAAGCCCGGGTGCGGGTACGAAAGATATTCGCCAACAACCTGCTGCAATTCTTCCAGCAGAACTACTACGACGACCAGTACTATTCATCCATGGGTTACGTGTCGCGCGTCGTCCGCGACACGACCATCGACCTGGGGGCCAAGTCTTCGACCAGGCTCGACCAGGGCAACACCTATTCGCTCGACCTCAGCCGCCTGATCACCGACAGCCGCAAGTCGATGTACCTGCTCGAAATCCGGGGTGTCGACCCGCTTACGCCCGTCGACGACGAATACGACTACGACTATTATTTCGGGGATTACAGGACTTACAAGGAGCGGTCGAAAGTGGTCGTGCAGTCCGACATTGGCATCATCTGCAAGAGCAGCGGCAGCGACCAGTACGTCGTCTACACGACCGACCTGGTCTCCGCCCGCCCCAAAGGGGGCTGCAAAGTCAGGGCCTACGACCGGCAGAACCAGATGCTGGCCGAAGCGAGCACCGATTCCGAAGGGCGGGCCGTGCTGAAGACGAAGGACGAGCCTTACATCGTCACGGCCGAAGCCGGAGGGGATGTCACCTTCGTGAAGGTAGAACCGGGCACAGCCCTGTCGCTGAGTAATTTCGACGTGGGCGGCACGGCAAATCCCAAGGGGATAAAAGGCTATATCTTCGGCGAACGCGGCGTATGGCGCCCGGGCGACGACATACACCTCACGTTCATCGTCACCTCGGATAATCCGCTGCCCGAAAGCCACCCGGCATCGCTGGAATTCTTCAACCCGAACGGGCAGCTGGTGCAGTCGCTCGTAAACAACAGCTCCTCGGACGGCATCTACACGTTCAGCCTGGGGACGACGCCGGCGTCGCCGACAGGGCTATGGCGGGCCAAGATCACCTTCGGCGGCGCACAGTTCGAAAAATCCGTCCGGGTGGACGCGATCAAGCCCAACCGGATGAAAATCGAGCTAAAACTCGGGGACGGGCAACTGGTCGACGCCGCGCATTTCACGGGCAGCCTGACCGCCCGGTGGCTGCACGGCACCCCTGCGGCCGACGCCAAGGCGGTGCTCCAGGCACAGTTGTCGCAAATCGCCACACGCTTCAAGGGCTACGAGGGCTACTCGTTCGACGACGCCTCGAAATACTTTGGCACCGAAGAGCGGGAAATCGTCACCGGCACCACCGACGCCCAGGGGTCACTGGCACTTTCGACCGACGAGCTCTCCTCGCTGGAGGGGTTGAGCCCCGGTATGCTGAGCGGCAGATTCACGGTAAAGGTCTTCGAAAAGAGCGGCGACTTCAGCGTCGACCAGCAGGTTGCGACCATATCGCCCTATGACACCTACTTCGGGATCGGAGTCGCCACCCAGAAAAGCGACTGGGGCGACGAATACCTCGACAGCAGGAAGGAGCATATCATAAAGATCGTGATGCTCGACTCGAAGGGCAAGCCCGAACCCGGCAGTGAAAACGTGCTCGTATCGGTCTATAAAATGGATTCCTACTGGTGGTGGGACGCCTCAACGCCCAATTCCCAGGCGCACTACGCCAAAAATGCGCTCAATTCGAATTACAAGACCCTCCAGGCAACCCTTTCGAACGGCACGGGACAGGCCACGATGCGCTGGAGCACGGGCGATTACGGCTATTACATGATCCGCGTCACGAGCCCGAACCGGGCACACTCGGCGACCCGGATCGTATGTGTGTCCTCATCCGACTGGCGGGGCGACGTCACTTCGGTGACGGATGCCGCCACGCGACTCGCCCTCTCCCGCGACAAGGCCAAATACGTCCCGGGGGACAAGGCCAGGGTCACCATCCCCTCGTCGCCGGGCGCACGGGCGCTGGTCGGCATCGAAAGCGGCAGCGTCGTGCGGGAAAGCTTCTGGGTGGAGTGCACCGGCAAGCAAACCGACATCGAAATCCCCGTCAAGGAGGGGATGGCCCCCAACATCTATGTCTCGGTAACACTCGTCCAGCCCCACAACTCGACGCTCAACGACGCGCCGATCCGCCTGTTCGGCGTTACGCGGCTCGACGTCGAGGATGCCGCGCGAAGGCTCACCCCCGTGATCGAGATGCCCGAAACAGTAAAACCCGAATCGGAGGTGACGATAAAAGTCCGGGAGAAAAACGGCCGGAAAATGAGCTACGTGCTGGCGCTCGTCGACGAGGGACTGCTGGGGCTGACACGCTTCAAGACCCCCGATCCCTACGGTTATTTCAACGCGACCGAGGCACTGGGCGTCCGCACGTGGGACATGTTCGACTATGTCATCGGCGCCTATGGCGGCAGGATCGAACAGATGTTCGCCATCGGCGGCGACGCCGAGCAGCCGAACACGGGGGCGCTCAAGGCACAGCGGTTCAAGCCCGTCGTACGGTTCATCGACGCACAGAAACTGGGCGCCGGGAAGACGAACACGCATAAAATCACGCTCCCGCCCTACTTCGGCGAGGTTCGGGTGATGGTCATCGCCTCGAACGGCCGGGCGTTCGGCGCCGCGGAGAAGGATGTCGCGGTGAAAAAACCGCTGCTGGTACAGGCTACCATGCCCCGCGTAGTTTCCACCGACGAAGAGGTCGAGGTTCCGGTCACGGTCTTCGCCCTCGAAGACGGGGTCGGGAAAGTCGACGTGAAAATCGCCGCGAACGAATCGTTCTCGCCCGTCGGGCCGTCCAGCAAGAGCATCACGCTCGGCCGGAGCGGCGAGGAGGTCGTATCGTTCCGCCTGAAGGTCAACACCAGAACCGGCATCGGGAAGGTACGGGTCACGGCTACGTCGTCGGGCGACAGCTCCGCGTCGGAAATCGAGCTGGACGTCCGGGAACCGAACCCCTATGTGACCCTGTCGAAGGACTATGTCATCGACCCGGGCAAGACAATGGCGGTAAAACCGCTCAAGGAGAACGGCAAGGCGAAGCTGGAACTTTCGTCGATCCCGCCCATAGACCTTTCTCGGCGCCTCGAATACCTGGTGAGATATCCCCACGGCTGCATCGAGCAGATCACCTCGGGCGCCTTCCCGCAACTCTACCTGCCTTCGGTCGTGGAGTGCGACGCGAACATGTTGCAGGACATCGACCGCAACGTCAAGAGCGTGCTTTCGCGCCTGGGCAGCTACCAGCTCTCCGACGGCGCATTCGCCTACTGGAGCGGCAATACGTCGGGGTCGGAATGGGGGACGGTTTACGCGACGCACTTCCTGATCGAGGCTGCGAAACACGGCTACGGCGTGGACAGGGCGATGCTCGACCGGGCGCTCAAATACCTGCGCGGCAACCCCTCGGATTACTACCTGACCCAGGCCTACACCCAGTATGTGCTGGCGCTGAACGGGACTCCGACCCGGGGTGCCATGAACCAGCTCCGGGAAAAGGCCGCCTCGCTGCGTAGCGACGTCAAGTGGCTGCTGGCGGCGGCATACGCTTTGGACGGCAACCGGAAAGTCGCCGAGGAGTTGATCTCGCTCTGCGGAGACAATGCGGGAAAGGCCAACCCCTACGACGGCACCTACAACAGCGACGAACGCCGGATGTCGATCTCGCTCATGACGCTCACGATACTCGGACGCCGCGAAGAGGCTTTCCGCACGGCGCTGAAGATGTCGGACATCCTCAAGAAGGACAGGTGGCTAAGCACCCAGTCGACGGCATGGATGCTCAGCACCCTTTCCAATTTCGCCGTAGCGGGACAGAACGGCATCGACGCCACTGCGGGCAGGGAGCTCGTCAAGACCGACAAATCCATCGCGAGCATGCCCCTGGCCGCACCGACCGAGGTGAGGAACAATGGTTCGGGCAGCCTCTATGCGGTCGTCAGCCAGAGTTATACCCCCGGCAAGGGCGAGGAAACCGAAGCTGCGAACGGCATCCGGATCGACGTGCGTTACACGAATATGGACGGTGAGGCCATCGACCCGGCCTCGATCCGGGTATCGACCGATTTTTACGCCATCGTGACCGTCTCTAACACCAGCGGCCACGAACGGTACGCCGATCTTGCGCTGACCCACATCTTCCCGGCAGGATGGGAGATCACCTCCGAACGGGACTTGTCGTCGCTCACCTACCAGGATATCCGCGACGACCGGGTGCTGAGCTACTTCGACCTGAGCCGGGGCGAAAGCAAGGAGATACCCGTCAAGCTGACGGCAACCTACAAGGGGCGCTACTATCTGCCTTCGGTCTACTGCGAAGCGATGTACGACAACGCCGTCCGCGCCCTAAAAAAGGGACAGTGGGTCGAGGTGGTCGATTAATGCCGCCCCGTCAGCCGGGAAAACACAGCGCAACCGGCAACAGGTTCCGGCAACACCTGAAAATATATGGCAAAACGGCTTCGGGCATCCGGAGCCGTTTTTATTTCCGGATTCGTACTCCCGGAGGGAAAACGCCGCTAAATTCGGGTAGGAGAGACAGTTTCCTCCGGTAAAATAGGAATTTGGAAAATATTTTTAATATATTTGTTGCCAAGGTTAGTTAGATTAGTCATATTATGTGCGAGAAACTGTTTATTTTCGACACCACGCTCCGTGATGGCGAGCAGGTGCCGGGCTGCCAATTGAACACCACCGAGAAGATCGAAGTCGCCAAGTTGCTGGAAAGCCTCGGCGTGGACGTCATCGAAGCGGGGTTCCCGATTTCCAGCCCCGGAGACTTCAACTCCGTACTCGAGATTTCGAAGGCCGTTTCGGCCCCGACGATTTGTGCGCTGACCCGCGCCGTGAAAAAAGACATCGACGTCGCCGCCGATGCCCTGCGACTGGCCAGGCACAAGCGCATCCACACGGGTATAGGCGTTTCACCCCAGCACATTTACGACAAACTGCGCTCGACGCCCGAGAAAATCCTCGAACAGGCCGTCGAGGCGGTGAAATACGCCAAAAGCTATGTCGAGGACGTGGAGTTCTACGCCGAAGACGCCGGACGTGCCGATCCGGCATACCTCGCCCGCGTGGTCGAGGCCGCCATTGCGGCCGGGGCTACGGTGGTCAACATCCCCGACACCACGGGCTACTGCCTGCCCCACGAATACGGCGCGAAGATCAAATACCTGGTCGACCACGTATCCAACATCGACAAGGCGATCATCTCGACCCACTGCCACAACGACCTGGGCATGGCTACGGCCAACACCCTGAGCGGCATCCTCAACGGTGCACGGCAGGCCGAGGTGACGATCAACGGCATCGGCGAACGCGCGGGCAACACCTCGCTCGAAGAGGTGGTGATGACACTGCGCTGCCACAAGGAGATCGCCGTCGACACCGGCGTCGACGCACGCCTGATCACCAAAGCCTCGCACCTGGTGTCAAGCCTGATGAACATGCCCGTGCAGCCCAACAAGGCGATCGTCGGCCGCAACGCCTTCGCCCACTCGTCGGGCATCCACCAGGACGGCGTGCTGAAAGACCGCCAGACCTACGAGATCATCGACCCGCAGGACATCGGCCTCAACGAGTCGGTCATCGCCCTGACGGCCCGCAGCGGCCGCGCGGCGCTCGTACACAGGCTCGAACTGCTCGGCTACGACCTCACGCAGGAAGAGCTGGACGACACATACGGCAAGTTCCTCGAGCTTGCCGACAAGAAAAAGGAGATCCACGACTACGACCTGTTATACCTGGTGGGCGACATCGACCGCATGAAACAGCAGTCCGTATCGCTCAAATTCCTGCAGGTGACCACAGGCACGCTCGTCCCGACGGCGACCGTGGTGCTGAAGTTCGGCGACCACGAGCGCATGGCGATCGCCACGGGCAACGGCCCGGTGGATGCCGCCGTGTCGGCGATCAAGACCCTGATCAACGAGAAGGTCGTGCTCATGGAGTTCCTCATGCAGGCCATCACCCGCGGTTCGAACGACGTGGGGCGTGTACACGTACAGGTACAGTGCGGCAGCCGCACCGTCCACGGCTTCGCCGCACACACCGACACCACACGGGCGTCGATCGAGGCGTTCCTCGACGCGCTGCGCGTACTGAACGTAACCGAACGCAAGGAAAAGGAGGAGTAAGATGGGCAGGACACTTCTGGACAAGATATGGGATGCGCACACCGTGCGCACCGAAGACGGCGGACGCTCGGTGCTCTACATCGACCGCCAGTACATCCACGAGGTGACGTCGCCCGTGGCTTTCGCAGGCCTGGAACGGCGCGGCATCGGCGTGGCACGCCCGGCACAAATCACCGCCACGGCCGACCACAACATCCCGACCGTCGACCAGCACCTGCCGATCGCCGAGACCGAATCGCGGCGCCAGGTCGAGGCGCTGGAGGCCAACTGCGCCAAATTCGGCATCGAACATTTCGGCGTGGGCAACCCGCGCCAGGGCATCGTGCACATCATCGGCCCCGAACTGGGATTCACACAGCCGGGCATGACCATCGTCTGCGGCGACAGCCACACCTCGACGCACGGGGCACTGGGCGCCGTGGCATTCGGCGTCGGCACCTCGGAGGTCGAGATGGTCTTCGCCAGCCAGTGCATCATCCAGTCCAAGCCGCGGAGCATGCGCATCACGGTCGACGGGACACTGCGCCCGGGCGTCGAAGCCAAGGATGTCGTGCTCTACATCATCTCGCAACTCACCGCCTCGGGCGGCACGGGCTATTTCATCGAGTTCGCCGGCGAAGCGATCCGTTCGCTCTCGATGGAAGGGCGCATGACCGTCTGCAACATGAGCATCGAGTGCGGGGCGCGGGGCGGCATGATCGCACCCGACCGGACGACGTTCGACTACCTGCGCGGGCGCGAACGTGCGCCGCAGGGAGCGGCGTTCGACCAGGCCGTCGCCCGCTGGGAAGCGCTTTACAGCGATGCCGACGCCGTATTCGACAAGGAGTACCGGTTCGATGCCGCCGACATCGCCCCGATGATTACCTACGGCACCAACCCCGGCATGGGCATGGCCGTCGATGCGCAGATCCCGGCCGAGGCCGACCCCAAGGCATTGGAGTACATGGGATTCAAAGCCGGGGAAAAGCTGCTCGGCAAACCTGTCGACTATGTCTTCGTGGGCAGCTGCACCAACGGCCGCATCGAAGACCTGCGGCGCTTCGCCAAGCTGGTCGAAGGCCGGCGCAAGGCTCAGGGCGTGACGGCATGGATCGTCCCTGGTTCGAAAGGCGTCGAAGCCGCCGCACGGGCCGAAGGGCTCGACAAAGTGCTCGCCGCCGCCGGGTTCGAGCTCCGGCAGCCGGGCTGCTCGGCGTGTCTGGCGATGAACGCCGACAAGATCCCGGCAGGCAAATACAGCGTTTCGACCTCGAACCGCAACTTCGAAGGGCGCCAGGGGCCCGGTGCGCGCACCATGCTTGCAGGCATTGCGGTGGCCGCAGCAGCTGCGGTATGCGGCAGGATCGAGGATCCGCGCAAGGTGTTTGAAATGTAAAATTTTTTAACTTCGGTTTGGATCGGCCGGTCGTTGCCGCCGCCTTCGGCGTCGTTTATAATTCCGGCCCACCCCCAACCCCCGCCTCAGGCAGGGGCTTACATGCCGCTTTGCGGCAAAATGGCCGCTGCCGAATGCCGGAAAAAACAAAACCAATATGTCCATACCCAAATTCGAAACCTTCACCTCGGGGGCCGTGCCCGTGAGCACGGAGAACATAGATACCGACCAGATCATCCCGGCACGTTTCCTGAAAGCCACCCAGCGCAAAGGATTCGGCGACAACCTCTTCCGCGACTGGCGCTACGACGCCCGGGGGCAGCGGATCGCCTCGTTCCCGCTCAACGACAGCCGTTATGGGGGCAAAATCCTCGTCGCAGGCCGCAACTTCGGGTGCGGCAGTTCGCGCGAGCACGCCGCATGGGCGATCGCCGACTACGGGTTCCGCGTCGTGGTGTCGAGCTTCTTCGCCGACATCTTCCGCAACAACGCCCTCAACAACGGGCTGCTGCCGATCACCGTTAGCGGGGAGTTCCTCGCGGCGGTCTTCGCGGCGATCGACGGCGACCCTGCGACGCAATTCACCGTAGACCTGGACAACCAGACGCTGACGATCTGCGCCACGGGCCGCAGCGAGCGCTTCGAGATCGACGCATACAAGAAGCGCTGTCTGCAGAACGGCTACGACGACGTGGACTACCTGCGCAGCATCGCGCCCCAGATCGAAGCGTTCGAACAGGCGCATAAATAGCAGCGCGATGTATCCCCGCGTAGAAATAATGGATACCACGCTGCGCGACGGCGAGCAGACGTCGGGGGTTTCGTTCAACGCCCGCGAAAAACTCTCCATCGCCCGGCTGTTGCTGGAAGAACTGCGTGTGAGCCGCATCGAGATAGCCTCGGCGCGGGTTTCGCAGGGCGAGCAGGAGGCCGTGCGCCACATCGCCGAATGGGCTGCCGCGAAGGGTTATACCGACCGCATCGAGGCGTTGGGATTCATCGACGACGGCATGTCGCTCGACTGGCTCGGCCAGGCCGGGTGCCGCGTGGTGAACCTGCTGGCGAAGGGGTCGCTCAAACACTGCCGCGAACAGTTGCGCCGCACCCCGCAGGAGCACCTCTGCGACATCCGCGCCACGATCGGCGGGGCCGTCGCACGGGGCATGAAGGTGAACGTCTACCTCGAAGACTGGTCGAACGGTATGCTGCATTCGCCCGGGTACGTCTACACGATACTCAACGGGCTTGCCGACGCCCCCGTGCAGCGCTTCATGTGCCCCGACACGCTGGGCATCCTCGACCCCTATGCCACCGAACGGTTTTGCCGCGACATGGTGACACGCTATCCGCAGCTTAGGTTCGACTTCCATGCCCATAACGATTACGACCTGGCCGTGGCCAACACCGCAGCTGCGGTGAAAGCCGGGTTCCACGGGGTTCACGTAACCATAAACGGGCTGGGCGAACGCGCAGGAAACGCACCCCTGTCGAGCACGGTGGCCGTGCTGCACGACCGGCTGCACTGCCTCACGGGCATCGACGAAACGAAGATCAACCACGTCAGCCGCATGGTCGAGACCTACACGGGCATCCGTATCCCGGGCAACCGCCCGATCGTCGGCGAAAACGTCTTTACGCAGTGTGCCGGCATCCATGCCGACGGCGACAACAAGAACAACCTCTATTTCAACGAGCTGCTGCCCGAACGCTTCGGGCGCGTACGCGAATACGCTCTGGGCAAGACCTCGGGCAAGGCCAACATCTTGAAGAACCTCGAAGCGCTGGGCATCGAGCTCGACGAAGCCTCGATGCGCAAGGTGACCGAACGGGTGGTCGAGCTGAGCGACAAGAAGGAGCTGGTGACGGCCGAAGACCTGCCCTACATCATCGCCGACGTACTGCGCTACGACCAGGTCGAAAACCCCGTGCGGATACTCAATTACAGCCTGTCGCTGGCACAGGGGCTGCACCCGGCCGCTACGCTCAAGATCGAGATCAACGGCTGCGAATACGAGCAGACCTCGGTCGGCGACGGCCAGTACGACGCCTTCATGCGGGCGCTCAGGCAGATCTACAAGCACCAGCTCGGCCGCGAGTTCCCGATGCTGCGCAACTACACCGTCTCGATCCCGCCCGGCGGACGAACCGATGCCTTCGTGCAGACGATCATCACGTGGGAGACGGGCGGTAAGGAGTTCAAGACCCGCGGGCTGGATGCCGACCAGACCGAAGCCGCCATCAAGGCGACGATCAAAATGCTGAACATAATCGAACCAACATACAACGACCATGGATGTTAACATAGCCCTTTTAGCCGGCGACGGCATCGGCCCCGAAATCATTGCCGAGGCCACGAAAGTACTCGACCGCGTGGCGGCGAAATTCGGACACCGATTCGACTACCGCGAGGCGTTAGTGGGCGCCTGCGCCATCGACGCCACGGGCGACCCCTATCCCGACGAGACGCACGCCATCTGCCAGGCTGCCGACGCCGTATTGTTCGGTGCCATCGGCGACCCCAAGTACGACAACGACCCCAAGGCCCCGGTACGTCCCGAGCAGGGACTGCTGCGCATGCGCAAATCGCTGGGACTGTTCGCCAACCTGCGCCCCATCGCATTGTTCGACACGCTGGCCAGCCGCTCGCCGCTCAAGGCAGAGGTGGTGCGCGGCACCGATTTCATCTGCGTGCGCGAACTGACGAGCGGCATTTATTTCGGCCGGCCGCAGGGGCGCAACGAAGCCGGGACGGAGGCTTTCGACACCTGCACCTACACGCGCACGGAGATCGAACGCGTGCTGGACGTCGCATTCCGGCTTGCCATGAGCCGCCGGCGGCGCCTGACGGTCGTGGACAAGGCCAACGTGCTCGAAACCTCGCGCCTGTGGCGGGAGATCGCGCAGGATATGGCGCCCCGGTACCCCGAAGTGGAGCTGGAATTCATGTTCGTGGACAACGCCGCGATGCAGATCGTACGCCAGCCGACCCATTTCGACGTGATCGTCACCGAGAACATGTTCGGCGACATCCTCACCGACGAGGCCAGCGTCATCAGCGGCTCGCTCGGCATGCTCCCCTCGGCGAGCGTCGGGTCGGAAGTGGCGCTCTTCGAGCCGATCCACGGCTCCTATCCGCAGGCTGCGGGGAAGAACATCGCCAACCCGATGGCCACGATCCTCTCGGCCGCCATGCTGCTCGAACACCTGGGGCTCGACACGGAGGGCAGCGCCGTGCGGGCCGCCGTAGACCGGGCACTCACCGAAGGCGTCGTCACCGAAGACCTCGCCGCACAGGGCGAACGCCGCTACTCGACCTCCGAGGTCGGGGACTTCATCGCCGCGCATATTTAGGCACGCCCCGCTCCGGGGGCTCCTATCCGCAAAAAAGGGGTTGCAACCTTTGCGGTTGCAACCCCTTTTTCCGTGCAGGCCACGAGGCGCACCCCGCCCGGACAGCAACGCCACGGCCCGGCAGCCGGTTTATATCCCGGCCACGAATTGCTCGAGTGCCCCCAGGTCGGCCGCCATAGGCTCCGAAACCCGGGGCAGGCAGGCGAGCCGGGCCAGCCGCGGAGGCAGCGGAACCGCAGCCCCCGTGACGGGGGAGATGACCTCCCCGAATTTGGCGGGATGCGCCGTAGAGAGGTAAAATCCCGGTTTCCCGCACGCTACGGAAGCGGCATATCCGATAGCGCTGTGCGGATCGGAAAGGTATCCGTAATTGCGGTGCAGCCCGTCGATCGTACGGCGGATCATGGCATCGTCGCAGCGGAATCCCTCCAGTTCATCACGCAGGGCATCCGGCTCACCGCCGCAGAGCCACAGCATACGTTCGAAATTGCTCGGCGCTCCGACGTCCATCGCATTGGCTGGCGTCCGCACCGACGGCCTCGGACGGTACTCGCCACCACGCAGGAACTCGGGCACCACGTCGTTACGGTTCGAAGCCGCGACGAAGCCGCCGAGGGGGAGCCCCATGCGGCGGGCGAGCATCCCGGCCGAGAGGTTTCCGTAGTTACCGCTCGGCACCACGACCACAGGCCGTCCGCCGCCCGTCTGCTGCCGCCACAGGCAATAGCCGTAGAAATAATAGAATGCCTGCGGTATCCAGCGCAGCAGGTTGATCGAATTGGCCGACGACACGCGGTGCCCCGCACGGAATTTTGCGTCGGCAAACAGCTCCTTGACCAGCCGCTGGCAGTCGTCGAACGTCCCGGCCACACGCAGCGGGTGGATATTGCCGCCGAGCGTGGTCATCTGGCACTCCTGCAGCCGGCTGATCTTCCCTTCGGGATAGAGCAGCACCACCTCGACGCCCGGCACGCCGTAAAACCCGTGCGCCACGGCGCTGCCCGTGTCGCCCGACGTAGCCGTCAGGATCACCAGTTTTTCGCCGGCACCGCCCATCAGGCCAATCATCCGCCCCATGAAGCCCGCACCGTAATCCTTGAATGCGAACGTCGGGCCGTGGAAGAGCTCCAGCGTATAGCGGCTGCCGACACGGCGAAGCGGCAGCGGAAAGTCGTAGATCCGCTCCATCTCCCGCCGCAGGAGACCGGGGTCGATGTCGTCACCGAAAAAAAGTTCCGCCAGGTATCCGGCCAGCGCGGCATAGGACTCCCCGGCCAGCCGCTCCGCGACGGCCATATCAGCCTGCGGGATACGTTCCGGAACGAACAACCCGCCGTCGGGTGCCAGCCCCGCCTGCACGGCCTCGCGAAGCGAAAAGGCGTGTGCGCATGCTTTGTCTTTCGTGCTGTAATATTTCATCTGTTTGTCGTTTTATACTATTCCACAATCCTTGCCCCGCGGTTCGACACGCGTCCTGCATATATCTTGCAGCCGATACCGAGGCGGGCGAAATGCGCCCGCATCCGCTGCACGACCCGCCGCGCGACAGCCTCATCGGCGGCCAGGGCGAAGATCGAAGGCCCCGACCCGGCAATGTTCATCGCCAGGGCGCCTTCGGCGAGCACCCCTTCTTTCAGCACATCGTAACCCGGAATGAACCCCTTGCGGTAAGGCTCCGCCACCACGTCGTGCATCGACCGACCGATCAGCGCCACGTCGCCCAGGGCGAACCCGGCCACCAGCCCGCCGACATTGCCCCACTGCGTCACGGCATCGTGCAGGGGTACCTCGCGGGGAAGCACTTCGCGCGCCTCCTTGGTACTGACCACGATGTCGGGATGCACCACGGCATAGAAAAAGCCCTCGGGGACGGGCAGACGCACGATGTCCAGCGGTTCGTACCCCCGGATCAGCACCACGCCGCCCAGCACAGCAGGGCCCACGTTGTCGGCATGGGGCGTACCGCCGATGAGCGCCTCGCCCATCATCGCAAATTCCACGAGCCGCTCCCCTGAAAAGGGACGTCCCAACAGTTCGTTCACGCCCCAAACCGCTGCGGCCGACGAAGCCGCACTCGACCCGATGCCGCTGCCGGGAGCGATCTTTTCGAGGATCGTAACCTCGACCCGCACGGGTTTTTCGTATGCCCCGAGCAGTGCCATCACCGCCGGGGTAATCACGTTGTCCTCGTTTTTGGCGGGAAGTTCCTTCCCGCTGCGGTTGCGGATAACGAGCCCCCCGGCACCTTCTTCGATGCCAACCTCCAGCAGGTCGCCCACGCCGTCGAGCGTCAGCCCCATCACATCGAAGCCGCAACCCAGGTTCGCCACCGTTCCCGGGGCGAAAACTTTGATATATCGCATGATAAAATCTCCTTTTGAATGAAACCACCTTTGATCGAACCGGGCTTTCCGTTCCGGCAGCCTTGGCCGGAAAATGCATAACGGGTATGCTCGTGACGGAAAAATAACAACTACACCCCCACAGGGGTTGTCGTTGTCGTCGTCGTTGTAGTGGCGGTAGCGGAGATAAGGACGGTGAAAGAAACGGTGCACGCCACCGGGCTGCAGGCTACCCCGCATCCCCCGGTCATCGTATGGTTCCGTTTCATATCCATCGGGGACAAATATAAAACAAAAAAATTTAATATCCAAATTCGGGTAACAAATCGTAAGCCGCCCTAAAAAGCACCGGCGGCCACTTTATATATAATAGGAGTAGTCCGGAAAGGCTGAAAATACCGAACTTGACGACAAACCGTAAGATATTAGGGGTTCCCGGAAGGCCTGCTTTCCTCCGAATCGGGCTAAAAGCGGTTAAAAGACCCAAAAAATGCGGTTTTAAACTGTAAGCTGAAAGGCATCTATCCGGGTCGTCATAAAGCATAAGAGGGGTAATAGGTTCCGGATTATCACATTATTAAATTTTTTGCAAAATTATTTTGACGAAACGATTTTATATCCCTATCTTTGAAACGGAACAAATACGGAAATTCCGGACATGAACGCCCAGAACCATTCGAATAATAACGTCATTAATCTGCTGCTCGTCGTCTTTGGCAAGATAACGGGAGAAAGGTGATGTGTATATCCGAAAGATGATAAAAAGGCCTTTCTCCCGATGGAGAAAGGTTTTTTATTATCCGGGCAGATGGCAAAGGCACAATATGCAGAAAACAAGAAGAAGATGAAACACCCACTCAGAAGTGCCGTCACGACGACGGGCCGGCGCATGGCCGGAGCCAGGAGCCTGTGGCGTGCCAACGGCATGCGCGAAGAGCAGTTCGGCCGTCCGGTCATCGGCATCGCCAACTCGTTCACCCAGTTGGTTCCGGGACACGTGCACCTGCACGAGATCGGACAATACGTCAAGCAGCGGATCGAAGCGCTCGGCTGTTTCGCCGCGGAATTCAACACCATCGCCATCGACGACGGCATCGCCATGGGGCACGACGGCATGCTTTATTCGCTGCCCTCGCGCGAGATCATTGCCGACAGCGTCGAATATATGGCCAACGCCCACAAGGTCGACGCACTGGTCTGCATCTCGAACTGCGACAAGATCACCCCGGGCATGCTGATGGCCGCCATGCGGCTCGACATCCCGACTGTCTTCGTATCGGGCGGGCCGATGGAGGCGGGGCACCTCGGCGAGCGGGCGCTCGACCTGATCGACGCCATGGTGATGGCTGCCGACGACGATTGCAGCGACGAACAGGTGGCGCGCGTCGAACGCGCCGCATGCCCCGGCTGCGGTTCGTGCTCGGGGATGTTCACCGCCAACTCGATGAACTGCCTGACCGAAGCGCTCGGACTCTCGCTCCCGGGCAACGGCACCGTCGTGGCCACGCATGTCAACCGCCGCCGCCTGTTCGAAGAGGCCGCAGCGCTGATCGTCCGCAATGCCGAACGCTATTACTTCGAGGGCGACGACTCGGTGCTCCCGTGCTCGGTGGCCACGAAGGCAGCCTTCGAGAATGCCATGTCGCTCGACATCGCCATGGGCGGCTCGACCAATACGGTGCTGCACCTGCTGGCCGTGGCCCACGAGGCCGGGGTGGATTTCACGATGCAGGATATCGACCGCCTTTCGCGCCGGGTGCCCGTACTGTGCAAGGTCGCCCCCAACTCGCATTACCATATCCAGGATGTCAACCGTGCGGGCGGCATCCTCTCGATCCTGAGCGAACTCGCCCGCGGCGGACTGCTCGACACCTCGGCCGGGAGGGTCGACGGGCGCACGCTCGGCCAGGCCATCGCGGCCTTCGACCTGCGGAGCGCAACGGCGAGCAGCGAAGCCAAACAGCGCTACCTGAGCGCCCCGGCCAGCCTTTACAGCCGGGAACTGGGCACACAACGGACTTATTACGACACACCGGACACCGACCGCACGGCAGGCTGCATCCGCGACATGGAACACGCCTACTTCCGCGACGGCGGGCTGGCCGTACTGACGGGTAACATTGCCCGCCGGGGCTGCATCGTCAAGACAGCCGGCGTCGACACATCGCTGTTCGTCTTCCGCGGGCGCGCCCGCGTCTACGAATCGCAGGAGCAGGCCATCGGCGGCATCCTCGGCGGCGAGGTGCAGGCCGGCGACGTGGTCGTCATCCGCTATGAAGGCCCCAAGGGCGGCCCCGGCATGCAGGAGATGCTCTACCCCACGTCGTACCTCAAATCCAGACACCTCGACAAAGCCTGCGCGCTGATTACCGACGGCCGCTTCTCGGGCGGAACGTCGGGGTTGTCGATCGGTCACGTCTCGCCCGAAGCGGCTTCGGGCGGGGAGATCGCCGTCATCCGCACGGGCGACGAGATCGAGATCGACATCCCGCGGCGCTCGATCCGCCTCATGGCCGGCGACGACGAAATCGCCGCGCGCATGGCTGCACAGCAGCATTTCCGCCCCGCGGCACGCGACCGCCGCATACCCGCGTCGCTAAGGGCCTATGCCAAGCTGGTCAGCTCGGCCGACAAAGGGGCCGTACGCATCGTCGAAGAAGAATAAAACCGGACAACACCATGAATACGAACACGACAACCAGAACCGAAGGACAACAGCCCGGCCCTTGTATCACAGGGTCGCAGGCCCTGCTCGAATCGTTCCTGCGCGAGGGTGTGGACACGCTTTTCGGGTATCCCGGAGGAGCCATCATCCCCGTTTACGATGCGCTTTTCGACTACCGCGACCGGCTGCGCCACATCCTTGTCCGCCATGAACAGGGCGCCGTACATGCCGCACAGGGCTACGCCCGCGTCAGCGGCCGCGTAGGGGTTTGCCTCGTCACCTCGGGCCCGGGGGCCACGAACACCGTGACCGGACTGGCCGACGCACTGATGGACTCCACGCCGCTGGTACTGGTGACCGGGCAGGTGGGTTCGTCGTTGCTGGGTACCGACGCCTTCCAGGAAACCAACTTCGTGGGCATCACGCAGGCCGTAACCAAATGGAACTGCCAGGTCAAGCGTACCGAAGACATTCCCGGGGCGATTGCCAAGGCGTTCTATATCGCCCGTTCGGGGCGTCCGGGCCCTGTGGTGGTGGACATCACCAAGGACGCCCAGTGCGGGACGGCCCCGTTCCGCTACGAAAGGCTGACGTCCATCCGCAGCTACGTCCCCGCACCCGCGCCCGCCGCGGAGTGCATCGCCGAGGCGGTACGGCTGATCGACGCCGCACAACGGCCGCTGCTGATGGCGGGACAGGGCGTGATGCTCGGAAACGCCGAGCAAGAATTGCAGGCCTTCCTCGCAAAGAGCGGCATACCGGTCGCCTCGACCCTGCTGGGGCTGTCGGCCGTGCCGACCTCCTCGCCGCAGTATGTCGGTATGCTGGGCATGCACGGCAACTACGGCCCCAACATCCGCAACCAGGAGTGCGACCTGCTCATCGCCGTGGGGATGCGTTTCGACGACCGCGTGACGGGCAACCCGAAATGTTTCGGGGCGAACGCCAAGGTCATCCACCTGGAGATCGACCCCGCCGAAATCGACAAGATCGTACACGCCGACGTGGCCGTCATCGGCGATGTGAAACAAACGCTCCCGCTGCTCACCCAAAGGATCCGCTCCGCCGGGCACAAGGCCTGGATCGAAGGGTTCCGCGCCTGCGACAAAGTCGAATACGAAGCGGTCGTCCGCAAGGCGATCCGCCCGGAAGACGGCCGCATCCGCATGGGCGAGGTCGTAGACACCGTAGCGCATGCCTACGACAACGACGCGGTGCTGGTGACCGACGTCGGGCAGCAGCAGATGTTCGCGGCGCGCTATTTCGGGTTCCGCCGCAGCCGCAGCCTGGTAACTTCGGGCGGCCTGGGCACGATGGGCTTCGGGCTTCCGGCCGCCATCGGCGCCAAGCTGGGCGCCCCCGACCGCGAGGTCTGCCTCTTCGCCGGCGACGGCGGGCTGCAGATGACCATCCAGGAGCTGGGGACGATCTTCCAGTCGCAGGTCGCCGTAAAGATCGTATTGCTCAACAACTCCTATCTGGGCATGGTACGGCAGTGGCAGGGAACTCTTCTACGACCGCCGCTACTCGTTCACCGAACTGGCGAACCCCGACTTCGGGCTGATCGCCCGCGGCAACGGCATCGCCTACCGCTGCGTGGAGCGGCGCGAAGAGCTGGCCGGGGCGGTGGCCGGGATGAAAGCCTGCAAAGGCGCCTACCTGTTGGAGGTGCGCGTCGAAAGCGAAGAAAACGTATTCCCGATGGTGCCGGCCGGCGCCCCCGTTTCGGCGATCCGGCTCGAATAAACCGAACGAGGTATGGAACAAGAGTATATCATCACCGTATTTTCGGAGAACAAGGTCGGGCTGCTGAGCCAGATCACGACGGTCTTCACGTGCCGCAACGTCAACATCGAAAGCCTGACGACTTCCGAGTCGGCGCTCGCGGGCATCCATAAATTCACGATCGTCGTCCGCACCGGCCCCGACCGGGTCGAGAAGCTCGCGCGGCAGGTCGAGAAGAAGATCGACGTGCTCAAGGTCTTCGTCTACACCTCGGACGAAGTCGTGCAGCAGGAGATCGCCCTTTATAAAGTCACGCGCAGCCGCAACGTCGAAAAACTCGTACGCGAGCACAATGTCCGCATTCTGGAGATCGACGACGACTACATCGTCGTCGAGAAAACCGGCCATAAGGCCGAGACGCAGGCGTTGTTTCGCCTGCTGCAACCCTTCGGCGTGCAGCAGTTCGTGCGCAGCGGCACGGTGGCCATCATCAAATCGCGGCGCGAGCTGCTCAACGAATACCTCGAAGAACTCGAGAGGAACAGACAAAGAACGGATTCATTTTAACTTTTAAAACTCATACAACTATGGCACAGATCAATTTCGGCGGAGTAGAAGAAAAGGTCGTTACCCGCGAAGAGTTTCCCCTGGAAAAAGCACGCGAAGTCCTCAGGGACGAAACCATCGCCGTAATCGGCTACGGCGTACAGGGGCCGGGGCAGTCGCTCAACCTCAAGGACAACGGGTTCAACGTCATCGTCGGACAGCGCGAAGGCTCGAAAAGCTGGGACAAGGCCGTCGCCGACGGCTGGGTACCGGGCAAGACGCTCTTCGGGATCGAAGAGGCCGCCCGGCGCGCAACGATCATCCAGTACCTGCTCTCCGACGCCGGGCAGATCGCCGTATGGCCGACGATCGAGAAATACCTCGCGCCGGGCAAGGCGCTCTACTTTTCGCACGGCTTCGGCATCACCTACAAGGAGCGCACGGGCATCGTGCCGCCGGCCGACGTAGACGTGATCCTGATCGCCCCGAAAGGCTCGGGAACTTCGCTGCGCCGCATGTTCCTCGAGGGCCGCGGCCTGAATTCGAGCTACGCCGTATTCCAGGACGCCACGGGGCGCGCATTCGAACGCGTGGTGGCGCTGGGCATCGGCGTAGGTTCGGGCTACCTGTTCGAAACCGACTTCAAGCGGGAGGTTTACTCCGACCTGACGGGCGAGCGCGGCACGCTGATGGGTGCCATCCAGGGTATTTTCGCGGCCCAGTACGACACGCTGCGCGCCCACGGGCACACCCCTTCGGAGGCTTTCAACGAAACGGTCGAGGAGCTGACCCAGTCGCTCATGCCGTTGGTGGCCGAGAACGGCATGGACTGGATGTACGCCAACTGCTCGACCACGGCACAACGCGGTGCGTTGGACTGGTGGAAACGCTTCCGCGATGCCACCAAACCCGTCTTCGAAGAGCTTTACGGCGAAGTGGCCGCCGGCAACGAGGCGCAGCGCTCGATCGACCTGAACAGCAAACCCGACTACCGCGAGAAACTCAACGAAGAGCTGCGCGAGATGCGTGAAAGCGAGATGTGGCAGACAGGCGCCGTGGTGCGCAAGCTCCGCCCGGAAAACAACTGATTCCCCGGGAGGCCTTGCAATTTTTCAGATTGTTTCGCGCTCCGGCGGGTCGTATCCGCCGCCTCCGGCACCGCTTGTAAATCCGGCCTTCCCCGAGCCCCCGCCCCGGCGGGGACTTGAGAGGCGGCGACGCGGCGGGATTCCCGCAGCGGGACACAGGCGGCCGGCAATTAACAGTTTTGTAACGTAATACAACAACAATCAATCTATGTGTGGTTTCGTAGGACTATTTGACATCCGCCGGAAATCGGATGCGCTGCGTGGGCAGGTACTGAAAATGTCGAAGCAGATACGGCACCGGGGCCCCGACTGGTCAGGTGTCTACTGCGGCGAGCGGGCGATCCTTTCGCACGAGCGGCTTTCGATCGTCGACCCTCAGTCGGGCGGTCAACCCCTGTTCAGCTGCGACGGGAAACAGGTGCTGGCCGTGAACGGCGAGATATACAACCATCAGGAGATCCGCGCCGAGCTGGCCGGCGAATACGATTTTCGGACAGGCTCGGACTGCGAGGTGATCCTGCCGCTCTACCGCAAGCTGGGCGTCGGGCTGCTGGAAAAGATCAGCGGCATCTTCGCCTTCGCGCTGTACGACATCGAGAAGGACGAATACCTGATCGCCCGCGACCCGGTCGGCGTCATCCCGCTCTACATCGGCTGGGACCGCGACGAGCAATTCTACGTCGCATCGGAGCAGAAAGCCCTCGAAGGGGTATGCAGCACCATCCGACCGTTCCTGCCCGGGCACTACTGGTCGAGCCGCGAGGGGAAAATGGTGCGCTGGTACAAGCGCGACTGGTTCGAGTACGACGCCGTGAAGGACAACGGCGCCGACATACCGACGCTGCGCGAGGCGCTGGAATCGGCCGTCAAGCGGCAGCTCATGTCGGACGTACCCTACGGCGTACTGCTGTCGGGCGGCCTCGACTCGTCGATCATCTCGGCCGTCGCCAAGAAATACGCCGACCGGCGCGTCGAATCGAACGACCGCGACCGGGCCTGGTGGCCACAGTTACACTCGTTCGCCATCGGGCTGAAAGGGGCGCCCGACCTGGCGGCGGCACGCAAGGTCGCCGACCATATCGGCACCGTACACCACGAAATCAACTACACCGTACAGGAGGGGCTGGATGCCGTGCGCGACGTGATCTATTATATCGAGACCTACGACGTGACGACCGTACGCGCCTCGACGCCGATGTACCTGCTGGCGCGCGTCATCAAGTCGATGGGCATCAAGATGGTGCTCTCGGGCGAGGGTGCCGACGAGGTTTTCGGCGGCTACCTCTATTTCCACAAGGCGCCCGACGCCCGTGCCTTCCACGAGGAGACCGTGCGCAAGATCAGTAAGCTGCACCTCTACGACTGCCTGCGCGCCAACAAGTCGCTCTCGGCATGGGGTGTCGAGGGGCGCGTGCCGTTCCTCGACAAGGAGTTCCTCGACGTAGCGATGCGCATCAACCCGGCGGCGAAAATGGCCAAGGACGGGCATATCGAAAAATGGATCCTGCGCAAGGCGTTCGAGGACATGCTCCCCTCCGAGATCGTATGGCGTCAGAAAGAACAGTTCTCCGACGGCGTAGGCTACAACTGGATCGACACGCTCAAGCAGCTGACCGCAGAGGCGGTCTCCGACCGCGAGATGGAACACGCTGCGGAGCGTTTCCCGATCAACCCGCCCCGCAACAAGGAGGAGTACTATTACCGTACGATCTTCGAGGAACACTTCCCGTCGCATACGGCAGCGCAGTGCGTACCGTCGGTACCGTCGGTAGCGTGCAGCACCGCCGAAGCGCTGGCCTGGGACAAGGCGTTCCGCGACATGAACGAACCGTCGGGGCGCGCCGTGCTGGGCATACACAACACCGACCTGACACACGACACCCACCGACCCGAAACCGACTGAACCCGGTAAGGCCCCTGCTTCGGCAGGGGCCTTCCTTTATCGGATCGGAATTCATAAACGGCATCGCCCCGGCCACAGACACCTGTGACCGGAGCGATTTCTTGTGCCCTGAGTGGCCGGACAGCCCCGCGCCCGGCATCAGCGCCGCGGCTTCTTCGCGTCGGGTTTGCGGCGGGAACGGCGGGCGGCAGGTGCTACGGGTTTTCGCGCAGGGACACGTTTTGCGGCGGG
>ENA-ORMO01001316-ORMO01001316.1-human-gut-metagenome-genome-assembly--contig:-NODE-1316-length-27298-cov-6.201666_pt1 | contig 27298 bp, 26 predicted proteins | sample MGYA00242106_ERZ509001 | MGnify/ENA primary metagenome ERZ509001 (study PRJEB26280, sample SAMEA2338736) | human gut metagenome | biome: human gut; feature: human-associated habitat; material: faeces...
GCCCTGCCAGAGAGCGGCCCATGTTGTTGCCGGTGGAAAAAACATTGTGACTGATCACCAAGACGCGGGGCTGGTTCACAGGGCAGGCCCTCCTTCGCTTTGCCGGGGGGCCAGGCAGATTTTCCCGTATTTGACCAGGCTGCGGCGGAGATAACAGAGCATGTAAAACGCTGTTTGGGCCGAAGAGAGACCCAAAAACCGATAGGTTTGCACATTGGCTGCCGCAGAACGCAACTTGTTGCCGGACTTGGACCGGAGCCGCCCAATGCGGACGGTATGCAGGGGCAGGTCAATGCCCCCAGCCGCCGCACCTTGGCGGAGCATGGAGAGCCAGTCCAGAAAATCCTCGTGAAAAACCGACGGATTCATGGGAAACTGCTGGCACCACCGCTTTCTCACCAGGATTCCGGAGCAGGAGATGAGGTTTTGACGGAGTAGCTGCGGGTAGGCAATGGATTCCGGGACATGAAAGCAGGAGCGAATTTTGCGCCCTGCGGTGTCCATGAAGTCGTAGCCGGTATAGACCAGGTCCACAGGGTGGATCTGCAAGTATGCGACCTGCCGCGCCAGCTTGTCCTGCCGCCACCGGTCGTCGCTGTCCAAAAAGGCGATCCAGCTGTGTTGGGCCAGGGCAACGCCCCGGTTTCGGGAGCGGGCCACTCCCAGGTTGGCGGGGTTGCGGTAGTAGTGCACCCGGGCGTCCCGAGCTGCAAAGGCCTGGGCAATCCGGGGTGTGACGTCGCTGGAGGCGTCGTCTATGATGAGAAGCTCAAAGCTTCCATAGCTCTGGTTCAGTACGGATTGCACGGCGGCGGGGAGGAAAGCCCCGGCGTTAAAGGCAGGGATTACGACGCTGATGGGTGGGGAGTCCATGGGTCACACCTCATTTCCGAATGTCCTGGGTGGCATAGCTTTGCAAAATGGCGGCCACTTTGCCGGAGACCTTCTCATCCGGATAGTCCGGCACCGGGGCGCCCAGGTCTTTTTGTGCGGCCATGGAAATGGCCGCCTCCACGGCAGGGAGCACCTGCTCTTTCCGGACACCGGACAGGAGGAAGGCACCGCGCTCCAAAGCTTCGGGCCGCTCGGTGACGGGGCGGAGGCTGACGGCGGGGAAGGGAAGGCCGTGGGTGCGGAAGAAGCTGCTCTCCTCCGGCAGGGTACCGGTGAGGGAGGCCTTCCCCGCCACGCCGATCAGGTGCCCGCCGGGGATCGCCGCCGCGGCAAGACCTGTCAGATCTGCCGCCGTGCCCCCGGAAAGCACCGCCACCTGCTTGGGCGGGGCGCTGTGGAGCTTGTCATACAGCCGCATCAAAATCACCGCCACCTGCTCCCGGGGGGCGGTCTTGTCCGGAGAAAACGTCGTGGCGGAGGTGCCGTCCATCAGTCCCAGATCATAGGCCATGGTCAAATAGCCGGCGTTGGTGGTCACATCCTGAAAGGGCATTTCCAGGTCCTGCACCAGCCCTGCGATGGCGCCGTAGCCCAAAGCCCGCACCAGCATCACCGCCAGCTCCTCCCGGGTAATGGCGTCATTGGGCCGGAAATCCTCCCGCTGGCCCGTGACCGCCCCGTGGTCATAGGCGGCCTCCACCGCCCCGGCATACCAGGCAGTCACCGGCACATCCTCAAAGGTGGCCGTCTCCGGCTTTGGCGTCTCCCAGCCGAAGAACCGGCACAGCACCACCGCGAAGGCAGACCGGGTCATCTGCTCCCCCAGGCCAAAGGCGCCGGCACTTTTCCCCTGGAAAAAGCCCACGCTCACGCACCGCCGGATGCTCTCCGCCGCCCAGTGGTTGTTCGGCACATCCCGAAAGCCGGCGGCAGCGGCGGGGACTGCCGTCACCCCGGCCAGGACCGCCAGAAGCGCCAGGCACGCCAGGGCGCGCCTCATCTTGTTTTTCATATCCAGATTCCTCCAAAGCAGGTAAATTCCTCTGATGTGGGGAATATTATAGCAAATTCCGTCCCATTCGTCAAACATACCCGGTCGAAATCCGCCCATCCGGAAAAAAAGTGGGCCGGAGCCTCCTCAGAGACTCCGGCCCGCATCTGCCTGCGCTTACAGATTCTGGTCCAGCACCTGGGCGAAGACCGCAGGCGGCATCACGCCCACCTTCCGGTCCACCTCCACGCCGTTTTTCAAAAATACCACCGTGGGGATGCTCATGATCCCAAAGCGCCGGGCCAGCTCCGGCTCCTGGTCCACGTTGATCTTGCCGGCCAGGACCTTGTCGCCGTACTGCTCCGCCAGGGCCTCCACCGTGGGGCCCAGCATCTTGCAGGGGCCGCACCAGTCCGCCCAGAAATCCACCATGGCCAGAGGCGCGCTCTGGACCTCCTGATCAAATTCCGCCGTCGTCAAATTCCGCATCGTTGTGATCTCCTTTATCCTTCTTTTCTCTGTCTTTTAATGATTCGTTGTCTGTGCGGCGGCATAAGATGCCGCGCTCTGTCCCGCGATCAAGCCCTCGCCCACGGCTTTGGATACCTGGAGGGGCGTCCCGGTGCAGTCTCCCGCCGCAAACAGCCCCGGCAGGTTCGTCGCCATCTTCCGGTCCACCCGGACATAGCCGTTTTCCATCTCCAGCCCCGGAAACAGGTCCGTAGGGGCCATGGCAGGCCGCAGGAGGAACACGCCCTCCGCCGCCACTGTCTCGCCGTCACAGGTCACTGAGGAGACCCGGTCCTCTCCTGTAATGGCACAGCTCCGGGGCCGGTCAAAGTAGGTGACGGAACAGCCGATCTCCGTGAGGAACTCTGCCTCCCGCCGGGCGGTGGGGCTATATCCCAGCACCGCCACGACCTTGCCCCGGTAGAGCATCCCGTCACAGGTGGCGCAGTAGCTCACGCCCCGGCCCAGGAACTCTGCCTCGCCGGGGAATTTCTTCCCCCGGGCCACGCCCGCCGCCAGCACCAGCGCCCTGGCGTGCTCCATATCGCTGCCGATGCTGACATACCAGCTCTCCCCCGCGTAGACGGTGCTGAGGACCTTGCCCTCCCGGAACTCCGCACCGGCGGCCTCGGCATGACGGCGAAAGGCCGTCAGCATCTCCGCCCCGGTGACGCCGGGCATCCCCAGGTGGTTGTCCACCAGCTCTGATACCCACAGAGGGCTCTCCTCCATGGGATTGGATACCACCAGGACCTGCTTTCCGCGGGCCCTGGCATTCACCGCAGCGGACAGCCCCGCAGGACCGCCGCCGATCACCAGCACATCATAGGGCATACACGCCGGCCTCCTCTCCCATCAAAGCCGCGATCAGCACGGCCATCTCCCGGGACGACACCCGGTAGTATACCTCGTTTCCGACCCGCTCTGTCTCCACAGCCCGGGCGGCCCGCAGCCGCTGCAAATGCTGGGAGATGCTGGACTGGCTGACGCCCGTCCGGCTCTCCATACAGCGGACGTTGTGACAGCCCTCCATCAGCAGGCTGTGAACGATCTGCAAGCGGATGGGATGGGCCAGTGCCTTTAAAAGCGCCGCCCGCGCCTCATAGTCTACATGCTTTTCCATGGTTTTTCCATCCTTTTTTGATGTAATATTAGATTATCACGATATTCTAAGGTGTGAAGTCGTTTTTGCAACACTCGAAAAATTGTCTTCGTCGGTTGCTTTTGCCGCCGGAGTTTGATACACTTTGTTCAGCCCACAAAAGAGAGCCGGCGGGCACGCCCACCGGCTCTGTATCTGAAAAAAGCGGCGGCGCCTCGCCAGGGGCGGGGACTGCGGGGAAGTGCATACTGGGGGCGTCCGGGCCGCTTGCACCATCCTATGCGCGCCCGTGTCCCGCTGTCACCCCCTCCCCCCTGCCTGTCCCGGTCCACTGCCGCTGTTCTGAAAGAAAAGAGGTTTTTTTCATGGTCAAAATTGCCCCGTCCATCCTCTCTGCCGATTTTGCCAATCTGGAGCGGGATATTCAGCGCATCGCCGACGCCGACTATGTCCATGTGGATGTGATGGACGGCGTCTTTGTCCCCAACATCACCATCGGCATCCCCGTGGTGGCCTCCATCCGCAAGGTGACAGAGCTGCCTCTGGACGTCCATTTGATGATCGTGGAGCCGGGGCGGTACGTGGAGCAGTTCTGCGACGCCGGCGCCGACCTGGTGACCCTCCATGTGGAATCTGACACGGAGGCCAATCTTCTGGACGCCATCGACAAGATCCACGCCAAGGGCAAAAAGGCCGGCGTGGTCCTCAAGCCCAAGCCCCCCGCCGAGGCAGTTCTTCCCTTCCTGGAGAAGGTGGAGCTGATCCTGGTGATGACTGTGGAGCCGGGCTTTGGCGGTCAGAAGTTCATGGCCGACCAGATGCCCAAGGTGAGCGCCCTGCGCCGCATGATCAACGAGAAAAATCCCGCCTGCGAGCTGGAGGTGGACGGCGGCGTGGCTCCGGATACCTGCCAGACCTGCATCGACGCCGGCGCCAACGTGCTGGTGGCCGGCAGCGCCGTGTACAAGGCCGCCGATATCCCCGCCCGCATCGCCGAGCTGAGAGGTGCCCGCCATGGCTGAGCTGACCTATCCCGCCAAGGCGGCCCTGGGCGTCTTTCCCACGCCCTTTTACAAGCTGGAAGCCATCAGCGCCCGGTATGGCCGGAACATCTGGATCAAGCGGGACGACCTGTGCGGCGTGGCCCTGGGCGGCAACAAGGTCCGCAAGCTGGAATATCTCCTGGCTAAGGCCCAGGCCGATGGGTGCGACACGGTCTTCACCACGGGCGGCGCCCAATCCAACCACGCCATGCTCACCGCCGCCTGTGCTGCCCGGCTGGGCATGAAGTGCGTGCTGCTGCTGAAAAAGCGGGGCGTCACAGCGCGGCTGGGCAACTTGATCCTGGACGAGATCTACGGCGCGGAGGTCCGCTTCATCGACACGGACCGCTATGAGGACATCTACGCCGAAATGGACCGGCTGGCCGGGGAGCTGGCCAAGGAAGGCCGCAAGGCCTGCCACATCCCTGTGGGCGGCTCCACAGCCCTGGGCTCTCTGGGCTATGCCGCGTGCGTCCAGGAGCTGAGCCAGCAAGCCGCCGGCGTGCCCCTTGCCCACATCGTCTCCGCCACCGGCTCCGGCGGCACGGCCGCTGGGCTGCTGCTGGGAGCCGGGCTGTTTCTGCCTGGTGTGAAGGTCACCGGCATCGCCGTGGACAGCGGCCCCTTCGACAAGATCGTCCCCCGCCTGGCAGGGGAGGCCGCAGCACTGCTGGAGTGCCCCTTCCAGCCGGAAGAGAATGCATTTCAGATGGTGGAGCACATGGGCCCCGGCTATGCCCTGCCGAATCCGGAGGATACCCCCTATATCGAGGAACTGGCCCGGACGGAGGGCATCCTGCTGGATCCGGTCTACACCGGGAAGGCCTTTGCCGGCATGATGCAGCTGCTGCGCCAGGGAGCTTTTGACGGGCAGGACGACCTGCTGTTTGTCCACACCGGCGGCACGGCGGCCCTGTTCGCCATCGATCTGCCCCGGTGATCGCCTCTTTTTCCCATACCCGGCCGGAGACCGGATACGAACCCTTTGAAGGAGCATCAGACCATGGAATATTTCCCCGCACCTCTTGAAAAACTGGTGGAGCAGTTTGCCCGTCTGCCGGGCATCGGCGGCAAGTCTGCCCAGCGGCTGGCCTTTTACGTGCTAGGCCTGCCGGAGGCGGAGGCCAGGGAGTTCGCCGACGCCATTCTGGACGCCAAGAAAAGCGTCACCTGCTGCCCGGTGTGCCAAAACTTCACCGCCGGGGGGCTGTGCCCCATCTGCGCCTCCCCCAAGCGGGATGGCTCCGTCATCTGCGTAGTGGCAGATCCCCGGGACGTGGCCGCCATAGAGCGGGCCAGGGAGTACAACGGCCGGTATCACGTGCTCCACGGCGTCATCTCTCCCATGAACCACGTGGGGCCGGACGACCTGGCCATCAAATCCCTGGTGGAGCGGGTGGCCAGCGGCGAGGTGAAGGAAGTCATCATGGCCACCAATCCGGACACGGAGGGGGAGGCCACAGCCATGTACATCGCCAGGCTCTTAAAGCCCTTTGACGTGCGGGTGACCCGCCTGGCCTACGGCATTCCCGTGGGCGGACATCTGGAGTTCGCCGACGACGCCACGCTGATGCGGGCCCTAGAGGGCCGCCGGGAGATCTGAGCGCCCCGCCCCCTAAATAAAAACGCCGGATGGAAACCCATCCGGCGTTCGTTTTTTCATTTCTCCTTGGGCAAAATCAGGTTCAGCAGCACCGCCATGATAGTTGCGATCACCACGGGAGACTGTCCGAACACCATGGTGAACGCCTCCGGGAACTGGCTGAGGGCCTCGGAGGCCTGGGAAATCCCCACGCCCAGAGCAGCAGAGAGACCCACAATGGTGGTGTTCCGGGCCGTCAGGTCCTGGGAGGCGATGAGCTTCATGCCCGTCATGGCAATGGTGGAAAACACCGTCACTGTGGCGCCCCCCAGCACGCACTGGGGAATGGTGGTCAGCAGCGCCGCAAATTTGGGGGAGATGCCCGCCAGCAGCAGGAATCCCCCGGCAATGGCGAACACCGTCCGGTTCACCACCTTGTTGGTGGTGACGATGCCCACATTTTGGGAGTAGGTAGCCGTGGGCAGGCCGCCCATCAGCGCCGTCAGGATATTGCTGGTGCCATAGGCGATGATACCGCCCTGGAGCTCCTGGTCCGTGGGATCCCGGTCCAGGCCGCCTACGGTGGTGGCGGTGAAGTCGCCGATGGCCTGGATGGAGTTGATGGCAAACAACAGCCCGATGGCTACACAGGAGGCTGGATCGAACTTCAGACCGAAGTGTAGGGGCTCCGGCAGGGCGAACCAGGCAGCATTTCCCACGTCGGCAAAGCTGACCATGCCGAAGCAGAGCGCCACCGCATAGCCGAACAGCATCCCGATCAGGATAGAAGCCAGCTTGCAGATGCCCTTGGCCTTGTGGTTCAGCACCAGCACGGCAGTCAGCGTCAGGGCCGCGATCAGCCAGTTCTGCCAGGAGCCATATACCAGCGCCTCCGTCAGCCCCTGTTGCGCCACCACGGATTCATAGGTGTTGCCGGTGCCGCCGGCCATGTAGTTGATGGCGGTAGGGTAGAGGGAGAGGCCAATGGTGAACACCACCGTGCCGGTGATGACCGGCGGGAACAGCCGGCGGATCTTCTTGACGAACACGCCCACCAGCACAGCCACGATGCCGCCCACGATCATGGCGCCGGCAATGGCCGCCACTCCGCCGCCGGAGGCGGCGATGGCCTGCATACTGGGAACATAGGCAAAGCTGACACCCAGGATCACCGGCAGGCCAGAGCCGAACCGCCCGCCGATGGGATACAGCTGGAGGAATGTGCACACGGCGGACATCACCAGGGATGCCTGGATCAGCAGCACCTGCTCCTCCTGGCTGAGGCCGATGGCTCCGGCGATGATGATAGGCGGGGGGACACACCCCACGATCATGGCCACCAGATGCTGCAGGGCCAGGGAGAGCGAGGTGCCGAGGGGCGGAATTCCCCGGGGCTGAAACAGCAGCTCCCGGCGGTCAAAGCGAGACTCCATGGGCAGGACTCCTTTCGGGCGGAAACTCCGCGCGTTCTGTGGTGCGGAAGTCGGGGCTTGAGGCTTCTGCTCTTATGATACCATGGATTTCCCCAAAAGCAAACAAAATTTTTGGTAACCTGAAAAAATAATTGGTTGTTTCGACAAAAGGGCGCCTCGGCTTTGACCGGGGCGCCCTTTTAATCAGTCTGCGATGGTGGGTACCGCGTCCGCGGGGATAGGGCAGGTGTAGCCTGCCGCCGTCCGGCGCTGAAACTCCGTCTTTGCCTCCTCCAGCAGGGCCGGGTCCGTCAGCAGGTCAATGGCGGCCGCCGCCAGGACCTTGCCGGCATGGAGGGCCGCCTTGTGGCCGATGTCTGTCCGGCCGCAGGAGACATTCTGCCAGCTATGGCCGGGGCAGCCATTGGGCCAGGCGGCCACGTGGATCTGTGCAGTAGGGCACTGCCAGCTGACGTCGCCCACATCCGTGGAGCCGGGCTGGAAGGCGTCCCCCTGGTACAGGGGCAGCAGAAAGCGGTTCATGGCGTGGCCGGCCTGGGCCCGCCTGGCCTGGGCATCCGCCGCGTAGTCCAGATCATACTGGCTGCCCACGCCCGGCGCCCGGTCACTGCCGGAATAGGTCCCGGCCAGGCTGTCGGCAAAGGCCAGCTCCTCCGGCGTGTAACTGGGGACCCCCAGGGCCTCGAAATTTCGGCAGAGGACCCGCTCCAGGGCGTGGTTCGTGACGGTGTCCGCCAGGCCGTCGATGAATTTCTTCTCCACCGTAGTCTCAGTCATCAGAGCTGCGCCCTGGGCGATCTTGTCCACCCGGGCCTGCAGCTCCACGGCCTCCGCCACATGATTGGACCGGACCATGTACAGCACGCTGGCCCTGGGCTGGACCACGTTGGGACTCCGGCCGCCGGCATCGGTGATGGCGTAGTGGACCCGAGCCTTGTCACTCATGTGCTCCCGCAGGAACTGGACGCCCACGTTCATCAGCTCCACCGCGTCCAGGGCGCTGCGGCCACGGTCCGGGTCTCCGGCGGCATGGGCCGCCACGCCGGTGAAGTGGTACTGGGTTTGGATGCAGGAGTTGGAGGAGCCGGTAAGCACCTCGTTGGCGTCGTCCGGGTGCCAGGTGAGGGCCGCATCCAGACCGTACCATAGCCCATCCCGGGCCATAAATGCCTTGGCGGCGCCGCCCTCCTCGCCGGGGCAGCCATACAGTACCACGGTGCCGGGGATCTTGGCGGCCTCGAGATACGCCTTCACTCCCAGAGCGGCGGCCATGGCCCCGGCGCCCAGCAGGTTATGCCCGCACCCGTGGCCGCAGCCGCCGGAGACCAGCTCCTCCCGCGTCAGGCTGCCGCCCTTCTGGGACAGGCCGGAGAGCGCGTCATATTCCGCCAGCAGGCCGATGATGGGCCGCCCGCTGCCGTAGGAGGCGGAGAAGGCGGTGGGGATGTTGCAGATGCCCCGCTCCACCTTGAAGCCCTCCTGCTCCAGCACTCGGCAGTACAGGTCGGCGGACTGCTCCTCCTGGAGAGACAACTCCGCAAAGGACCAGATCTCATCTGCCACCTGGGCTACCAGATCTGCTTTTTTTTCGATGGCGGCGACGGCCGCCTGCTTTTCTGCTGTCATGGGGATGCTCCTTTCTGCGCCGGATGCCCCGGCCCGTTAAAAAGGGCGCGCACAGATGTGCGCGCCCCGCAGTTGCCCGGTCCCGCCGCCCAGCGGGCGGCACTGGGCTCAGACTGCCTTACAGCACCTTGCTGAGGAAGTCCTGGAGCCGGGGGTGCTGGGGATTTCCGAAAATGTCGGCGGGGGAGCCCTCCTCCAGCAGCTTGCCGTCTGCCATGAAGAGGACCCGGCTGCCCACCTCCCGGGCAAAGCCCATCTCGTGGGTGACCACCACCATAGTCATGCCCTCCTGGGCCAGCTCCTTCATGACCTCCAGCACCTCGCCCACCATCTCCGGGTCCAGGGCGGAGGTGGGCTCGTCAAAGAGCATAACCTCCGGCTCCATCATCAATGCCCGAACGATGGCAATCCGCTGCTTCTGGCCGCCGGAGAGCTGGATGGGATAGGCGCGGGCACGGTCCTGCAGGCCTACTCGGTCCAACAGGGCCAGGGCCTTTTTCTCCGCCTCGCCCCGGTCCATGTGCTTCACCTGGATGGGGGCCAGGGTCATGTTGTCCATGATGGTCATGTGAGGGAAGAGGTTGAAGTGCTGGAACACCATGCCCATCTTCTGGCGGTGCTGGTCGATGTCCACCTTTACCGTTTTGCCCTCCGCATTTTTTATCTTCTTTTTTGTGATATCCACCCCGTTGAAGATGATGGAGCCGCCGGTGGGCTCCTCCAGCAGGTTCAGGCTGCGGAGGAACGTGGACTTGCCGGACCCGGAGGGGCCGATGACCACCATCACGTCGCCCCGGTCAATGTCCACCGTGACGCCGTCCAGGGCCTTGATGGCGCCCCGGTTGTAGTATTTCTTCAGGTCCTTGACTTGGATCAGCTTATCTCCGGTCGCCACGGCTCATTCTCCTTTCGAAGTAAGCGATGATCTTGCTGGTGGGGAACGTCAGGCAGAAGTAGACACAGGCGGCCACCACAAGCGGTTCCGCAATGCGGTAGGTCGCACCTTTGATAGAGGAAACCGCGTACATGATCTCCTGAACGCCGATGGTATAGCAGATAGAAGACTCCTTGATAATGGTGACGAACTCGTTGGCGATGGCAGGCAGGATATTCTTGATAGCCTGCGGCAGAATCACGAATCGCATGTTCTGCACCTGGCTGAGTCCCAGGGACCGTGCCGCCTCCGTCTGACCGCCGTCGATGGACTGGATACCGGAGCGGATGATCTCGGAAAGATAGGCCCCGGAGTTCAGGGACAGGGCAATCACGCCCGGGAGGAACCGTTCAAAGCGAATGGTTCCAAAGATCTTGAAAGAGGGCAGATCAATATCTCCGAACACCACATAATAGATCATGAAAAGCTGAACCAGCATAGGGGTGGCCCGGAAGACTTCCACGTAAACCGTGGCGATGAAGCTGAGGGGGTTAAATCTGCTGAGGACCATCAGCACGCCCTGTTCCCGGAGATGGCCGTCCTTGGTCAGACCCAGAAAGCGAAACGGCCGCACATTGGACAGCCGCATGATGGCCAGGAGCAGTGCCAGGACAAAACCGAAAATCACGGTCAGCAGGGAGAGGGAGACGGTACAAATCAGGCCCTCTTTGAAAAGGTCTATGTACTCCCAAGTTCTTTCGAAACCGGCGGCTGTAAACACGGGCGGTTCCTCCTTCTATCTTTACCAAAATATATGAGAAAGCGGCCAATTCCTCCCTGCGCAGCCGCAGGGAGGAATTGAAAGTTTTACAAGCTTACTGAACGGCCTCGCCGTTTTCGTCCACCAGGCCCTCGATGATGTCGCCAGAAGCCAGCTCGTTGGCCGTAAGCACATACTGATCGAAGGAGCCATCCTCCTTGGCGGCGGCGATGGCACGGTTCACACCCTCCAGCAGGGCGGCGTTGCCCTTGGTGACGCCCACCACAGAGCCTTCGGCGTCATAGGGGACCTCCAGCACCAGACACAGCTCGGGATACTGGGTGGCATAACTCTCGGCCACCATGGTCTCGATAAAGGCGCCGTCCAGCTTGCCGGTCACCAGCTCGGCGATGATATCGGGCACCTTAGCGAGCTCGATGATATCAGCGTCCGGGGTGTTCTCATGCGCCAGATCCGCCTGGATGGAGCCCACCTGAGCGCCGATCTGATAGTCGGCATTGTTGGCATCCTCCAAAGAGGTGAACAGGTCTTTGTTGGACTCCACGCACACGAAGGACTGGCCGCCGGTGATGTAAATGTCAGAGAAGTCCATGCTGTCGGCACGCTTGGGATCGGGGGAGTACCCGGCCATGCCCAAGTCCACGTTGCCGTTCTGCAGCTCCATGATGGTGCCGTCAAAGTCCATGGGAACGATCTCCAGGGACAGCCCCAGGTAGTCGGCGATATACTGGGCCAGGTCCATATCAAAGCCAGCCAGCTGGGGATCGCCGTTCTCATCAATGGCGTAGAACTCATAGGGGGCGAAGTCCGGGCTGGTGGCGACGGTGAGCTTCCCGCCCTCCACAGTGGTGATGGCGGCCTTCAGCTCGTCGTCAGTCATGGAGGCGTAATCCGCAGTCTCCTCCGTGCCGGAGCCCTCGCCGTCGGCGGTGTCATCCGCAGTGTCGTCGCTGCCGCCGCAGGCCGTGACGGACAGCGCCATGGCCAGCGTCAGAATCAATGCAAGAAACTTCTTCATGGTATCGCAATCTCCCTTTTTCATGCTCCCGCGGTCGCGGGGCGGTTTTCTCTGAATTTCCAAGGGAGGAAGCACCTCCCGCCGGAACATGCCTTACCTTATCACGTTCCCTCCCTCTTGTCAATAGATTTTCGTGCAAAAATGAATATTTATTTGCCCCTGTTGGTGGAGTGCTCTATTTTATCCGGTTCAATCCCGGAAAAACAGCCGAAAATTTGTGAATATTTCCAGCATCGATGTATATTGCAGATGAATAAAAGAGTGAATATTCAGATCCGACCGCAAGAGGGCGGGGAGGCCGCTTTTCCGGCCTCCCCGCCTTGGGAGCCTGATTCACTTTTTCAGCACCGCGTCCCCGAAGGGTGCCATCTCCAGCCGCACGAAAAAGCCCTGGTCGTGCTGGCACACAGGGCAGACCTTGGGGGCTGCCGTCCCCTCAAAGATATAACCGCAGTTCAGGCACATCCAGGCGCACTGGACATCGGAGACAAACAGCTTTCCCTGTTCCAGCAGATCCGCCAGCCTGCCGAAGCGGTTGCCATGGGCCCGCTCGATCTCTGCGATCTTGTGGAAGGAAGCCGCCACAGCGGAAAAGCCCTCCTGCTGGGCCACGTCGCCGAAGGTCTTGTATACCGGGTCGTGCTCCTCATACTCGTTGTGCTGCGCCTTGCGGAGCAGCTCCTTCACATCGTTCGTCAGGTCCACGGGATAGGTGCCGTCGATGGCCACGGTCTGGCCCGCCAGCTCTTTCATGTGGTTGTAAAAAATCTCCGCGTGCTCCTTCTCCTGGTCCGCAGTGAAGCGGAACACCGCCTCCACCACATGCAGCTTCTGCTGGCGGCAGACGGAGGCGGCAAAGGTGTAGCGGTTCCGGGCCTGGCTTTCGCCCGCAAAGGCCCGCATGAGGTTTTTCAGGGTCTCGCTGTTCTTCAGATCCACAGACATACGGATTCCTCCTGTTTTCGGTGAGATAGGGGTATTTTCCCTCCGACAGGGGACGGCTATACCTGAATGATAAAAAACAGGCCCTGCGTCTGGTAGACACAGAGCCTGTCCGCTTTCCGTCATGCCTCGGGGAGATGGTATTTCTTCCGGTCGCGCCGCAGGTCCTCGCCGAAGGCGCCGCCGGCCTTCACCTCCTGCAGATAGGCGTGGCGGCCGGGGCCGCCGGAGCACTCCTCAATGACGCTGACGGCGATGTTGGAGCAGTGATCGGACGCCCGCTCGATATTGGTCAGCAGGTCGCTGAGCACAAAGCCCAGCTGGATGGTGCACTGGCCCGCCTGGAGCCGCTGGATATGGCGGCTTCGGATCTCCTCAATCAGCTGGTCGATGGTCTCCTCCAGGGGTTCCACCCGGCGGGCGGTCTCCACGTCCGCTGCCTGGAAGCTGCGGATGGTCAGGTCCAGGATGTCATCCAGCGCGGAGAGCAGCACCTGCAGCTCTTCCCGGGCGCTGTCAGAGAACCGGAGCTCCTTGTCGTGGAGCTCCTGGGCGGACTCCTGGATGTTCACGGCATGGTCGCCGATCCGCTCGAAGTCCCCGATGGCGTGGAGCAAGCGGGAAACCGTGCGCATGTCCTGCATGGACAGCCCGTGCTGGGAGATCTCCACCAGGTAGCTGCTGAGCCGGTCCTCGTAAATGTCCAGCTTGTCCTCGTTCTGCAGGATCTGGGTCTCCCGCTCCCGGCTGTACTGGGAGAGCTGGTCCGTCGCCAGGCAGATGTTCTCCCGGGCGGCTTGTCCCATGCGGCCTGCCATGGCGACGCTTTCGCTGACTGCCGCGCCGGGGGTCCGCAGCAGCAGGGGATCCAGGAAGGCGAAGCTCTCGCGGGTGTCCTCGGTCCGCACCAGTCTCCGCGCCAGCTTTTCCAGCTGGCGGGAGAAGGGCAGGAGCAGGATCGTGGTGAACACGTTAAAGGCGGTGTGGCAGAAGGCGATGCCCACGGCCCCCACGGCCTGATTCAGGAAGGTGAAGTGGAGGATCATGTCGCCGCCGTAGAAGAGGATCAGGCACACGGCGGTGCCGATGACGTTGAAGGAGATGTGGACCACCGCCACTCGCTTGGCGTTGCGGTTGACGCCGATGGAGCTGATGAGGGCGGTGACGCAGGTGCCGATGTTCTGCCCCATAATGATGGGGATGGCCATGCCGTAGGTGATGGAGCCGGTCATGGCCAGGGCCTGCAGAATGGCGACAGAGGCAGCGGATGACTGGATAATCCCGGTGAACACCGCGCCCACCAACACACCCAGCAGGGGATTTTCAAAGGCGGTGAGCAGCCCGGCAAACTGGGGCATCTCCGCCAGAGGGCTGACGGCGCCGCTCATCAGCTCCATGCCGTACATCAAAATGGCAAAGCCCATCATGATGCGCCCCACGTCCCGGCGCCGCTGGCGCTTGGAGCCCATGATCAGCAGGATACCCGCCAGAGCGATCAGGGGAGAGAAGTTCTCCGGCTTCAGCAGGTTCACAAAGACGTTCTCACTCTCGATGCCGGTGAGAGACAGAATCCACGCCGTCAGGGTGGTGCCGATGTTGGAGCCCATGATGATGCCGATGGTCTGTCTCAACTCCATGACGCCGGAGTTCACCAGGCCCACCAGCATCACCGTCATGGCGGAGGAGGACTGGATGGCGATGGTGATGCCCGCGCCCAGCAGCAAGCTCTTGAAGGGGCTGGAGGTCATGCGCTTGAGCATCCGCTCCAGCTTGCCGCCGGCCATCTTTTCCAGACTCTTGGACATGACGGTCATGCCGTACAAGAAGAACGCCAGGCCGCCGCAGAGGGTAAAGACGGAGAAAATGTCCATAACTGCGCTTTCCTTTCCCAGTATTCCAGACCGTCTGGCACGGCCGGTCCGATTCTGTCATGTATACTGCGCTCCAACATTATATATGCAAAGCGGCACGCTGGAAAGAGGATTTCTAAGATTTTGTAAAATTTGCGTAAAAATATGGTAAAACGCAAAAAGCAGTACGGATTTCTTGTGCAAAACCACTTCCGCCAAGAGGAAACCGCCGCCCACTGAAAGATGGGCGGCGGTCTGCTGCTATTCCGGTGTCCCAGCGGAAGGTGTCTCCCGCGTCCAGAAGTCCCGCACCGCCTCCGCAGCCCGGCGGCCGGCGAAGAAGCCGTCCTGCCACAGGGCCAGGATCTTCTGCCGGTCCCGCTCCGTGCGGGAGAAGCCCCGGGTGTTCGCCGGCGCGATCACCAACACCCGGCCCTCCTGCTCCAGAGCAAACAGCTCCTCCCGGCATTGGTTATAGCGCTCCGCCCGGGTCCGCAGGCCTTCCAGAAAGACGGGGTATTTGCGGTACACCCGCCGGAACAGGGGCATCAGCTGCTCCGGCTCCTTCCGATAGCTCCGCTCCCGGGTCAGGACAACCACCACCCGGTCGCAGCCCACCGCCAGCGCCCGCTTCCAGGGAATGGCGTCGGAGCAGCCCCCGTCCAGATAGGGGGCGCCGTCATCCAGCCGGATGGGCTGGAACAGCACGGGCATGGCGCATGTGGCCTGGAGCAGGAGGAAGCTGGCGTCCCGCCGGGGGACCTCCCGGTACTCGGCCCGGCCGGTCTGCAGGTTGGTGACCACCGCCTCCACCTGACCGGGATACGCCTCGAAGGTGTCGTAATCAAAGGGCACCAGCTCGTTGGGGATGGTGTCGTAGGCGAACTTCAGCCCGAAGTAGCTGCGATTCCGGGGATCAAAGAAATTCCCCCAGCCCATGTACCGCCGGTCATTGGCGTAGTGCATCAGCAGCTGGAGATTCCGCCGCTTCTGCCGGGAGAGGTAGCTGACGCCGTAGGCAATCCCGGCCGAGACGCCGATGGTGTAGTCCGGCATGGGCAGTTTCTCGTTCAAAAAAGCGTCGCACACGCCGGAGGAGAAGATCGTCCGCAGCGCGCCGCCCTCCAGCACCAGACCTGTTTTCATGGAGCAGTCCTTCCTTTCTGTGTATTCATGATCTTCCAGCAGTTTTTCATCCGGGGCCGTCGCGCCGCCCCGGTTTTCCGTGCGGCCACGCCGTCCGCTTCCGGGCGGAGACCAGCAGCATCATGGGGCGGCGGAGCTCGTCCCGCATTCCCGGCTGGCCCAGCATCCGCGCCGGCGGCTGAGGCTCCACCACCCGCAGCAGCTGGAATCCGCCGGTAAGCAGGCCGTCCAGATAGGTGGTGAGGGTGCGGTGGTACTTGGTCACATCCTCCCCCAGAAAGCGGGCGGTGCGCCGTCCCTCCTCGAAATACCGGTCCACAGGGAAGTGGAGGGGGGTGCCGTCCGGGCCGTAGTACCACTCCTGGGGACCGGCAGCAGTGAAAATGGGGTGCTCCACAGAGAAGACAAAGTCGCCGCCGGGTGACAGGCACTGCCGCACCCGCTCCAAAAAGTCTGTAAAGGAAGGCAGATAGTGGATGGCCAGGGAACTGAGGACCACGTCAAAGCTCTCCGGCGGGAATGGGGTCTCCGCCATATCCCCCCGGATATAGGTCACCTGCGGAGCCGTGGTCTTTTCCCGGGCCACGGCCAGCATTTTCTCCGACAGGTCCACGCCGGTGACAGCCGCCGCGCCGTGTTCCGCCGCATAGATGCAGTGCCAGCCGTAGCCGCAGCCCAGATCCAGCACCCGCTTCCCGGCGAAGTCCGGCAGCAGGGGCTCCAAGGACTCCCACTCCCCGGCGCCCGCCAGTCCCAGGCGGGAGCGGTCCATCTGGCTGTATTTTTCAAAAAACCGCTCTCTGTCGTAAGGACTCTTCTTCATCCTGCGCACTCCTGTGAAGGTGATATGGTACAGCATAGCACAGTTCGAGAAAAAAGGGAATCACCGCTCCGCTTATAAAGATTTTGTAAATTTCTGCTTTTTCGTCACTGTGGGCGGCCTATTTATGTTATTATAATCATATCTATATAAATTGTATGAATTTTGGAGAGGTGATGAGATTGCCGTGGAAGAGACGAGAGCAATGGCAGGAACGATTGGGGCGGAATAAAACCATCCTCTGGGAAAAGCTCCGGGAAGCCTTGGCCTCCGTGGTCCCCATTACGGTGATCGTGCTGATCCTCAGCTTTACTGTTGCGCCCATCCCCACCGAGACGCTGCTGGCCTTTCTGATCGGCGCGGTGATGGTGATTCTGGGCATCGGCCTGTTTTCCCTGGGCGCTGACACCGCCATGACCCCCATCGGAGAACGGGTGGGCGCCGCCATGACCCGCTCCAGAAAGCTCTGGGTTGTGGCGGCTGTCGGCTTTCTGATCGGCGTCATCGTCACCGTGTCGGAGCCGGATCTCCAGGTGCTGGCCCAGCAGGTGCCCGGCGTGCCCAATGCCACGCTGGTGGGCGCTGTGGCCGTGGGCGTGGGCGTTTTTCTGGTGATCGCCATGCTGCGCATCCTGTTCCGCATTCCCCTGAACCGGATGCTGATCGTGTTCTACATCCTCGTGTTTGCGCTGGCCCTCTTTGTACCGGAGGACTTCCTGGCCATCGCCTTCGACTCCGGCGGCGTCACCACGGGTCCCATGACCGTGCCCTTTATCATGGCCCTGGGCGTGGGCGTGGCCTCCATCCGCAGCGACGAGAATGCCGCCCAGGACAGCTTCGGCCTGGTGGCTCTCTGTTCTGTCGGCCCCATCCTGGCGGTGATGGTGCTGGCCCTGATCTACCCGGGCGCGGGCGTCTACACCCCGGTGGAAATCCCCTCCGTGACAGACAGCCGGGCTCTGTGGCACCTGTTTCAGGTGGAACTTCCGGCGTATCTCAGCGAGGTGGCGGTGTGTCTGGCCCCCATCGCACTGTTCTTCGCCGTTTTTCAGGCGGTTTCCCTGAAATTAAAGAAGAAAAAAGTATTGAAAATTGTCATCGGCATCCTGTATACTTATGTGGGTTTGGTCCTGTTTCTTACGGGCGCCAACGTGGGCTTCATGCCGGCGGCCAGCTACCTCAGCCGCCAGATCGCCGGCCTGTCCTTCAACTGGATCCTGATTCCCATCGGAATGCTGATGGGCTGGTTCATCGTCCAGGCGGAGCCTGCGGTCCATGTTCTGAACAAGCAGGTGGAGGAGATCACCTCCGGCGCCATTCCCGGCAAGGCCATGAGCACCAGCCTCTCCATCGGCGTGGCGGTTTCCATCGGTCTGGCCATGATGCGGGTGATGACCGGGATTTCCATTTTCTGGCTGGTGGTGCCGGGGTATCTGGCCGCCATCGTCATGTCCTTTTTCGTCCCCAAGATCTTCACTGCCATTGCCTTTGACTCTGGCGGCGTGGCCTCCGGGCCTATGACGGCCACCTTTTTGCTGCCCTTTGCTCAGGGCGCCTGCGAGGCCTTGGGCGGCAATGTGGTGACGGACGCCTTCGGCGTGGTGGCTATGGTGGCTATGACGCCGCTGCTGACCATCCAGATGCTGGGCCTTTTGTATCAGCTCAAGATGAAGAGAGCCGCTCAGGAGACGCCTCCCGCCCCGGTGGACGAGGAGATCATCGAGCTGTGAGCAGTCCGTCCGACATCGTAAAGAGAGGAGAGACCGCCATGCAGGGCGTCGATTTGTTCATCACCATCACTGACCGCAGCCGGGCAGAGCAGTTCGCCGCCTGGTTCCGGACCCACGGGATCTCGCTGGTGCTGACAGCCCTGGGTCAGGGCACCGCCACCACGGAGGTGCTGGACTTTCTGGGCCTGGAGGCCACGGAGAAGGCCGTGCTGTTCTGCGTGTCCCCCCGGTCCCCTCGGCTGGTGCGCCAGGCGGCCCGTGACCTGTGGCTGGATGTGCCCGGCCAGGGCGTTTTGATGACTGTGCCGGTGAACAGCATCGGCGGATCCACCGCCAAGGAATATCTGCTGCATGAACAGGAGGGAGAAACTGCTATGGAACGGGAGATTGCCCACGATCTGATCGTGGTCATTGCCAACCAGGGGTCCACCGACCTGGTGATGGACGCCGCCCGGGAGGCAGGCGCCACCGGCGGCACGGTGATCCACGCCAAGGGCACCGGCACAGACCTGGTGCGGAAGTTTTTCGGCGTGTCCATCGCGTCGGAGCAGGAGATGGTCTTCATCCTGGCCCGGAGCGAGGCGAAGAAGCCCATTATGAAGGCCATCATGGCCAAGGCGGGCATCCAGAGCGCCGCTCAGTCCCTGGTGTTCTCCCTGCCGGTGGGTGACATCGCCGGCCTGCGGGAGCTGGAGCAGCCCGAAACCTGACTTGAATTCCGGAGCGGTCCGCGCCTGACGCGGACCGCTTTTTTTGCCATTTCCATTTTTTACGGCAAAAGGCCCTGGATTTTTTTCGTTTTTTCGGAAATTCCTGCTATTTTGTGTTGGTTTTTGAATTTTTTGCAAAACCTTGGGTATCTCGACAGATTCAGACAGAATTTCGCCCGGCCTTTGTGTATGATAAGGGCAGTCCCCAGATCTTGTGGCGGTTTAGAAAGGATGAATACCAAATGCAGAAGGTCTCCAAGGAATATCTGTTGCTCTTCAACGCCATCACCGATGCGGAGGAATCCCTGCGCCGGCTCCAGGCCCGGCTGATCGATGCGCAGCAGAAGGCGGAGGAACTTTTCATCACAGACGATGAAGCCGATCCGCTCTCCCGAAACATATAAGGCCCCCGCCGGACGGGGCCGCCGCTTTACCAGCGTCCGGCAGTGTCTCAGCGGGGTCACCGGTTTCGGCCGGCAGACCCCGCTTTTTGTTGCTTTTGCCCGTGCATAGGCAGTGTCCATGTGGTATGATAAAATATAATCTCCTTCCGCCTTCCGGCGGATGCAGAGCAGTACAGACCGAGAGAAGGAGGCGCGGCCATGCTGTATATCGGCTGCCATCTGTCCTCCTCCAAGGGCTTTGCGGCCATGGGCCGCCAGGCGCTGGAGCTGGGGGCCAACACCTTTCAATTTTTCACCCGCAATCCCAGGGGCAGCCGGGCCAAGGACCTGGACCCGGCGGACGCTGCAGCCCTGCGGGACCTGCTGGCCCGGCACGGCTTTGGCCCCATTGTCGCCCACGCTCCCTATACTTTGAACCTCTGCGGCGCGGAGGAGAAGAACCGGATATTCGCCCGGGAGACCATGGCGGACGACCTGGCTAGGCTGGAGCATGTGCCAGGACAGTATTACAACTTCCATCCCGGCAGCCATGTGGGGCAGGGAAGCGAGACCGGCATCGCTCTCATTGCCGACGGGCTCAACGCCATCCTGCGGCCCAATCAGGCCACCACCGTTCTGCTGGAGACCATGGCAGGCAAGGGCAGCGAAGTAGGCGGCCGTTTTGAGGAGCTGCGGGCCATTCTGGACCGGGTGGAGCTCTCCGGCAAGGTGGGCGTCTGCCTGGACACCTGCCACGTGTCCGACGGAGGATACGACATCGTCCACGACCTGGACGGCGTGCTGACGGAATTTGACAGCATCATCGGCCTCCGGCGGCTGAAGGCGATTCATTTGAACGACAGCAAGAATCCCCCCGGCAGCCGCAAGGACCGCCACGCCTGTCTGGGGGAGGGGACCATCGGTCTGGAGGCGCTGGGGCGGATCGTCCGCCACCCGGCGCTGAAGGATCTTCCCTTCTGTCTGGAGACCCCCAACGACCTGCCCGGCTATGCCCGGGAGATCGCCCTGATGCGGGAGATGGCGGAGGCGTGACGGGATTGGAGGATGCTGCCATGGAGTATCGTGTGGACGACCGGAGCCTTTCCGGAGAGACCTTCCTCGACTTTGTCCAGCAGGTCTGGCCGGGAGCGTACAATCTGGAGCAGACCCGCGCCGCGCTGTCAAAAACGATGAACTTCACTGCCTGGGACGGCGGCCAGCTGGCGGGCTGCCTGCGAGTCCTCACAGACGGCTGCTTTTTCGGCACCATCACGGAGCTGCTGGTGTTGCCGGCATATCAGCGGCAGGGCATCGGAAGCCGGCTGCTGCGGCTGGCTGCGGCCCATACCCCCACGCTGCTGTATTTCGGCGCCCAGCCGGGGGCGGAAGCGTTTTATGAGAAAAACGGCTGCCAGCGGAGCCTGCCGTCTTATCTGATCGAGCCCAAGAAAGACGGCGCTTCATAAAAAAGCAGAAGTCCCGGCCCTAAAAAGGGCCGGGACTTTTTTGCATACAGCCACTCACTCCGCCATTCCCAGGCGACGGCGCAGGTCCGTCCGCACCGCGTCCAGATCCGGGTCGCACAGCAGCGGCACGGCCTCCGCCAGCTCCGCTGGGGGCAGGTCCCACCACCGCCATGCCAGGAGCAACTGGACCAGATCCTCTGGGAACCGCTGCTTCAGCACGCGGACCGGATTGCCGCCCGCCACGGTATAGGCGGGCACATCCTTCGCCACTACGGAGCGGGCCGCAATGATGGCGCCGTCGCCGATGTGGACCCCCGGCAGGATCACGCTCTCCCGGCCGATCCACACGTCGTTGCCCACCATGATGTCCCCCTTTCGGGGCAACTGGCCCAGGTGAGGCGGCGCTTGGTCAGCCCATGCCCCGCCGAACACCTGGAAGGGGTAGGTGCTGACGCTGCTGGTCCGGTGGTTGGCCGGGCCCATGATGAACTGGGTCCCGGCGGCGATGGAGCAGAACTTGCCGATAATGAGCCGGTCCCCGAACTCCGGATAGTTGAACAGGACGTTGTTCTGTTCAAACCCCGCAGGGTCCACCGGATCGTCGTAGTAGGTGTAATCCCCGATCTGGATGTTCGGGGCCGTCACCACATTTTTGATATAGCAGGATGTGCCGTATTCGTTTGGAAAAACCGCGTCGGGGTCCGGAAGCCCCATGCCGCGGATGGTCTGATTCACGATGTCTCCTCCTGTTTCCTTTTTACTGCATCAACCACTTCCTCTCCCGGCGGACTTCCACAGCCACCGCACGCTTCTTTCTGATCTCCCTCATGGCAGTCTCCTCTTTTCGCAGAACCTCTCTCCGGCCGGAAGACCGGTTGTTTCGCGGCCATTGTACCACGGCCGGGCCCGACTGACAAGAAAAACGGCGGCGGGTCCCCGGATGGGGACCCACCGGGAAGGGCGGATGCGGATGGCGTCTCAATCATACCGCAGCGCATCGATGGGGTTCAGCACCGCGGCCTTTTTGGCGGGGAGGTATCCGAAGGCGATGCCGATGCCCGCGGAGACACCGAAGGCCACCAGGATCGCCGCAATGCTGGGGCTGACGGTGATGGGGGTGTCCGGTATGACATTGGCGATGACCACCGTGGCCGCCGCGGATAGGCCGAAGCCCAGGGCGATCCCCAGTACGCCGCCCAGAGAGGAGGTGGTAGCCGCCTCGATGACGAACTGGCGCATGATGGCGCCCTCCCGGGCCCCAAGCGCCTTGCGGATGCCGATCTCTCTGGTCCGCTCCGTAACCGACACCAGCATGATGTTCATGATGCCGATGCCGCCCACCACCAGAGAGATGGCAGCGATGCCCGCCAGAATGTAGATCACCATGTTCACCATGGAGTTCATCTCCTCCACCATCTCCGCCATGCTGCCCACGGTATAGGCATCGTCGTCCTCAAAAATCTCATAGAGGGCGTTCTCCAGGGTGGTTTTGGCCTGGGAGATCTGGTCCGTGTCCTGGACAGTGATGGTGTAACTGGAGATGGTGCCGGTGAAGCTGAGGCGGGCGGCGGTGGAGTAGGGGAGGAACACGCAGTCGTCCGTGCCGCCCTCTTCCAGCTCTGTGCCCTCCATTCCCATAACACCTACGATGGTAAACGAGTTGCCATTGATCCGCAGCGTCTGACCCACGGCATTCCCGCCGTAATAGACCTGATTCAGATACTGCCCGACGATGCAGACCTTTTTCCGGCCGGTCATGTCCGTGTACTGGAGCCCCCGGCCCTGGGCGACCTCATACCCCTTCATGGAGAAGTAATCCTCGCTGACGCCGGTGACGGAGGTGGCGGAAAGAGTGCTGCTGCCGATCTTCACCGAGCCGCTCATGGTGACCGTGGGGGAGATCTGCTTGAACACATCGCTGTTGTCCGCCACCAGCTGGTACATCTCGCCCTCCGACACGCTGCGGGAGGAGCCGCGGCCCATCACCATCACTGTCAGAGAGTCGGTGCCCATGTCGGCAAAGCTGTCCTCAATATAGCCCTGCATCCCGTTGCCCAGGCCCACGATGACGATGACCGCGCACACGCCGATGATGATGCCCAGCATAGTGAGGAAGGTCCGCATCTTGCTGCTGAGAATATTCTGCACCGCCATCTGGAAGGTCTCGATCAGGCTCATCCCGCCATCCCCCTTCCGGCAAGATTGGGCGTCACTACCGCCTCAGGCGCACCGGCATCGCCGTCGTAGATCACGTGGCCGTCCTCCAGCCGGATGATCCGCTGGGCCTGGACAGCGATGGAGTTGTCGTGGGTGATGAGCACCACCGTGTTGCCCGCGGCATGGAGCTGCTGCAGCATGGTCAGCACCTCCCGCCCGGTGTGGGAGTCCAGGGCGCCGGTGGGCTCGTCGGCCAGGATCACCGCCGGGTCCCCTGCCAGAGCCCGGGCAATGGACGCCCGCTGCTGCTGGCCGCCGGAGAGCTGGCTGGGCTTATTGCGCAGCTTGTCGCCAAGACCCACCATCTCCAGCGCGATCCGGGATCGCTCGTGCCGCTCCGGCTTGGGGATGCCGGCGTACATCAGCGGCACCTCCACGTTCTCCTGGAGCGTCAGCTTGGGCAGCAGGTTGTACTGCTGGAAGATGAAGCCCAGCATCTTGTTCCGGATGGCGGCCAGCTGGTCCTTATCCATCTGACCCACATCCCTGCCGTCCAGCAGGTACGTGCCGGAGGTGGGCACGTCCAGGCAGCCGATGATGTTCATACAGGTGGACTTGCCGGAGCCGGACTGGCCCACGATGGCCACGAACTCCCCCTTCCGGATCTGGAAGGAGATGTGGTCCGCCGCCTTCACAGTGGTGTCGCCCATCTGGTAATACTTGCAGACCTCCCGAAATTCGATCAAAGTGCCCATCAGAAGCCTCCCGGCCCGCCGCTGGGCATTCCGCCGCCGGAGGGCATCCCGCTGGGCATGTCGCCCATCGGTATGGAGGACATGGCCCCGCTCGGCATGACGAACGTCATATCGCCGGAGCTGGCGGAGCCAGCCGCCTGGAGATAGGCCACTGTGTCCCCCTCCTGGAGGCCGGAGAGGACCTCAATGTAGCTGTTGTCGCTGACGCCGGTTTCCACCGGCACGTAGACGTAGCCCTCCGGGGCCTCCTGGTCCAGGGCATTCACAGCACTGGGAGAATTCGCGGTGACCAGCACCATGTCCCCGCGGCTCACGGCGGCGCTTGGGATGGCCAGCACGTCATCCGCCGAGGAGATCACGATCTCCGCGTCCACATTCATCCCAGGCAGCAGGCCGTCGGTCTCGTCGATGCGGACGGTGACGGGGTACGTGGTGATGCCGCCGGAGGTGGTGCCCGCCACGGACACCTCCGTCACCACGCCGGTGTAGGTCTTCCCCTCCACGGCATCGGCGGTGATCCGGACCTCCTGGCCCACCTCCACAGAGCTGATGTCCAACTCGTCGATGGACATGGTCATCTCCAGATAACTCAGGTCATAGATGACGCAGAGGGTGCTGCCGGAGCCGCCCTCAATGTTGTCCCCCGCCTTGGCGTTCTTGGTGACCACGGTGCCGGAGATGGGCGCGGTGACGGAGTAGTCCTCCAGATTGTCCCGGGCATTTTCCAGGCTGGTGGAGGCGTTGCTGACACTGATGCGGGCGCTTTCAATCTGGTTGTCCACGCTGTCACCGGTGATGGTGCAGATCCGGTCGCCGCTGGAGATGGTATCGCCCACCAGCCAGTTGAAACCTGCAACTTTGCCGGACGCCTCTGCCGTGATGACGCTGCTGGCCCCCACCTTGATGGACGCCTGGCCGTAGCTGGAGTAGCTGCCGATGACGGCGCTGGCGGTGTAGTCGGATGTCACAAGGCCCGGGTTGGCGAGCCGTACCCGGACGGTAGTCAGGGGTACGCCGGTGGAGACCGCCGCGGAGGAACTGGACACCGCGGCAACCGTTCCGGTGAGGGTCCCGGCAAAGCCGTCGATAAAGACCGTGGCGGTCTGGCCGATGTAGAAGTCGCCGCTGTCCGCGTAGGTGAAGTAGAAGTCGATGTAGATGTTCTCATCCGCCACGATCTTCAGAAGCTGTGTGCCTGCGCTGACGCTGTCCCCCTCGTTCACATACACCTCGCTGACGGTGCCGCTCAGGTCCGCCTGGGGATACTTGGCCTTCACCGCCTGCTCATAGGAGGTCTGGGCCTGGGAGTAGCTGTTCTGCGCCTGGGTCTGGCTGCTGGCCGCGTTGGAGGAATCAATGGTATAGAGCAGCTGGCCCTCCTCCACCTGGTCGCCCTTTTCAAAGGTATCGCTGAGGATCTCGCCGGAGACCAGCGTATTGACGGTGTAGGAGTCCGCTGGCTCCAGCGTGCCGCTGGAGGAGAGGGAATTGGTGATAAAGCGGCGCTCCACCGCCGCCTCCTGATACGTCGTCGCAGCGGAGGCCGTCTGTCCGCGGCCCCTCCAGATCACCACGCCGCCTGCAATGGCCACCACCAGAAGCAGCGCCAGCGCCTTTCGTTTCCGCCCCTTCCACAGCTTTTTCCAGCTGCTGCGGAGACGGCCCCCTTTGGGAGAGGAATCTGCTACGACGGGCTCCCGCTCCCCCACGGAGATTCCTTCCGTCTCCCGCTCCAGTCCTTTTTCGCTCATACCGTGCCAATCCTTTCCGTACCTCCCCCTCCGGGAAGGGTTTTGGTCCAAAGGTATCATGGAAAGCTAAAATCAACCTGAAAAAACACTTTAAAAAATTTTGTTTTTATCATTTTTTTAGTATATTCAGCTCGTTTTAAACCTTAAAAATACCTGAAATCATTTTGTTCAGTCTGGTGATTCCAAATAGATCCCGCCATCGGAACCGCCGTTTTTCTGCGCAAAAACAACAGGAGGACAGCGGATAAAACCGCTGTCCCCCTGTTGTCTGCAAACTGGTCAATCTGCCTTTTCCGTACAGTAGATGCTCTTCAGGTCGAACATGTGATTCATGGGGCCGGAACCGCGTCCCAAGTCCAGCATGGCCCCCAGAGCGCCGGAGATGTAAGCCTTGGCCCGCTCCACCGCCGTGTCCAGGTCAAAGCCCTTCGCCAGATTGGAGGCGATGGCGCTGGACAGGGTGCAGCCGGTGCCGTGGGTGTTGGGGTTGTTGATCCGCTTTCCGTGGAACCACTTGCCGCTGCCGCAGCGCCACAGCAGGTCATCGGCGTCGTTGATCTGGTGGCCGCCCTTGCACAGCACGGCGCAGCCGTACTGCTCGCTGATGGCCCGGGCCGCCGCCTCCATGTCTGCGGCGCTGCGGATCGTCATGCCGGAGAGGATCTCCGCCTCAGGGATGTTGGGGGTCAGTACCGTGGCCAGGGGCAGCAGGAGCTCCTTCAGGGCGGAGACCGCGTCCTCCGTGATGAGCCGGTCCCCGGAGGTGGCCACCATCACCGGGTCCACCACCAGATTTTTGGCCCCATACTCCTTCAGCTTGGCCGCGATCACCCGGATCAGCGGAATGCTGGAGACCATGCCGGTCTTCACCGCGTCGGGGAAGATATCTGTGAACACACAGTCCAGCTCCTCCGCCAGAAAGTCCGGCGTACACTCCACGATGCTCTTGACGCCGGTAGTGTTCTGGGCCACCAGAGCCGTCACCGCACAGGTGGCGAACACGCCATTGGCGGTCATGGTCTTGATATCTGCCTGGATACCGGCGCCTCCGCTGGGATCGGTCCCAGCGATCGTCAATGCTGTCTTCATATCGATGCTTCCTTTCTTTGCATTGAAGTTTTATCAAGCGGCGGAAGGTGGTGCCCCCGATCCGCCGCTGGAAGCGGCCCGCTGGCCGCGGTTCCCCGTCTCTTACGGGACCCAGTCGCCCAGGTCCCGCACGTACCAATCCGCCAGGGCTTTCAGCGCGGCCTGATCCTCTTCGGCAGAGACGTCCCAGACGCCGCAGACCCGGAAGCCTGCCTCATGGGCGGTCCTGGCGGCGTGAAGGGCATCCTCAAACACCACCGTCTCCGCCGGAACGGTCCCCAAACGGCGGGCGGCCTCCAGATAGATGTCCGGCCGGGTCTTGCCGCCGTACTGGACACAGCTGACGGCGAAGCGGAAGTGCGGCCACAGTCCCAGCCGTTCCATGGCGGAGCGGGCCTGGAACGCCTCGCTGGCGGTGGCGATGCAGCAGGAGATGCCGGAATCCGCCAGCCGGGCCAGCAGCCGGTCCGCCCCGGGCTTCATGGGCACCCGGGACCGGTACTCCTCTGTCACCAGATCGTTGAGGGTGTCCATCAGCTCCTCCGGCGTGGTGGAGAGGGAGAAGCGGCTTCGCAGGTACTCCGCCGCCTCCCGGCGGCCCCTCTCCTTCAGGGCCCGCAGCATCTTTTTGATATCTGTGACCTG
>ENA-ORMO01001325-ORMO01001325.1-human-gut-metagenome-genome-assembly--contig:-NODE-1325-length-27200-cov-8.104292_pt1 | contig 27200 bp, 23 predicted proteins | sample MGYA00242106_ERZ509001 | MGnify/ENA primary metagenome ERZ509001 (study PRJEB26280, sample SAMEA2338736) | human gut metagenome | biome: human gut; feature: human-associated habitat; material: faeces...
CCTTCCACTTCCGGTAAATTTCTCTTCGGAAGCTTCCCGGCCGGATATAGACCGGCTTCACATAAAGATCATCGATCATATTTTCCACTGCAATATCAGAAGCCAGATCCCAGAGTTTCCGTTTTCTGTCCTTACGTCCCCATAAATGACAGAAAAGGCAGTGAAAAAGCTGATGAAGATACAGGCGGTTCAGCAGGATCTTCTGATTCATAAATACAGGGATCAGCCAGGCAGGAGAAACAAAAAGCTGTTTTCCATCTGTTCCAAGTGAAGAAGTTTCTTCTGATAAAACAGGTCTCAGTTCACTGAGAGGACTGCACAGAAAATGCATGGAGATTCCCAGTTCATTCCTGGAGTTTTTCAGAATCTCCTGACAGATATCCGAAATTTCCTCTTCCTTTTTTCTTTGTTCATGTACGAAATTCCCGTATTTTTCCCGGTATTTTTTCTCCATATCTGTCCTTTCTTTTTCTACAGTTCAAAGCTTCTTCTCTTTTTTCTGCCCAGACCTTCCAGCCTCTCCATTAAGATTCCTGTCCACCGGGGATCCTCCTGCTTCTGGGCTGTTTCCAGCAGTTTTTCCATGGTTTCACGATCCGGTCCCAGCAGCTCCAGAAGCTGTTTCAGCAGCTGGTATTCTTTCTCTCTGCCCAGAAGTTCTGCCGCGTGTTCACTATGTTCTCTCAGATAAACAAGATATTTTTCCTCTGCTTTTTCAGTGAGTAAAAAAGGAAACAGCACTCTTCCCAATGCCAGCCGCAGCACTACCTGTTCCTTTTCCCAGGCAATGGCATACGGAAAGATTTCATCATATTCTCCTGTATTTAATATCCTGTCCTGAAAGCAGTTCCGATACCGGATCCCGCTTCCATGTATATGATTTTCCAGAATACGGGCAGGTGTATTTTCTACCCCTTCCTCAAAAAATTCCGGAAACCAGAAGCAGCCCTTCTGATCCTTTTTTTCTATTCTGACACAAAGAGTTTCCGGTATTTCTGTAAGGATTTCCCGCAGACAGGAGCGGTCGTTTTCTCCCAGCCTGACAGTCAGCTCACTTACCTGATGACAGCCGGTAAGCGCTCCTGCTCCCAGATCACGGAGCACCCCTCCAAAAGAGATCTTTTTCAGATTCCGGCAGTTATAAAAAGCATATCTCCCTGTTTTTTCTATACTTTGCGGAAGGATCAGCTCTTCCAGATCTGACCCTGCGATTTCAGGAAACTTATCCACACCTTCAACGATTTTTCCTTCCTCTGTACACAGATTTCCTCTGCGTAACGCCTCTTCCAGTTCTTTTGGATCCATCCGGTCAGAAAACACATAATCCCCAAGTTCAGTTACCTGCTCTCCCATCAGACATTCCGGGATTTCTACTATACTGTCATAGCCAAAAACCCTGCTGATCTTTCTCCCATTTTTTGTTTTTTCACACAAATACTGCATTTCCGATACCTTTCCACAAATTTTATCCGGAACAAATCACCTTATTTTTCTAAAATCAATCCTACCATCTGAGACTTTTTCCGTCAAGATTCCATTTTCAAACTTGCCTGCTGCCCCAAAATGCCCTATAATTAGGATTAACTTTTTTACAGGAGGGAAAAATATGATTATCAGCCCAAAGGAATTTAAACTCAAAGACGGACGAATCGCTCAGCTTAGAAGCCCTGAAGAAAAGGATGCCCAGGGGATGCTGGATTACCTTTCTCTTTCCACAGAAGAAACCGAATTTCTCCTGCGATATCCGGAGGAATGCGGCAGCTATACCCCTCAGGAGGAAGCACAGTTTTTTGAGCAGGTAAACGCTTCCGATCATGAAGCCATGCTTGTATGTCTGGCAGACGGAAAAGTTGTCGGAAACTGTCAGATATCGTGGAATACCCGCATAAAAACCCGGCATCGTGCCAATGTAGCCATTGCAGTTTTAAAGGAATTCTGGAATCAGGGTATCGGAACTAGAATGTTCCGGGAAATGATTCAGATTGCAGAAAAAAATCCTGATCTGCTGCAGATTGAATTAGAATTTATTGAAGGTAACAGCCGCGCCCGCGCCCTGTACGAAAAGATGGGATTTCGGATCACCGGAATAAAACCCAATGCCATACGGCTGAAAGACGGAACCCTCCTTCATGAATACTCCATGATCCGGGAGATCAGACGATAAATTTCACAAAAGAAATGCAGAGCATTATTTCAGCCCTGCATTTCTTTTATTCTGCTACTGATCCTCTCCCATTCGGATTTTTTCCAGATGGGCGGAAAGTTCTTCGGATACATTGTCAAAAAGATAATTCTTACTGCTCTGACGCCGGGATCTCCATTCCTGTTTTCCGTTTTTTTCAGCGTCTTCGATCTCTTTTTTTAATCCCTGTGCGGAAAGTCTGTTGGCTCCCTGTCCCAGAATAATCATCTGCTCCAGACCGTCAGAGGTTGCCACTGTCACCTGATACTGACGGCCGATCCGGTGAACTGTTTTTTCTATATACTGGTCTGCTGTCTCCGCCTCTTTTGTATACACCACATAAATATTATGATAGGGAATGACCTCCTCTGCATGTCCTTCCAGCTTATAGGCATCAAAAACAAGGATCAGGGTACATTTTCGATATCCCTGATAGTTACTGAGAATATCCATCAGCTTATCACAGGCCGCATGGATGTTTTCCTTTGCCAGCTCCCGCAGCTCCTCCCAGGCAAAAACAATGTTGTATCCGTCCACCAGGAGATATTCTTCCTTTTTCGGTTTCCCTGGGCGATACCGTACTGTTTCTTTTTGAGAAGAAACCGTTGTTTTTGAAGCATACATAGCCCGGTCTCTTTTTACCGGTCCAAAGGTACGTTCAAAGATTGCCTGCAGTTCCTGCTCGTCCTCATAGCTTCCACTGTAGGAATAGACCTTCTGATATTTTTTTCCGGAAGTATTGCCTGAGATATCTGACAGTGATCTGCTGTTTTCTTCATCGTCTTCCTCCGAAAGCTCATACCAGCTCCCACTCTCCTCTGCCAGAGCCTCTGTGTCTATACCGCTGTCCAGATGCATATATTCCTCAACCTGATCCCATGGCACCACAAATCCCGCTCCATGTGCACAAAATACCGACCCGGCAGGATTTTCCAGATCGTGCTCAGAATCATATCCAACAGACTGTACCACGGCCTCCTGATTTTTGCAGGGAGCATACCCTTTCAGATTACAGAAAAGCCTTCCTCTCCCGCTTGTATAGGACACTACCTGTTTCTGATAATCGCGCATCCGGGAAACAGCAGCTGTCCCGGTAAGAACAGACATATCTCCTTCTGTTTCCGGCGATTCAAAGTTTCCCTGCATCTGCTGGATATCTGACATGGCACGGCCGATCATCTCAGAGGGAACCTCCAGACGAAATTCATAATAAGGCTCCAGAAGAATACTCTTTGCTTTTTTCAGGCCCTGGCGTACCGCACGATACGTTGCCTGGCGGAAATCACCGCCTTCCGTATGTTTCACATGTGCCCGTCCGGTCAGAAGAGTAATTTGCACATCTGTCAATGGAGACCCTGTCAGAACACCAAGATGTTCCTTTTCTTCCAGATGGGTCAGGATCAGTCTCTGCCAGTTTCGCGCAAGGACGTCCTCACTGCATGCTGTAAAAAACTGGCAGCCGCTTCCCGGTTCTCCCGGTTCCAGCAAAAGATGAACCTCCGCATAATGACGGAGAGGCTCAAAATGTCCCACACCTTCTACCGGAGCCGCAATGGTTTCTTTATATACAATATTTCCCGGTCCAAATTCCACAGCCACATGAAAACGATCCCAGATCATACTTTTCAGGATCTCTGTCTGTACCTCTCCCATAAGCTGCGCATGGATCTCCCCAAGCCGGTCGTCCCAGAGAATATGAAGCTGCGGTTCTTCCTCCTCAAGCTCCCGGAGACTCTGGAGCATTTTATGAGGATCGCAGCCCTCTGGAAGAAGGATCTGATAATTCAGTACCGGTTCCAGCACAGGCATCCGGGATTCCTCTTCTATTCCGATCCCCTGTCCCGGACAGGTTTTGGAAAGTCCGGTAACTGCGCAGATTTCTCCTGCCCGCACCTCCGGCACACTGTCTGCCTTTGCCCCGGAATAAATCCGGATCTGGTCGATCTTTTCCCCATTCAACAGGGTTTTTACTTTCAGGCTTCCCCCTGTGATCTTCAGGTAAGTAAGACGATTTCCCTGGGGATCTCTGGCGATCTTAAAGACCTTTGCCCCAAATTCCTCCGGATACTTCCGACTGAGCGTATAACTCTCCAGCCCCTTCAGGAATTCCTGTACTCCCTGCATTTTAAGCGCAGAACCAAACCAGCAGGGAAAAACTCTTCTCTCTGCAATCAGACGGCAGATTTCTCCGTGTTCCAGCTCTCCTGTTTCCAGATAGGTTTCCAGAAGAGCTTCCTCACACATGGAGAGATTCTCCAGAAGCGCCTCACGCTCCTCCTGTTTACAGCTTCCTTCTCCCTCTTCAGCTGTCATAGCGCCAAAATCCATACAGTTTTCATTGAGCCTTTTTTGCAGTTCCTTCAGAAGTCCGTCCCGATCCGTTCCCTGCTGGTCCATTTTATTTACAAAAATAAAAACAGGAATTTCATAGCGTGCCAGAAGCCGCCATAAAGTCATTGTATGACTTTGTACTCCATCCATGCCGTTGATTACCAGAATCGCATAGTCCAACACCTGCAGAGTACGTTCCATTTCCGCCGAAAAGTCCACATGTCCCGGCGTATCCAGAAGAGTGATCTCCATGTCTTCGGTTTTTAATACTGCCTGTTTGGAAAAAATGGTAATTCCTCTTTCCCTTTCCAGCTTATAGGTATCCAGAAAAGCATCTCCGTGATCTACCCTTCCAAGCTTCCGGATCTCTCCGCACAGATAAAGCAGTCCCTCAGAAAGAGTGGTCTTTCCTGCATCTACATGGGCCAGGATGCCCACACATATCTGTTTTTTATTTTTTTCAGGTCCCTGTACGCCCATGAAAATTGCCTCCTGATTTTTTATCGTCAGTATCCACGTCATTCTTCCAGTTTATAAAAATCGTCCAAATTTAATTCGCGTTTCAATTCTTCTTCTGACGGTAGATAAGTAAAATATTTTGATGCAAAGATCTGGTGATTATCTTCTGGCAGTGTATATTTTACAATAGAATCTCCTTTATCCGCACAAAGAACAATACCGATAGGCTGCGAGTCCCCCTCATTCATCATTTCGCGGGTATAGTAGTTTACATACATTTGCATTTGTCCCAGATCCTGATGGGTCAGTTTTCCCATTTTCAAATCAATCAGGACAAAACATTTCAAAATATAATTGTAAAATACCAGGTCTATGAAAAAGTCCTGTCCGTCCAGCGTAAACCGCTTTTGACGTGCTACAAAAGAAAACCCTCGTCCAAGTTCCAGAAGAAAATGCTGAAGGTGGTCGATCAGTGCCTGTTCCAGTTCACCCTCATATATATGGGTGTCTGGCTGAATCTGCAAAAATTCCATTACATAAGGATCTTTAATCATTTTTTCATACTCAGGTTTTGGTTCTGTCGTTTGAATTTCTTTTGAAACAGCAGCTTTATCCTGACTTGCTAAAATTCTCTGGTAGTACATTGTATTGATCTGCCGTTCTAACTGCCGGACACTCCACGCAGCCTTTACACATTCCTCCATATAAAAAACGCGCGCCTGTTCATCTGACACACGCATAAGAAGCCGATAATGTGACCAGCTTAATTCGGCACACAATGTGTGCCGAATTGGAAACATGCAATAAAACTGACGCATTGCCCTGAGGTTGCGTACCGTAAACCCTTGTCCAAACTCAACAGTCAACTGTTCAGATAAATACTGCAGCAATTTCTTTCCATATTCTGCCCTTTCATTTTCTCCGCAGGCTTTATAAATCTGTTCACCGATTTCCCAGTAAGTTATCACCATTGCGGAATTTACCGCAGTACTTAACTTATGCTGTGCTGATACGATGGACTGACGAATGGAATGATATGTCTGTTCTGCGCTTTGATTTATTTGCAGTTTGTTATCCATTTTGTTCCCTCCTACTGCAGATGCTATTAAGTATTCTGCCACGAAATCAAAAAATAAATGTCCCGTCCTCTCGCACTCTTTTTTAATAATATCATAAACAATATTATTACAAAAGTAAAGTTCAGGAAATCTTTATTCATGTTGTTGAAATACATTCTCCAAATAAATCTGATATAGGCAGACAAAGACGCAGGACCCTGGAGTTTCCCCCAGGATCCTGCGCCTTTGTTGTCTTTATACTCTTAGCACTGAGCTTTAAATTCACGGATTTTTTCTTTCATAGCCGGTACGTCTTCATGAAGTTTTAAGATCGTACTTCCAACGAAAGCTGCGTCTCCGCCTGCTTCCTTCACCATCTTTACATCTTCCGGTGCATGAACGCCTACGCCGCAGTAGATAGGACGGTCGATGCCGCACTCACGAAGATAGTCTACGCAGTCTTTCAGTGTAGGATATTTCTCGTTCTTCTCCTGATCTGCGTATGGTTTTGCCTGCAGATATACGAAACCGTTGGACTCTTTTGCCAGAGCGATTTCTTCTTCCGGCATATGGAACTGTACATAGCAGGATACCTTAAGACCTGCAGCGATGATCTGATTCTTGATGGTATCGTCTTTTAAGCCAACCAGCAGGATATCTTTGCAGTCATTGTCCAGACAGAATTTAATAAATTTCTCTGTTCCGATCTCTTCTACTGTGTTCTCATAAGCCAGAACCAGAATTTTTACATCCGGCAGTCTCTTCTTGATCGCTACGATAGAATCCATATATTTCTCATAATCATCGCAGGCCTCCAGAGCTTTAGCCATACGGCCTGCAATATAATCACTTTCCAGGTATGGATCATGAGACGGGAAGTCAACCTCCATCATTTTGCATCCTGCATCCGCGTATTCGATAGCCATCTGATAGCTTGATTCGATTGTAGGGTATCCGTTTGATAAATAGCAAATGATCTCCATAATGATTATTCTCCTTTATATGCTTTTACAAAAAGTTCTTTTAACTGATCCAGTGTAGGAATGATCGGGTTTGTCTTGGTACATCCGTCTGCCAGAGCTACCTTTGCAAGCTCGTCTAACATTCCCATGTATTTTTCTTCGTCTGCAATAACATCCTTGAAAGTCTCAGGAATGTTCAGAGTCTTATTCAGTTTTTTTACTGCTGCGCCAAGTTCTTTTACGCCTGCTTTTTCTGCGATTCCTGCATAAACAGCAGCTGCTGTCTCATCTGCAGAGTTAAAGTCGATGATATACGGCAGTAAGATCGCGTCAGCCAGACCATGAGCTACATGGAAGAATCCGCCGATGGTATGTGCCATGGAGTGTACGATTCCCAGAGATACGTTAGTAAATGCCATACCTGCTACCATAGAAGCCTGAACCATGATCTCTCTTGCTTTCATGTCCTGTCCGTTTTCGTATGCCTTCGGCAGAGTCTCCATGATATCAAGAGCTGCCTGAGTTGCCAGAATGTCAGAAACATAGTTTGCACGGTTGCTTGCCAGAGCCTCCAGTGCGTGAGTCAGTGCATCCATTCCTGTCTCTGCAGTGATCTTAGCCGGCATAGAAGCTGTTACTTCCGGATCACAGATTGCAATATCCGGCATCATTTCCATGTTTCCAAGACCGTGTTTCATACCTGTCTCATTATCGGAAATAACTACAGAACGGGATACTTCACTGGCTGTTCCACTGGTAGATGGGATACAGCAGAATCTTGCTTTTGCACGAAGTTTCGGGAATTCATTTGGAGGAAGGATATCTTCCATTTTCTTCAGTTCCGGATGCTCATAGAAGATCCACATAGTTTTTGCTGCATCCATAGCAGAACCGCCGCCCAGTCCTACGATCAGATCCGGCTGGAAAGTCATCATCTCAGAAGCGCCGCGTATTACAGTCTGGAAAGACGGATCCGGCTCAACTCCGGAAATTACCATAGTTTCTGCGCCTGCTTCGTGGAAATAGCCTTCTACTTTTGCCAGCATACCGCTGCGCTCCATACTTTTACCACCGATAACAATACTTACTCTTTTTGCTTTAATTGTTTTGATATACTCCAGACAGCCTTCTCCGAACATCAGCTCGCTTCCTGCCAGTTTCATTGGTCTCATCATAGCTTTTTTCTCCTTTTCTCTTTCTTAAGCGTTTAATCCATCTAATACTTCTTTTACCAGATCGTAGGAAATAGGGTTACTGAGAATACCGCCCTCTTTTAAACTGGAACCGATAATTGCTCCATCTGCGATCTGCAGCTGTTCTTTAATATTTCCGGCTTTTACACCACTTCCGGCATATACAGGAACTTTTACTACTTTTTTCACCCTCTGGATCAGATCGATCGGTGTCTCCTCACCAATCTGGGTACCGGTAACAATGATTCCGTCTGCCCCATTCTCTGCTGCCTCTTTTGCAGACTGCTCAATGGAAACATATGGAAGAAGCATGTGCGCATGTTTCACCTGTACGTCTGCCAGGATCTTGATATCCTCTTTTCCAAGTGCTTTTCTCATTTCCATGCATTTTTTCGCACATGGATTGATGATTCCGTCTGTAAATACTACAGTATCTACAAATACAGGTACGCGGATGAAAGATGCCCCGGTAATAGCCGCAATAGCCAGATTAGCTTCGCAGTCATTAAAAGCTGCATCTACGCCAACAGGAATGTTTACTGCATTTTTCACCTGCATGGTGGCTGCTGCCAGAGCCGCTACCTGAGTTTTGTTAAGTAATGCGGAAAATGGTGTATCACCCATATTCTCCACGATCACCGCATCCACACCGGCTGCCTCCAGAGTTTTGGCATCCTGCACTGCATGATCCAGGATCTTCTGATAATCTCCGTCAAATCCTGCTGTAGTGGGAAGTGGCAGGCAGTGAACCATACCGATTACTGTCTGGGATCCCACTGTAAATATTTCTCTGCTCATAGTAAGACCTCCTCAAAATAATAATCTTATTTCTGCTGTTTCATATGATAATTATAAATACCTTCCAGAGCGGTTCTGCAGAGCAGATCCTCTGCATCCTTTCTCTCCTGGCCTTTTAATGTTTCTTTCAGATTTTCAAGCACTGTTACCAGTGTCAGAATACAGGTTTTTACACCCATCAGACGTCCCAGTGTCATCATACAGGAAGATTCCATATCAATACCGGTTACGCCCAGTTTCTTTACTTCCTCAAATGTTTTTGACATGTCCCGTCCCCATTCCAGAGAGAATCTGGAATCATGCATGTGGCTGTAAAATCCGTCCATGGTACAGTTTAATCCATTCAGGTATCTTTTTCCCATAGCAGTTACTGTCTCATTCATGGTATTTACCAGGTCAATATCTGCTACAGCCGGATAGCTGAGATCTACATAAGCCTGGCTGGTTCCTTCCCGGCGCATAGCTGCCACAGGTATCATAAAGTGTCCCAGCATATCATCCTGCATGGACATTACAGTTCCCATACGAACTGCCACTTCCATTCCGGCCTCGTACATTTCTTCCATAGCGATAGCTGCTGACGGAGCGCCAATTCCGGTAGATGTAACAGTAATATCCACACCTTTATACTTTCCGGTATAGGTATTGAACTCACGCATAAAAGCCACTTTTTTCGGCTCATCCAAATACTGTTTTACCACTTCTACTCTCCAGGGATCTCCAGAGAATAACACATATTTTGCAACGGTTTCCTTATCCGCACCCATATATAATGTAGTCATATTTACCTCCTAAAACTCTGCAAATTTTTTCAGCAGTGCTTCTTTATCCGGTACATTGGTACAGCAGCCTTCTGCCTGAAGAACAAAAGAAGAAAGGGTTCCTCCCAGCTTGCAGCACTGTTCCGGCTTATATCCGTTCAGATATCCATACATAAATCCTGCCATATAAGCATCTCCGGAGCCTGTAGCATCCACTACCTGCTCAACGGGGCAGATACCGATTCTCTCCTGGCGGATTCCATCTTCCTCACGAATATAGCAGATACTTCCATCTTTACCCAGAGTAGTAACAATAATGTCTGCCTCGCCAATACCAAAAAGCTCTGTAATATCAGAGAATCCATAAATCTTTTCAATGATCTCACGCTCCACCTCATTGGTGAAAATGATCTTGCTTCCAGTAAGCAGTTCCTTCAGGAACTCTTCCGGAAATGCATCGAAATCATCTTTCATTCCAAATACTACCGGAACATTGTTTTCTCTGCATTTGCTGAAAAATTCACGGTTATCTTTTTCCGGCGCTACAGTAATAACTCCCAGACGGGTTCCCTGAAACAGTTCTTCATTCATAGGAGCAGCATACTTACCGTCCATAGCCCCAGGATAAAATACAGTAATATGATCATTATTGTTGTCCTGTAAAAGATAGCATACAGATGTTGCCTCTTCCGGAAGAACCGTGATTCCGTCCAGCGGAACGCCTCCTTCCTCCAGGAATGCGCGGAATCCGTTTTCCTCCCAGTCTCCGCCTACGCGAAGAACCGGAAGCGATACCATACCCAGTTTTGAAAGGGCATAGGAAATATTTACGGAACAGCCTCCATAGAAAATACGGGCATTGGATTTATTTGTCACCAGAGAAGTAAATCCTACTTTCGCCGGAGACGCAATTTTAATAATATGATCCATGCTCACATAGCCACTTGTTAATACATCAATCTGTCTCATTTTCCCCTCCTCAAAGCTGTCCTTTGTCCAGCATCTCAAACAGAGTTTCCATATCCACCACATGTCCCAGATATTTGTCAATATCAGTAAGGTGAACTTCATTTACCACATCAGAATTTGTTGCCACACATTCGCGGACTACATAGGGCTCGTAATCCAGATAAAAGGCATCTGTTACTGTAGCCCGGATACAGCAGTTTGTCTTGGTTCCCACGATGATCACATTGCGGACATCATTTTCCCGAAGTACCAGATCCAGATCTGTTCCAAAGAAGCCGCTGTATCTGCGTTTCTGTATCACATAATCTTTTTCCTCATCTACAGGAAGCATGGGATCGATCTCTGTTCCGAAGGTTCCTTCGATACAGTTTGGTCTCATTGCCGCTGCTTTGCGGTCAAATTTCCCTTTACGGTTCGTGTGCTGCATAAACACAGTCAGCACACCTTTTTCCCTGCATTTATCCAGAACCTGTCGGATTCTGGGAAGAATTTCACGGTTCTGAGGATAATAAACAAGTCCTTCCGGATCCGTAAAATCCCGAACCATATCTACGATAATTAATGCTGTCTTTGCCATAACATCCTCCTGTTACTCCATCTTGAAGCCTCTCACTTTTACATTGCGGAACTTCACATAGGATACCACTGCCAGTACAGTTACCATGATGATATACGGAATGGTATCGAATAATCCGGCTGCCGGACCTGCAAAAACACTTAAGTTTACAGACAGAGAACGGGCCACACCGAACAGGATCGCATACAGTGCCGAAGCTACAGGACGACCCTGACCGCAATAAATAGCAGCGATCGCGATAAATCCACGTCCGGCAGTCATATCATTGGTAAACATAGCCAGTCGCTCCAGTGACAGGTCGATTCCTGCCAGAGCACAGCAGAAAGCTCCAATAAGAACTGCTGCATATTTGTAACGTTTGGTTTTGATACCAAGGCTGATCGCGGAGTCTTCATTTTCTCCTACGACTCTTACATAAATACCAAAACGTGTCTTATACATCAGAACTGCGAAAAATGCAATTCCCAGAAATGCCAGGTATGTAATTGGCGGATGTCCGCTTAAAATATTTCCCAGCAAAGGTATATCCTTGATGATCGGGATATTGATCTTAAAGTCTGCAACATTTACACCGCTTAAGTTAATATTAGCCAGCTCCATCATTTTCAGAATGAACTTGGCAATAGCGGGAACGATCAGGTTGATACCAAGACCGATAACGATAACATTTCCCTTGCAGGTAATTCCCAGATAGGAAAATATCAGTCCCCACAGCAGTGTAGTTACAATGGCTGCCAAAATGGCGATCCAGATATTATTTGTCAGGTAAGCAGTCAGAACGGATACAAATGCTCCGTTTAACATCATACCTTCCAGTGCAATGTTCAAAACATTGGCCTTGTAGGCAAACATACCGCCGATCACGCAGAGAATAATAGGCGCGCTGTGATAAACGGTGTCATATAAAATATTACCTAATAATTCCATCATGCCGCCTCCTTCTTCGCTTTTTTGAACCGGTCAAACAACTTTGTATTATCACTGATGAATTTTACAGCCAGGAACAGAATAATCATACCCTGGATGATAGCTACGATTTCTTTTGGAACGCTGGTGTACATGTTGATATTGTCACTTCCGGTTTTCAGTGCTGCATAGAAAATAGCTGCAATAAAGATTCCTACCGGAGAATGTCCGCCCAGAAGAGCGATCAGCATACCATCCCAGCCCAGTCCCGGGTTAGCGGAAAAGCTTAAGGTGTACTTAAACTGCTCACTGCACATCCAGCCAGCTCCTGCGATACCTGCCAGAGCACCGCTGATCAGCATCATGATAACAATCTTTCTGCCTACATTCATACCGGTTGCTTCTGCAAATTCCGGATTTTTTCCAATAGCTGTGATCTCATAACCCAGTTTTGACTTCTTCATCACAAAATACATAACTACCAGGATCACCAGAACGATCGCCGTAAACAGTGTAATACGGGAAGTTCCGATACGGCTGAACATCGCGCTTTCCTGAATAGTAGGAGTTGCCACATAACCTGCGCTCAGATCACGGAATACACCTGTGGTCAAAAACTCAAGCGCCTTGATCATTGCGTAGTTCAGCATCAGAGTTACTACCATCTCATTTACTCTGCACTTTACTTTTAAGAGAGCCGGGATCAGTGCAAATACCATACCACAGATAATTGCCACACCAAAGCAGATCAGTTTGTGAAGAACAGAGTTCATATCAGGAAGATAAGCACCTACGATTCCTGCAAAGAAACCGCCCAGGAGCATCTGTCCTTCTACACCCATGTTGTAAATATTTGCTTTAAAGGTAATTGCAATAGCCAGACCTGTAAGGATCAGAGGAGAGGCATAATGCAGCGTATTCATAAAACCTTTTGCTGTAAACAGGGACTTCCGGATCAGGATCCCGTATGTTTCCAGCGGATTTTCCCCAATTGCCAGAATAATGAAACCACCCAGGACAAAGGCCAGAATCACCGGCAGAATGGAGTTTAATATTGTTTTGGTCAGCTTTCCATCCTTTTTCATGCGTTCTCACCCTCCTCACTGGAAATACCTGCCATCAGAAGACCGATGGATGCCGTGGATACTTCCTTCGGACAGATCTCACCGGAAATCTGACCTTTGTACATAACGATCACACGGTCGGAAAGACTTAAAATCTCAGACAATTCACTGGATACAAGAACAACCGCATTGCCCTGATCCCTGAATTTCAGAATCTGTTTGTGGATAAATTCAATAGAACCGATATCTACACCACGGGTAGGCTGACAGGCGATCAACAGTTTTGGCTTTGCAGAAAGCTCACGGGCAATGATGACCTTCTGAGCATTTCCACCGGAAAGACTGGAAATATTGCCGTCAATATCACCGATACGGATATCAAACTCTTCTACAAACTGATCCCGTTTTTCTTTTATCTTTTTGTTATTGTAAAGCCCCCTGGTACAGATATCCTTATCACCGTGATAACCTGCAATACAGTTATCTGCAATACTCATATCACGGCACAGACCCTGTGCATAACGGTCTTCGGGAACAATTCCCATTCCTGCTTCACGAAGTTTTTTCGGCCACCAGTTAGTAACATCCTGACCATCCAGTTCCATGGTTCCTTTTGTGGATTCCATCAGTCCTGTCATCAGTTTCACCAGCTCAGACTGTCCGTTTCCTTCCACACCTGCGATTCCCAGGATTTCTCCTTTATGTACCTTAAAAGACATGTCGGAAACAACTTCCTTACCGTAATCATTTACTGTAGTCAGGTGAGAAACACCGAATACCACTTCTTTTCCCACTGCTTTATCACGGGCATTGTCTACAGTCAGGACTACATCACGTCCTACCATCATCTGCGCCAGTTCTTTTTCACTGGTATCTTTTTTCAGAACATTTCCAATAACTTTTCCATGTTTGATAACTGTAATACTGTCAGCCAGCTCCATTACCTCACGCAGCTTATGAGTGATTACGATAATCGTTTTGCCCTGTTCTTTCAGACCCTTGAGAGTTACCATCAGCTCGTCTACTTCCTGAGGAGTCAGCACGGCTGTAGGCTCATCCAGAATAAGAATATCTACATTACGATAAAGCATCTTCAGGATTTCCACACGCTGACGTCCGCCTACAGAAATATCTTCAATTTTGTCAAGTGGATTCAGCTCAAAATGATTTTCTTTAATCAGGGCTTCCACTCTTTTTATTTCTTCTTTCTGGTCTACAATAGGAGTACGGAAACTTCCTTTTTTTACATTGATCTCAGTTCCCAGCAGAATGTTTTCATAAACGGTAAGGCTGGGCACCAGCTTAAAATGCTGATGCACCATACCGATTCCGTTTGCAATGGCATCGACAGGACTGTTCATGGTCACCTCTTTGCCACGAATCAGGATCTTTCCGCTGGTAGGCTGTAACAGACCATATAACATATTCATCAGGGTGGACTTTCCAGCTCCGTTTTCACCAACGATACATTTGATCTCTTTTTCTTTTACATCCAGATTGATGTGATCATTGGCAGTGAAATCCCCGAATTTTTTTGTCAAATCAATGGCTTGTATCATACTACTCATGGTTTTGTTCCTCATAATGTAACAGAATTATTATTTCAGAGTTACGTTCTTACATGTGGACGGATCAAACTCTTCTCCAGCCTGCGCGTTTGTAACAGTAATGCTTCCATCGCCGATCTGTTTTTCCAGGTCTGCAATATAAGTCTTGATCTCTTCCCATTTTTCTTTTCCGCTGTCCTGTACACATTTGCTGATCTCAGCCAGGTCTGTGATAGAAGCTGCACCGGATGCCAGAGTATAGCTCTGTACTCTTTCCATTTCACCGATTTTTCCTTCTACAGCTGCTTTTGTGATCTCAAATACAGGAACTTCTGTGTTTTTCAGAACACTGGTAAGAATATGTCCCGGCTGCTGTGCATCTTTGTTTGCATCAACATGAACCATCATCTTGCCATCTTCTTTTGCTTTGGCTGCAACACCGTCGCCTACAGAACCTGCTACAGAGAAGATAATGTTTGCACCCTGGTTGTAATAGGTACCTGCTACAGTACTTCCTGTTGCGGAATCTGCAAAACCAGCATCATATTTTGCATAATAATCGTAATTTACACCCAGCTCTTCAGCTGCATGGTTCATACCTTCGATAAATCCATAAGAGAATACTGTTATACCATTGGAGTTTGTTCCGCCGATGAATCCCAGCGCTCTTCCGCCGTTATCAGGAGCGGTAAATTTGTATCCGTCAGTTCCAAACAGAGTTTCAGCATTTTCATTTACCAGAACACTGAGGGCACCGGCTACATAAGATGCCTGATGCACATCAAACAGTGCGCTGATTACATTCTCATGAATTACGTTTCCGCTCTCATCCTGGTTAGGATTATCGTTTACACAGACAAAAGTGGTATCCGGATACATTTCTGCAATCGGTTTTGCTCCGCCGGTTCCGGAAATCAGCGCTTCAAAATCATACTCAAGGTTGAAGATAACGTCATAGCCGTCCTCTGCCAGGGACTCCAGGGCCTGCGGAACACCGTTGGTAGGCTCAACTACTTTATATTCAACGCCCAGCTCTTCAGCTGCCTTTTTGGCTCCGTCTACTGCAGACTGGTTATAACCGTTATCGTTCTGTCCTGCGGAAGAACAGATGACTGCGATGGAAATATCACTTGATGCAGAATCACCGTCTGCCTTCTTTTCTCCGCCGCCGCATGCAGTAAGACTTCCGACAGCTATTACCCCTGCCAGCATAACGCCAACTTTTTTCATCCAACTTTTTTTCATTTCTTTTGTCCTCCTTTTCTTTCCTCTGTGTCAGACACCTGATAACATTATTTGACCTGATCGATATAAAATTTAAACTGATCTGTTCTGTAATAGCTCTTAAATGTCTCAATGGGTTCTTCTTTTCCATTTACGCTTCCGTAAGTCACGCACCCGAACAGGATCAACGGCATTCCCTCTTCCAGTTCCAGATATTCAGCAATCTCATCCTTTGCCAGCACCGCTTCTATGGTTCTCCTGGCTGTAGTGATCTTTACTCCATATTCCTGTTCCAGAATCCGGTACAGGGAGGTTTGTGCAAAATCATATCTTCCAATCCCTGGAAACAATTTTTCCGGAAGATAAGTACGGGTATAATTTAAAGGTTCCCCATCTGCCAGGGTTACACGTCCCAGACAGAATACCGGGTCTCCTTTTGCTATCTGCAGTGCATTTGCCCGTTTGCCATCCGCTGTCACACTCTCTGCCTGCAGAACCCGCCGCCCAGGTCTCTTTCCCAGTCTCAGCACATCTTCTGTACAGCTGGAAATAGAGAATAAATCCTGATTCGAGGTATCTCCCTTGATATAAGTTCCTTTACCCTGAATCTTGTACAGATATCCCTCATTCACCAGTTCATCGATTGCCCGCCTTACTGTGATCCTGCTGACCTGGTAGGTCTCCATCAATTCACGCTCACTTAAGATCGGTGTATCTTCCTGATAATCACCCATCTCAATTCTCTTAACCAGGTCACTCTTCAGAGCATAATATTTCGGAACTTTTGCTTCCATTTCGCACCTCCTTATCATGTCGATATGTTATCATGTCGTCATAACCAGTTGATATTTATATCATACACCTTTTCCCTAAAAAGTCAATAGGTTTTATGCGATTTGGATACAATCCACAAATCTCACATTTTATTTTTGTGCAAAATGCCAGTTTCATCTTTTTTCATTTCCTTTTACACAAAAACACTGCAGTCTCCAACATATCGAAATGCCGAAAACTGCAGCGTTTTTTATCTTACCTGATCAATATAGAATTTAAACTTGTCCGTCCGGTAATAACACTTAAATGTTTCAATAGGAATTTCTTTTCCATTTACAATTCCATAGGTAATACACCGGAATAAAATGATTGGAGATCCCTCCTCCATATCCAGATACTCAGCCACATCATCCCGGGCAAGAATCGCTTCTATAGTCCTCCTGGCAGTTGTGATCCTCACACCGTAATCCTTCTGCAGTACCTGATACAGAGATTCCCTGTCAAAAGAATGTGTATCCAGCCCGGGAAACAGCTTTTCCGGAAGGAAGGTCAGAGTGTAATTCAGCGGTTCCTGATCCGCATAAAGAATACGCCCCAGCATGTATACCTTTTCGTCCCGGGTGATCTCCAAAGCCTTTGCATGCTTGCTGTTGGCATAGACAAGCTCTTCCACTACTACTTTTTTAGACGGCGTCATGCCCATCCGTATCACATCTTCCGTACAGCTGGTTATAGCAAACAGATTGCTGCTGCGTTCATCTGTTTTTACATATGTCCCTTTTCCCTGGATCTTATATAAAAACCCTTCATTTACCAGTTCATCTATAGCCTTGCGTACTGTGATTCTGCTGACCTGATAAGTTTCCATCAGCTCACGCTCACTGGGGATCGGCTGATCCGCAGGAAATTCTTCATTTTCGATCCTCTCCTCCAGTGTCTTTTTTAATATATAATATTTCGGTGCTCTTTCCTCCATTTACTTCTCCTTCTTTCCTTATCCTGTCAAACAAAAATATCTGTTATCAGTATACTATTATTATGATATCAGTACCAGTATTTTTTCAAAAAATAATTGTCATCTGTATACAAAAAACACGCTTATATTTTATGCAAAATTGTTTGCTCCGGACCTGTTTTTCTGCTTCTGACAGTTGTATGCTCATGTTATAGGTTCAAAGAATTCTCCTCGGGATTCAGGAGGATGAAACGATGTATATAAAGGAGGTTTGATCCTATGTTAACAGCAAAACAGAATATGATTGAATGTATGAAAGCCGGCGGAAACCCGGATCGTTTTGTAAATCAGTATGAGGCCATCCGTCTTCTGCCTCATCCATTCATGATGACCAGTCCCCAGCCTCAGAAGGGGCAGCTGAACGTTGTCAATGCTTGGGGTGTTACCAACAGTTTTCCGGAAAACACACCAGGTTCTTTCCCTGTCCACACACCGGATAAAATCGTTGTAAAAGATATCGAACACTGGAAAAACTATGTAAAAGCTCCCTCACTTGATTTTCCCCGGGAACTCTGGGATCAGTGCAAAGCTATCTACGATGCCGTAGACGGCACCAAAGCATTCAAGGCTGCTTTTGTTGCCCCGGGGCTTTTTGAACAGACCCATCATCTCTGTGAAATGGTCAATGCCCTGTATTACTATGTGGACTATGAAGATGAAATGCATGACCTGATCAAATATCTGACCGAATGGGAACTGAAACTGGCGGAAGGAATCTGTCAGAACCTCCATCCGGAGATGATTTTCCATCATGACGACTGGGGCAGCCATGACAGCACTTTCCTCAGCCCCTCTATGTTTGAAGATTATTTCCTTGATTCCTACAAACAAATCTACGGTTATTACAAGAATCATGGTGTAGACTACATTGTGCATCATTCCGACAGCTATGCGGCAACACTTGTTCCGGATATGATTGAAATGGGCATTGATGTATATCAGGGCTGTATGAAAACCAACAATGTTCCGGAGCTTATCCGGAAATACGGCGATAAGATCAGTTTCATGGGCGTGATCGAAAATGCCTTTGTTGACCACGAAGGCTGGACAGATGAAGAATGTGAAAAAGTAGTCCGCGAAACCATTGACGATTGTGGTATCCACAGTTTCATTCCATGTATCGCCCAAGGTGGCCCCGGTTCTGTATATCCAGGCGTATATCTGTCCCTGTCCAGCGCAATCGACAAGATCAATCAGGAACGCTTCGGATTTACCCCGGAGCAGCAGGAAGCCATGAGAATGCCTCACGAGATTATGTTCTGACCTTCTTATTGTCTGCAGTTCTCGTATGCCTTCAGAAAAAGCATGGAAATATAACAGTAGCTTCGTACCTCCGGATCCTCCAGGTCAAGCTTCAGATTTTCCTGTATCTTCTTGATTCGGTATACAGTGGTATTCCGGTGAAGAAACAATTCTGCTGAAGTATGTGCAATTGAACGTTCATTACTCAAAAAACTGAATAATGTACGAAACATCTCACTTCCGTTCTGCTGCTCCTGCCAGAGTTTCAGAACTGCAGGCATGCATGCCATAGCCTTGTCTTCCAGAGGTGCAGATGCTGTCAGAAGATATTCGGAAGCCATATCTTCAAAATACCGGATTGCTTTTGGTTTTGGAAGATGCCGGTTTTTCTCCAGAACATATTCTGCCTGCCGATAAAACCTGGGAATCTCCATGATCCCGCTGCTGTCAGGCAGGCTGAAGCCAATCTGAACCGGATTGTGCATCACAAGATTACGAAGCAGCAGACAGGAATCCTGGTCCTTTGCCAGATTTCTGTCTGCAAGCAGAATCAGCTCATTGTCCCTGATATTAATGCAGGTATCGGTCAGATTCTGAATCAGCATCCGAAACAGAGAATTCACCTGGCGGGATACTGTCTCAGGATTTCCTGCAGCTTCAAATCGGATCAGCGCCACATAATAAGTTTCCTCTCCTGTCCAGCCCTGATAATCCATCTGCATCTTAAGCTTTGTCCTGTCATAAGGTTTATCCAGCATCAGATCAAGAAAAACATTATTGACACTTCCTGACATATCTTTCAGAATATGCAGTCCCATATATGCCTGAAGCACCTCTGTCAGCTTTTCCAGAAGCTGTGCATCTCCCTGATTCAGTTTCCTTTCTTTTGCTATCAGATTGATTCTTCCGCATATTATATTATTTACAAACACGCAATAGCTGATTCCTTCCAGAGCAATCTGATTATTCTTCGGAAACAGATAGCTGATATTCCTGTGAGAAAAAAATTCACTGTTGTTGCTGGTATATTTAATCATATTCACCGCATTTAAAGAAGAGTATCCATAACGGGACAGATAGGCCCATTCGCTGTCCAGATCGTGCTCCCCATATGCGCTGGTCATTCCCAGTACCTTATTATTTGCATCAAAAAGTACGATGGGATTTTTAAACATACGGTAGGCTATATCCACTGCCTTCTGATAATCCTGCCGGCTCACTGCATCCCGTATCATACAGATCCAGTCTTCATAAGCATCAAATATAGACTGCACCAATTCAAATGTTCTGGTCACATCCATATCATACATGTAAATCCGGTCACCTTCCCCGTCACAGACCACATAGTCATTTTCCTGATATATATGAACGCAGTTTGTGGCATAAGCAAGACGGGCACTGTTCAGAACAGTCGGAGCATCTTCACGGATCTCCAGCTTCACATCCAGCTCTGTCATCTGATTTGCGATCATCCACATACTAAGCTTCACTTTTGACACCTCCTGATACACGTTCCAGATACAAAGGCTTCAGCGCCTGCACCACTTTTTCACTTACCCGGATTACCGCCTCCAGATCCTCATCCTTATGGTTCAGATATGAATGAAAAGAGCCCTGGATGCAGTAGGACAGAAGAATATTTTTTTCTGCGTCCTCCTGATTTTGCAGATAGCGGTTTCCGATCAGTTTTCGCAGCTCCGTTTCCAGACAGTCTCCCAGCCGGGCTTTCTCTCTTCCTGAAAACAGAATATTGATAAGTGAATTATTAGAAAGAAGAGCCATATACAGATTCCTGGTAAAAATCTCCGGATCCCGGAATGGATCCTGCTGCTGTGCGGAGATATTTTTCACAATAGACGTAATAGTCTCTGACTCCATAAGCTCTGACAGGGCAAAAATATCCTCATAATGACTGTAAAAAGTCGATTTATTCACACAGGCAAGCGCGCACAGTTCCTTAACAGTAATCTTTTCCAGCGGCTTTTTTGCCCGCAGTTCCAGAAAGGCATTTTTGATTGCCCGCTGTGTTTTTTCTATTCTGATATCCATAAGCTCCTCCTGTTTTTCTTATTTATCCGACACTTTCTGCAAATCGTTGTTTATCCGTCAGTTTTCTTATTTTGTTGGTGGACAGCCTCTCTTTCTTTTCTTATATTATAATCAGTAAAACAACTAATGTCTATTATCTATAAGGAGATTATTATGGATCTGTACGGATTTTATACAGGAAAAATTTTTGACGCCTACCAGTATCTGGGGGCTCATCTTCAGGACAGGGGAGTTTGTTTCCGAACTTTCGCTCCGGCAGCTTCTCGAATCACAGTGATCGGAGAATTCAACAACTGGCAGGAATGGGAAATGAATAAAATTTCTGACGGGAATTTCTGGGAGCTTTTTGTTCCGGACGCTGCAGAAGGCATGATGTACAAATACTGCATTTACGACAGAGCCGGAAACCGTGTGGAGCACTGCGATCCCTATGGCTTCGGCATGGAGCTTCGCCCCAATTCCGCCTCTGTGATCCGGGATATGGAATCTTATTCTTTTTCTGACGAAGAATGGATGAACAGCCGCAGCGACTGCCGTCAAAAGCCTCTGAACATCTATGAAGTTCATCTGGGTTCCTTCAAAAAACCGGAAGACAAACCGGACACCTGGTATACTTATGAGGAAATGGCATCTATCCTGATCCCGTATCTGAAAAGAAACGGCTATAATTATCTGGAGCTTATGCCCTTAAACGAGTATCCCTGCGACGAATCCTGGGGCTATCAGGCTACCGGCTTCTACAGTCCCACCTCCAGATATGGCACTGCCAGACAACTGAAATATTTTGTGGACGTCTGCCACCAGAACGGAATCGGTGTAATCATGGATTTTGTCCCGGTACATTTTGCACTGGACAGCTACGGACTTGCCATGTATGACGGAACTTCTCTGTATGAATATCCCAATTCAGCTGTAGGTGTCAGCGAATGGGGCAGCTGCAACTTTATGCATTCCAGAGGAGAGGTTCGGAGTTTTCTCCAGTCCGCCGCCAATTACTGGCTGACCGAATACCATATAGACGGTCTGCGAATGGATGCCATCAGCAGAGCTATCTACTGGCAGGGAGATCCGGCCAGGGGTGTAAACGGAAATGCAGTGGAATTCCTCCAGTACATGAACCAGGGACTGAAAAAGCTCCATCCTTCTGCGATCCTCGCAGCCGAGGATTCTACCTCTTTTCCAAAGGTTACCGATCCCGTGGATCACGGGGGACTGGGATTCGACTATAAATGGGATATGGGCTGGATGAACGATACTCTGGATTATTTCCGCACAGATTCTGAATACAGAAGCCGGGAATATCATAAACTGACCTTTTCCATGATGTATTACTATGACGCCCGGTTCCTGCTTCCTCTTTCTCATGATGAGGTCGTACATGGAAAAGCCACCATTCTCCAGAAAATGAACGGCGGCTATGACGGAAAGTTTCCTCAGGCAAGAGCCTTTTATATGTATATGTACGCCCACCCGGGCAAAAAACTGAATTTCATGGGAAATGAATTCGGACAGCTGCGGGAATGGGATGAAAAAAGGGAACAGGACTGGATGCTTCTGGATTACCCGATCCACCGTAATTTCGCCCGGTTTATGAAGGATCTTAACACCCTTTATCTGGAGCATTCCGCCCTGTGGGAAAAAGACTATGAAGCAGATGGCTTCCAGTGGATCGACTGTCACCAGGAACAGGACTGTGTTTATGTTTTCCAGAGAGCCGGCAAAAAAGAGAAGATCATTGCTGCCTTTAATTTTTCTGACAGAGACCTTTCTTATGAATTAAAGCTTCCCGGATGCCAGAAAATCACAGAGCTGCTTAGAAGCGATATGGAAATCTACGGCGGAAACCGGAAACGCCGCCACCCTGCCAGAAAAATAACCGACGGCATGTATCAGGCTGAACTGCCTGCATTTTCCGCGGTATATTATGAAATTCAATAATTAAAAATTATATAGTTTTGTCTGTAGAATAACATACAGGTCTGCCCCCATCTGTTGCAGAAACTGATTTAAGGTTTCTGAACGAAATGGAAGCAGACCTGTATTGTTTTTCAATCTGCCGTTTATGTTCTAAAAGTTCCCGGCTAATTACTCCTCTGTCTCAGGAAGATTCTGTGTTTCCACCGCGCCTTCTGCGCTTCCTGCATCTCCTTCTACAGATACTACACTGTTGGCAGGTTCTGCCTCATTATAGGCAATAGTAATCCTGTCGCCTACGTCATATTTGACGATTCCCAGGAAGTCTGTAATCGGAACATCAAAGATCAGATCGTCATGACCTTCCAGTACAATATAATAATGGGTATTTCCATCGATTACTCCCTGCGCCATACGCTTGATCTCGCCGGTAAGCTTTTTGGTGTTTTCTCCGGCTACTGCCGTGCTGTTTCCCTTGATCATTTTCAGGTAGGTTTTTTCGCACTGCTTCACTGTATCTCCAATAGCTACATTCTGATACTTCTGAATATTCAGCATGGCATATTTTTTTACCAGACCTGCATTATCCTTCAGTGCAATGAAATAAGTAGGTTCGTCTGCAATATTCAGAAGAAGAGGGAAGGTTGCCCGGTAGCCCAGATTCTGTACCTGACCTTCTGCAGATTCCATTGCGGAATACTCTTCTGCCCCCGGTATCTCATAATACTTTGTTTCCTTTGTCCTCTGATTCATCAGAACAAAGCCTACATTAGAACGGTCTCCGCTTACAGAGGTTACGCCGGTATATACCCATACGTCGTCATCAATCGCAAGATAATTATAGCCTTCTGTTGTTTTAAGACAGCCCTTCTGTCCCAGAACACTGTTGATAAATCCGTTGATCAGCGTACCGTGATAGTTGTAAAGCTCGATCAGAAGATCCGCCGGATAAGCACGGTCTACCCATGTAGGGCAGTCTTTAATCTTATAATCTTTACATTCTCCTGTTACTGCATTACAGAGAACCACTCTTCCAATGGTCTGTCCGCCAAAAAGTCCGATATTGAATTTTTTCACAGGACATACCCAGTAAGGCGTTCCTTCTTCATCGATCTCAAAACTCAGCTGGTCAAAAATATACGTCGGGTATTTAAAACGCAGATGCCTGTAGATATTCCGGTTAAAATACTCTGCCTGAGAATACCGGATGCCGTCCTTCATCTTTACCAGCTCTGTGTTCTGGGTAGCCATATCAATGGTGATATATGCCGGAATACCCTTGCTCATATTTGTCAGCCACTTAATGGGGCTTGCATACACAAGAGGGGTCACACGAACCGGACGTCCCTTATAGTTGATCTGAGAATAGAGATCGCTGACCTCAAACTGAGAGACCATATCTACCATACTTCCCATCTTACGGTTGCCAAGAAGGGCTGCAGATTCCTTATCCAGAAGCGGAATCTGGTCATAGCTGATCTGCTGGATATCCTCTGTAAAATCTCCTGTTTCCGGAACCATCAGATCCCGGTACTTTTTGGCATTAACGATCGGAGAAGAAAGAATACTTCCCAAAACGTATACAAGAACCAGAAGACCTGCAAATCCCACTCCCAGTTTCAATACCTTAGAATGTCTGATCTCACCGGGAGAGCGTACTCCCTTTTTTCCTGCGTAAAGCAAAAGTCCGAATACCACAACGGCAATCAGAAATGCCCAGAATCCGCTGGCATGGATATTGATCGCCGGGATCGCTATATAATAGTAAATACCGGCTGCCAGAAGGATCACCAGCAGCATTAAAAATTTGCCTTTTTTTCTGGAACCGGATGATCTTTTCCTGCTCATAAAAAATACCTCCTTATTTTGGGGATATCAGCTGCTTTTCCGGCAGTGTACCCAAGGTTGTAGGATATTGTATCATCTTTGAACAGGAAAGTCACCTGAAATTGCAATTTTTTACAGCCGCGATATTCTCAAAAACGAGTATCATGGCTGCCCGATTGATTTTTTATATTATAATCTTTTGTTTCCTATCTGTTTTTTTTGATCTTTACAATATTGGCATCTCTGAATATTGTTCTGTTATAACCTCTGAAAAATGGACGTCTGTAAGTATTTCCTGCTATATCTAATCTATAGTAACCGCCTCGACGCCCTGTGGTATATAATTTATTTTTATAATAATACCACGGTCCGGCAGCTTCACTCTGTGGAATGTAATCAATGATTTTCTGTACTCTTCCATTTCGATATGCATAAACGGAAATACCATATCCATCATATTTAGAAACTGGTCTGAAACCTGCATAAGCTACAATCAAAATCGGTTTTTTCTTCTGTCCGGCATTGACTATTGCATAGTAACGGTTTTTCAAATTCCTTTTCAGGTATTGTTTATATGCAATGGTAGCCGGATCGCCTTTTCTTACAGTTACTTTGCACTTCGCCGTTACACCGTTTGCTTTTGCACTGATCGTCGCAACTCCTGCTCTTTTTGCAGTTACTTTTCCTTTTGATGTAACAGTCGCTACGGACGTATTACTTGACTTCCACACAACTTTTGAAGATGCTCCCTGAACTGAAGCAGAAAGAGAAGCGGTTTTACTTCCGGAAGTATATAAAGTAACATTGGTTTTGTTAAGTTTAATACTTGGATTTCTAACCTCCACCCTGCATGTAGCTTTTTGGGAACCAACTTTACAGGTAATAACTGCTGTACCCTTTTTCTTCGCTGTTATTTTTCCTTTGGAGTTAACTGACGCAACAGAACTGTTTGAAGAACTCCATAATGGTTTTCGAGTTGTTCCTCTTATTGTCGCACGCAATTGCCGGGTTTTTCCCTTAACAACAGAACAAGATGTTTCAGAAAGTCTTACGGAAATACTGCTCTTTTTTGTAATCTTAATCGTAGATATTGTCAGTGGATGTATTTCCCCTGACGCCGCATGTACAGGTATTGACAAAAGTACTAATAAAGCAACTATCAATGAAATTATTATTTTTCTTTTTTTCATGTTCCCTTCTCCTTCATACTAATATTTTATTCCCCATTAAATCCATTCCTTTAATTATTACAATTTATTTCTTGTTTTCGTATAATCTCTTATTACGCATGTATTACTATAAACACGTCTTGCGTATTTGGTAGTAGCTTTGATCGTAAAAAGATTGGTTTTGGATTTTCTGTTTGCTGTCATAAAATATGTGTTGCCTGGTCTTGAAAAAGTAGTAAGTACGTGTCTTTTTTTGCTTAAAGAAATACCATATTTATTCAGTTCCCTTGTTAAAGCTCTGACATAATTACGATCGTTCTGTCTTCCTGACCATTCGTTCTCATAAAGGGCCGTTCCTGATCTAGGGCTATAGTAATCAACCGTATTGGCAATTCTGGATGCTGAGATTCTTGAAGATATACGGTAAAGACCAACACCGGATGTATAGCCCGGATCAACAATAGCAGTTTTTACAACAAACTGATTCTTACTATTTACAGTGAGTACAATCCATGTACATTTTTGTCCCTGAGAAACTTCAGTACTTTGGTATAAAATATATTTTTTTCCTCCATACTGATAAACAAAAGCATGACTCCATGCTCCCATAGCCAGATCTATACCCGTATCTAGTCTTATGTCCTGAACTTTTTTTACAGATGAACCTTTTTTTGTGTAAAGAGCAAGACGCATGGTTCTCTGATACGCTGGGGAATGACCATATTTTCTTTTTTCCTTTTTTAAATAAAGTACAAGAAGGTCCTTTTTTCTATCGCCATTAAAATCGGATTCATAGGTGCTTACAATACCGTTAGTTTTGCACCAGTCTCCCCACCCATATGTAGTTTTTGAACGTAAAGTTTTTCCTGTTGCTGCTACTCCCAGCTGTCTGCGCAGGGTTCCACTTATAAAGCGATTATAATTGCCTGCCCCCATAACCGGAATAGCCTGCGTTATACAGATGATAACTGTGAGCAACATACATAAAAGTTTTCTTTTCTTTTTCATATTCTTCCCCTCCTATTACGATATAGATTAGAAAACAGCGTACCATCCTAAATAATGGTAAGCTGTTTTCATTGTAGCATAGATTATTTTTTTGAACAATCTGTTTTGCAAAATGACAGCGATGAGGAATAAAATATTTTATTTTTAGCTTATCCTTCACCATTTATGCAT
>ENA-ORMO01001328-ORMO01001328.1-human-gut-metagenome-genome-assembly--contig:-NODE-1328-length-27164-cov-4.024531_pt1 | contig 27164 bp, 20 predicted proteins | sample MGYA00242106_ERZ509001 | MGnify/ENA primary metagenome ERZ509001 (study PRJEB26280, sample SAMEA2338736) | human gut metagenome | biome: human gut; feature: human-associated habitat; material: faeces...
CCTGTGAAGAAACAAAAGTGGAAATAGAATTTTATCATATGGATGAAAAGTTATGTCCGCTTCTGCCGGAAAAGAAACTTCCGGATGGTGAATATCTTTACCTTGTAAATTACTACGGACAGCTGACCGATGACAGAATCCGGCAATATAGGGAAATTTACGGAAACATTATCGTGGATCATACACATGCATTTTTTCAGAAGCCTCTGCCTGGCGTGGATACTTTGTACTCCTGCCGGAAATTCCTGGGGGTCAGCGACGGGGCATATCTGTCAACGGATGCGAGTCTGCATCCGGAAAAGAAACCGCTGGATCATTCCATGGGAAGACTTGAGCACATTCTGGGCCGATATGAGTATGATGCCGGTACTTTTTACCAGAAGATGCTGGACAATGCGGCAGATTATCATGAGATGGAAATCCGCCGCATGTCACGGCTGACTGGAAATCTTCTCCGCTCTATGGATTATCCTTATATAAAAGCGAAAAGAGAAGAAAATTATCATCTGCTGACAGAACTTCTTCCGTCAGAAAGTATTTTTAATCAGGTAATTCCTGAGGGACCGTTTGCCTATCCCTATTATCATGAGGACGGGCTGGCACTTCGAAAATGGCTGGCCGGCCGGAAAATTTTTGTGCCGACCTACTGGCGGAATATCATCGATCATTTTGATGAGGATACCATGGAATATGACTGGGCCGCCAATGTCCTTCCTCTGCCCTGTGATCAGAGATACGGGGAGGAAGAAATGCGTTACATTGCAGATTCCATAAGAGAATGGGAGGAAACAAAAGCATGAAACACCGACTTCTGATACTGGGAACTCTGGGGGAATTTGTACAGCTGGTACAGAAATCCCGGGAAAAAGGATACTACACCATTGTCTGTGACGGATATCCGGATGGTCCGGCAAGGAAATTTGCGCCACCAATATTGAAATGATGCGGCTTCTGGGCGGGTCGGCGACGCCCATGGGCTTCGGGGACGTTTATACGGCCCTTCAGTCCGGCGTCATCGACGGGGCAGAAAATAATGAGATGGCCCTGACGGACAATGGCCACGGGGACGTATGCCGCTACTACTCCTATGACATGCATCAGATGGTCCCGGATCTTCTGATCGGGAACTATGGGTTCCTGGAGAGCCTGACAGAAGAGGAAAGAGCCGTATTTGAGGAGGGCTTTGAGGAGCTGGAGCGGGTGCAGCAGGAGGAGTGGGGGAAGGCTGTGGAGGCGGCCAGGGAGAAGGCGGAAAAGGAGCAGAAGGTGACCTTTCTCTATCCGGACCGGGAACCGTTCGCAGTGGCGGTACTGCCGCTCCATGAGATGGTCCTTGAAAGAAATCCCGCCCTCCGGCCTTTATATGAGAGGATCCGGAAATACAATGAAATGTATGCGTCCGGCCAATAGGAGGAGATCATGGAGAAGATGAGAAACGTTCTGGACCACACCCTGGAGATCCTTTCCGGCGTCAGCTTCCTGGCTATGGTGGTCCTTACCTGCTGGCAGGTATTTACCAGGTATCTTTTAAAAAATCCGTCGTCCTGGTCCGAGGAGCTGGTGTCCTATATGTTCGGGTGGATGGCCCTTTTCGGGGCGTCCCTGGTGACTGGTGAAAGAGGGCACATGAATATCCCGCTGCTGACGGAACGGCTGGGGCCAGGGTTAAAAAAGGGACTGGCTGTTTTCTCTGAGACAGTGGCTCTTCTTTTTTCTGTGGTCATTCTTTTTTATGGAGGGATGAAGATCACAGACCTGGCCATGGGACAAATGACTTCATCCCTGGGGCTTCCTGTGGGCTTCTTTTATGCGGTCCTTCCGGTGAGCGGCGTACTTTGTGTGGTGTATACAGGATTGAATCTCTGGGAGATCCTGAAAACAGGAAGGGAGGGCTGACCTATGGCATGGAACGCACTTTGGACGATCTTAGGCGTGATGCTGGTTTTTCTGGCGCTGGGGGTGCCTATTTCCTATTCCATTGGAATTTCTTCCCTGGCGGCCATCCTGGCGACGGTCTCTGCGGATGCGGCGGTGGTGACGGCGGCCCAGAGGATCTTTGTGGGAATGAGCCGGTTCAGCCTTACGGCCATTCCGTTTTTTATCCTGGCCGGGAACCTTATGAACCAGGGAGGAATCGCCGGACGGCTGGTGGATCTTGTGCTGGCAGTCCTTGGAAGACTTCCCGGTTCTCTTCTGGTGGCAAATGTGGGGGCCAACGCCCTGTTCGGGGCTATTTCCGGGTCTGCGTCGGCAGCCGCTGCCGCCGTGGGAAGCATGGTGCGGGACGGAGAAGAGGAGCAGGGCTATGATCCGGCTCTCTGCGCGGCGTCCAACGGGGCTTCTGCGCCGTCGGGGCTTCTGATCCCGCCGTCCAACGCTCTGATCACATATTCTCTGGCGGCCGGAGGCGTTTCAGTGTCGGCTTTGTTCCTGGCGGGCTATGTGCCCGGTATTCTGTGGGCCGCCTGCTGTATTGCCGTGGCGGTGGCGGCAGCGGGGAGAAAGGGATACAGGGGAGCCGCCAGGAAATATGACTGGAAGAATCTGGGAAGAGCCGCTCTGCGGGCCATTCCCTCTCTCACCCTTATCGTGGTGGTCATCGGAGGCATCATAGCCGGGATCTTCACAGCCACAGAAGGAGCAGCCATTGCCGTATTATACGCCCTGGTCCTGGGGATCTGCTACGGGAATATCACGGTCCGTTCGTTCTGGCGTATCGTCACCGACAGCGCCAGGATGAGCGGTATGGTGGTGTTTCTCATCGGAGTGTCCAATATCCTGGGCTGGGTCATGGCCTTCACACAGATCCCCCAGGCAGTTTCCGCCGCTCTTCTGGGATTTACATCCAGTCCGGCGGCCCTGCTCCTCATTATGAACGCCGTCCTTCTTCTGGCGGGCACCTTCATGGATGTGACCCCGGCCATTCTTATTTTCACCCCGCTGTTTCTTCCGGTGGTGGAGGCCTTTGGTATGCATCCGGTCCAGTTCGGCCTGATCCTGGTCTACAATCTCTGCATTGGAAATATCACGCCTCCTGTGGGGAATACCCTGTTTGTCGCCATAAAGGTGGGAAAGACCTCGCTGTCTGAGGTCATGCCCTATATGCTCTGGTACTACGGAGCCATTCTGTCGGGACTTCTCCTGGTGACATTTGTGCCGGCTGTCTCCCTGGGCCTGCCCTGGCTGACCGGCGTATTAAAATAGAAGAAAAACGCAGGGGGGAACCAGCGGCACGTTATAAAAACGTAAGAAAATAGAACTGGAGTTCGATAGGCGGAGATGATATAATGTCTGTAAAACAGGCATTATACCATCGCGCATCTGGTTTCTGCGTTTACCGCAGAAATCCAGGCGCTTAAATCTCCCAGAGGGGTACCATGTCCGGAGGACATGGTATAATGGGAACATGATAGGATCACCGGAAGGGGGAGACGTGATTGTATACCATAAAAGTTCGGATGCGGAAGCTGGGGAAAAAGAACCAGGGAGCCGTGGAGCCTGTGGAGTTTCTTCTGGAATCCAGACCGGAAACTGTGAAGGAGCTGGTGGAAGGACTGGTATGCCTGGGGGTGCGCCAGTATAACGAGAGGAAGGATACGGGGCAGATCGTTCCCTGGCTGACCAGTGAAACGATCCAGGAGCAGGCTGCGACGGGAAAGATCTCCTTCGGCCTCAGAGGAGGGAACGATGCGGATGCGGACCAGGCGGTGGAGAATGCGGTCCAGTGTTTTGAAGACGGGATCTACCGGATCTTTGCCGATGACGAGGAACTGACGGAGCTGGGGCAGACGCTCCCGTGGCACGATGGACTTGTATTTACCTTTGTACGGCTGACGATGCTGGCCGGATGGTAAAGGGAGGGAATGTATGGGAGGATTTACCTACGAAACGAGAAAGAAGCTGACGGAGCAGCGGATCCTGGAGGCGAAGGCGGCAGGAAAGGATCTGACCGGAATGGAGAAGAAGCTGCTTCCGGATCCATATTACTCTGTAAAGACCGAGCCTCTCCAGTGGATGACCAATCTTCTGGAAAACGGGGAAGCTGGGACATTAAGCGAGATTTACAAGAGGGAGCTGCCGGGCCTGGTGAGGGTCTGCGTCCCGGAGGGCCAGGAAGAGGAGTTTTATTATGCCCTGGACCAGATGAACCAGTTCCAGATGACGGCCGGATGGTACAGAAGGAGTCTGCGGACAAAAGAATATATTCCCTTTGTCCGGCAGAGCGTGAGTCTTTTATGGGCATATTCCCAGCTTAAATTTTATAAGGCCAGTCTGGCAGAGATCCTGACGGGGAAGACGGATCCGGAGATCTATGACCATGCCAGGACGGAAAGCTGGCCCTATGCCGGGATACTGGCGGCCCAGATCGACCTGGGAAGGGAGGAGACGGTTTGTGCAGTCCGGGAGATCCTGTACGGAGAAAATAATACGGCAATGCTGAGCCACGAAATGATCCGCGGCATCGTCATGAGCAGAGATACCGGGCTTTATAAGGTGCTGGGGGATTTTCTTCTGGCGGCCAGGCTCCAGGAGGGGGCCCGGCAGGCGGTCTGTGAGACCATGGATGCCGGCCGTCCGGAGGCGTTCCTTTCCCTGTTCCAGGTGATCGAGGATCATGACCTGATCCGTTTTTCCTCTGTAAAGCGGGCGGTGGGCACCTGGATCGGAATCTTTGATGAGAACAGTGCAGACCGGATCAGCAATAAGCTTCTGCATCTGATGGGAAAGTGCCTGCGGGAGCCGGAGTTCTGTGAGGAGCAGCTCCGCTCAAATGATTCGGTGGCCATCAGCTGCGCCCTCTGGGCCAAAGGCTTTTACGACGCCGGAGCCGGAGTAGAGGCAGTGCTGGAGCTGATAAAGAACGGAACGAAAAACCAGAAGCTGACTGCCTCCTATTTTAACCGCTCCCTGCAGGATCAGAGACTCAGCGCCCGGGCGGCCAGAGAGGTATTTCTTACATATCCGGAGAACCTGGAGCTGATGGCGTGCTATCTTCCAGGTTTTATGGGAAGCCTGTATTCCATCATGTCGGATCTGGTCTGGGGAAAGCGGACAGGATGGTTTTCTGTGGAGCGGGAGGAGGCCTCCGAGCCGGAAAAGCTTCCGGTGACTGCGTATGGACTGTTTGAGAATGAAGAAGAGGCCAGGAAGATCTACGGGATCTTTAAGAATGCCATAGAACGCATCCCCAAAAAGGGCCTGGACCTGGATCCGTGCATCTTCCCCTGGTACCGGGTGACCATGAGCCGGTCCGACCTGGCAGCGCGTATGTGTGTGATCGCCTGGATGCTCCAGGATGAAACGTATCTGGATGAGGCGGCGGCTCTGATCCCAGTGGTGGGCCAGGGCCAGGTATATGGGGCCAGCCGTGCCATGACCGCCCGGCTGCTTTTATACAGACCCAGGAGCCGCGCCAGAAGAGATATCCTGTTTGAGCTTCTCCATAACCCGGAGGAATATACGGTGTCCTCAGCCTTCTGTCTGGCAAAGGCCCTGGAGGATCTGGACGACAGGGATTACCGGAAGCTGGAAGCGAATCTGAAATATAAAAAGGGCCGCACGGAGACCCTTTCCCTGCTGCGCCGCCAGAGTCCGGAAAAGCTCCGGGAATGTGTGGCCAGGCTCCTGGGAGAAAAATCCGAGGAGTGCCATATGGGGGCCCTGGATCTGGCTCTGGGTATGAAGAAGGATGCTCCGGAGGCGTTTGAAGCCCTGCGTCCGGCCCTTGCGGCCTTCCAGAACCCCACGGGAAGGGAGCAGGTGCTCCTGGCCCAGCTGACCGGAAAGGACGGGGATGGAGAAGATATCCTGAAAAAACCAGGCTATGGCTTTTATGATACGAAAAAGGAGTTTGTCCTTCCGGAAATAAAGACGGATATCAAAAAGGCACCGGAGCTGTTTTCATATGGGGAAAAGGAATGCATCCGGGTGCTCAAGGCTTTAAACAGCCTTGTGGAAGCCAATCAGTTTAAGGAGTATACGACGGTCTGGGGAGAGGAAAAGACCCTGGGAGCAGAGCTTGGAAGATGCCGGTGGAGGAATGCGGAGGATCCTGAAATGGGGCCGTTGGACGAGTATCCCTTCCGGGAAATGTGGGAGGAGTTTTACAGAAAAGAGATCCGGTCCACAAAGCTTCTGACGGAGCTGTACCTGTATCAGGCCTGCCGCCAGCGGAAGGGAGATTACCGGAAAAATACGGAGCTCTACAAAAAGGTGTTTGGAAAGGGGCTTTTAAAAAAGCCGCCGTTTACGGAGCTGGTGGAAGGCCTCCGGTTCGGAGCCCAGGCAAGGACGGTCATCGACTGCCTGTTTTTCCAATATGTGCCACGGGAAGAGCTGGTATCGTCGGCGCTGCCCGCTGTTGGAAAGCTGGTTTCTGTTTTAAATGATGAAAATGAGAGCTATGAGGTACAGGAAAGCCGTTGGAATGGTGAAGTGGAACGTGTCTGGAAGCGCTCGGCCGATCTTCCGGTCTTTGCAGAGCTGATCTCCTGGCTGGGGATGGCCGGAGAAGAGGACTGGGGAACTGCGTTTGCCCTGCGGTTCCAGCTAAAGGCCCGGTATGATAAGAGGAGCGGAGACCGGGCTCTGGCCGGATACCAGAGCAGGAAAAATTCCTTCCTGGAGCTTTCGGACCTGGTCCAGTGCTATGTAAGAGGGATCTGGGACAAGGATCTGTTTTATAAGGCAGTGTTTGAATTCCTGGGGATCGGAAGCCTGCTCTCTCCCATCAGCCTCGTGGAACAGAAAGGCGCGGTGGCAGGACGGGACGCCAGGCCCGGGGATCTGGACCGGTTTTTTGGCCGGGGAAAAATAAGACCAGAGGACGGGAAATACCGTTTTGATACCATTGGAGAGGAAATGCCGGAAATGACCCTGGCCCATACGCTTTATAAAGAGATCGTCCCGGCAGTGCTCCAGGTGGAGTTAAAGCGGGGAGAACAGGAGACGCCCTTTTCCAGCTCCATAGGAAGCATCCGTGTGGTTTACGGGATCCCGGTGCTGGTGCAGATCTTAACGGCCCTGGGGAAGGATACGCTGGAGCGGAGCCAGTATTCCTATTATTCAGGCGGGTCCAGCCGCCGTTCTGTCCTGAGCCATCTTCTGAAGGTCTGCCGGCCGGCGCCGGAAGAAACGGCAGCAGACCTGGGCCGCGCGCTCCAGGGGACCGACATCACAAAAAAGCGTCTTGTGGAGATGGCCATGTATGCAGAGCAGTGGATCCCCATGGTGGAGGAATATTTAAACCTTCCGGGCTTTAAGAGCGGCTGCTATTATTTTATGGCCCATACCAGTGAATGGATGGATGAGTACGCCAGGTCTGTGATCGCCAGATATACGCCCTTATCTCCGGAAGAGCTGCGCGACGGAGCCTTTGATATCCACTGGTTTTTTGAGGCGTATGAAAGGCTGGGCGAGGAGAATTTTAAGCTGCTTTATGATGCGGCCAAATATTCCTCCTCCGGAACGGCCCATGGCCGTGCCAGAAAGTATGCGGATGCAGCCCTGGGAAATACCAGGTATGAGGCTCTGGTCCAGGAGATCCGGGAGAAAAGAAATAAGGACCTGCTGATGAGCCTGGGGCTCCTGCCGCTTCCCCAGGACCGGGCGGAGAAGGATAAGGTCCTTTTTGAACGCTACCGCTTTATCCAGGAGTTTAAAAAGGAAAGCCGCCGGTTTGGCGCCCAGAGGCGTGCAAGCGAAGGCAGGGCGGCAGAGCTGGCTCTGCGGAATTTAAGCTCTAACGCCGGATTTTCGGATGTGACCCGCCTGGTGCTGCGTATGGAGGCCCATCTTGCAGAGGAATCCAGGGCGTTGTTTGAAGGAGACGTGCTGGAGGATGGAACAAAGCTCCGCCTTTTTGTGGATGAGGACGGGAAGAGCTCCATTGTCTGCGAAAAGGGAGGAAAGACATTAAAGTCTGTGCCCTCCAGATTTAAAAAGAATGAGACAGTCCTGCGGTATCAGGAGGTCCATAGGCAGCTGAAGGACCAGTACAGCCGCACCAGGCAGATGATGGAGCAGGCCATGGAGGACCGGACGGTCTTTGAAGCCTGGGAGCTTCTGGAGCTTCAGAGCAATCCGGTGGCAGGTCCCATTGTGACGCCTCTGGTACTTCTGAGAGCGGACCAGGCGGACAGGGAACCTGGGCTTTCCGGGGAGCAGCAGGAGGCGGCGCTGGGACTTCTGACCAGAGAAGGCCTGGTGGACTGGACAGGAACCATTACCCCGGTACAGGAGGACACAGGATTTCTCATTGCCCATCCCTGGGATCTTTATGAGAAGGGCTGCTGGCACCAGTACCAGAGGCTGTTATTTGAAAAACAGATCCGCCAGCCCTTTAAGCAGGTATTCCGGGAGCTGTATGTGAAGCTGGAGGAGGAACTGGAAAAGACAGAATCAGCCATGTTTGCGGGAAATCAGATCCAGCCGAAGAAAACGGCGGGGACCCTGCGGACCAGACGCTGGGTGGCCGATTATGAGGACGGTCTCCAGAAGGTCTATTACAGGGAAAATATCGTGGCCCGTATCTATGCCATGGCCGATTGGTTTTCTCCCAGTGATATTGAGGCTCCGACTTTGGAAGCTGTGGTATTTTATGACAGAAAGAGCATGAAGCCTCTGAGGATACGGGAGATTCCCGACGTCATATACAGTGAAGTGATGCGGGATGTGGATCTGGCTGTCAGCACGGCCCATGCGGGAGGCGTGGATCCGGAGACCAGCCGGTCCACGGTGGAGATGCGCAGCGCCATAATCCAGTGCAGCCTGGAGCTGTTCAAGCTGAAAAATGTCCGTCTGGAAAAGACCCATGCGTTCATTGACGGAAAGCTGGGGCAGTATACGGTCCATCTGGGCAGCGGAGTTGTCCATCAGATGGGAAACGCCATGGTATTTGTGGTGCCCGTCCACTCCCAGCACCGGGGACGGATCTTCCTTCCCTTTGTGGACGACGATCCGAAGACGGCGGAGATCCTGTCAAAGATCCTGCTGTTTGCAGAAGATGACCGGATCAAGGATCCCGGGATCCTGTCCCAGATCCGCTGACCGGAAGGCAGCTTCTGGCTGTCCTGTTCGTATTTTTCCTGGAAATTTTGCCCCCGCTGTTTACAGTGGGGGCGTTTTTATAGTAAAATAAACGGGAAATACAAAGAAAAAGGAGAATGTATGGGCAGAAACAGGATATATATACGTGCAGAAAAATTTGGTCTTCTGGCGCTGATCCCGCTGTATTTTATTGTGGTGGGACTGATGATCCAGCCTCTCTCGGACATCATACCAGGACTCTGGCGGATCATAAAAGAGCCAGACTTCCTGATCACCGATTATTTCCTCGTCGGGGGGATCGGAGCGGCGTTCATCAATGCGGGTATTCTTACCCTGGCCGCCATCGGAACCATCTATTTCCTGGGAATGGAGATGGACGGCCATACGATCACATCCAGCTGTCTGATGTTCGGATTTTCCCTGTTTGGAAAGAATCTTATGAATATATGGGCGATCTTACTGGGGGTGTATCTGTATTCCAAATACCATAAGACCCATATGTCCAGATATATTTACATCGGATTTTACGGTACCAGTCTGTCCCCGATCATTACCCAGATCATGTATATCACAGAGCTTCCATACCTGGCCAGGCTGCCATTAAGCATCCTGGTGGGGATCGCCATCGGCTTTGTGCTGCCGCCTCTGGCTACCCATGTCCACTATGCCCATAAGGGCTATTCTCTTTATAATGTAGGCTTTGCCTCCGGTATCATCGCCACAGTGGTGGTTTCGGTGATGAAATCCTTTGGAGTAACGACGGAATCCCGGCTCATCTGGTCCACGGGAAACAACCGGCTCTTTCTCTTTGTGCTCTGCGGCCTGTTCCTGTCCATGATGGGAGGAGCCCTGGTCCTTGGGGGAAAAGAGGTATTTGCCGCCTATGGCCGGATCCTGAAGACCACGGGAATTTCCGGCACCGATTATCTGAAAAGCGAGGGCGGGCCGGCGACCACCTTCAATATGGGGCTGTGCGGCCTGTTCGCCACCCTGTTCGTGGCGGCCGTGGGAGGAGATCTGAACGGCCCCACCATTGGCGGGATCTTTACCATCGTGGGCTTCTGCTCCACGGGAAAGCATCTGAGAAATATTGCCCCCATTATGTTTGGAGTGGTCCTGGGCGGTTTCACCAAGCACTGGCATGTGAACCAGCCGTCTCCTCTGCTGGCGCTTTTATTCTCCACGACCCTGGCTCCCGTAGCCGGGGAATTTGGCTGGATCGTGGGGATCCTGGCCGGCTTCCTCCACTCATCGGTGGCTTTAAATGTGGGCATCGTCTACGGAGGAATGAACCTGTATAACAACGGCTTTGCCGGAGGGATCGTGGCGATCTTTATGGTTCCGGTGATCCATTCCATTGAGGACCGGAGAGCCAGGGCCCGGGGTGAGATCTCCCTGTAAAATGTTTTAGAAAGAGAGTATGCGTATTATGAAAAAATATCTGGCATGGATCCCGGCGCTGGTGATCATGACAGCCATTTTCTGGTTTTCGGCCCAGCCGGCGGACGTGTCCACGGAAATGAGCGACAGCGTTACCAGAGCGCTTTTGTGGACGGCGGAGGCCGTGGGGCTTACGGACCGGCTGTCGCCGGAGCAGGTCCATGATCTGTGCGGTCTCCTGGCCACACCTGTGAGGAAGACTGCCCATATTACGGAATTTGCGGTGCTCCATCTGACTGTTTTATTCGCCCTGTTCCAGTGGGAGCTTCCCTGGAAGAAATGGCTGAAGGCCGCCCTGGCAGTGACCGTGGCTTATGCCTGTACCGATGAACTTCACCAGCTTTTTGTACCGGGCCGGGCGGGAATGGTCACAGACGTTCTGATCGACAGTACGGGAGCGGCCCTTATTACGGGGCTTTTATGGATCGTCGGAAGACGGCGGGAAGGAACGCCTGGGGAAGACGGAACGGTCTGGGCGGCAGGGAGGCCGGAGGATAGGAGCCGCCGGTTCCCGGGGCCGGACAGCCGCGTAAAGCAGATGGTCCAGGGAGCGGCCATCGCCGCGGTCTATGTGGTCCTGACCATGGCCTTCCGCCCCATCAGCTTCGGGCCGGTCCAGTTCCGGATCTCTGAGGCCCTGTGCGTCCTTCCATACTTTACCCCGGCGGCGGTGCCCGGGGTATTTTTGGGCTGCCTGATCTCCAATCTCCTGGGCGGGGCCGCAGCCCTGGACGTGGTATTCGGGAGTCTTGCAACGCTGATGGGAGCCGTGGGCTCCCGGCTTTTCAGAAAAAACCGGTATCTGGTCTCCCTTCCCCCCATTGCAGCCAATACGCTGATCATTCCGTGGGTATTAAAATACGCCTATGGCTCTGGGGACATGGTATGGTTCATGATGATCACCGTGGGTGCCGGGGAGATCCTGGCCGTTGGGATCCTGGGCCAGCTTCTTCTGGGGGCGCTGGAACCATACCGGGAGGAGCTGTTTTAGCGCCAAGAGGCATCCGCCCCGGGAGAGCGGAGGTTCCTGGCGGCAGAAGCGGCTTGAAGAGCGGGGATCCAGGGCCTGGATCCTATGGATTTTCTGCTTTTTATGTGCTATGATAAAGGTGAATATACCGAGAGGAGCAGATACATGTATCATATAGATTTTGAACGTCCCTGCCATGTGCATTTTATCGGCATTGGCGGGATCAGTATGAGCGGTCTGGCGGAGATCCTGCTGGAAAGGGGATTTACCGTATCCGGTTCCGACGCCAGGGAGTCGGAGCTCACAAAGAAGCTGGAGGCCCACGGAGCAAAGCTCTTTTACGGACAGAAAGCGGAGAATATTATGGAAGGGACCGACGTGGTGGTCTATACGGCCGCAGTCCATCCCGACAACCTGGAATATGCAGCCGCAGCGGGACGGTCCATCCCGATCCTTACCCGGGCGGAGCTTCTGGGCCAGATCATGAGAAATTATAACCAGTCGGTGGCTGTGGCGGGAACCCATGGAAAGACCACCACCACCTCCATGCTGACGGAGATCCTGATGGAGGCACGGAAGGACCCCACCATTTCCGTAGGGGGGATGCTGGACGCCATCGGCGGCAATATCCGTGTGGGCGGCCCGGAGATGTTCGTGACCGAGGCCTGTGAATATACCAACAGCTTCCTGTCCTTTTTTCCCACCATGGAGATCATTCTGAACATCGAGGCGGACCATCTGGATTTCTTTAAGGATATCGACGATATCCGGAACTCCTTCAGGCGGTTTGCAGGGCTTCTGCCGGAGGATGGCATCCTGATCATAAACAGCGATATCCGGGAATATGAGGAGATCTGTAAAGGACTTCCGTGCCGGGTGATCACTGTGGGAAGCAATCCGGTAAGGAGCAGGTACAGCGCGGCCCATGTGGCCTTTGACGAAAGCGCCTGCGCGTCCTATGAGCTTCTGGAGAACGGGAAGAAGGTCTGCACGGTCGTCTTAGGCGTGCCGGGAATGCACAATGTGTATAACTCCCTGGCAGCCTTTGCCGCAGCCCGGGAGCTGGGCGTGGACGATGGGGATATCTGCGCCGGCCTTCTGGCTTACCGGGGCACCCACCGCCGGTTTGAGAAAAAGGGCGTATTGAACGGCGTGACCATCATCGACGATTACGCCCATCATCCCCAGGAGATCGCGGCCACCCTTTCCACGGCGGAGAATTATCCCCACCGGGAGCTGTGGTGCGTGTTCCAGCCCCATACGTATACCAGGACCAGGGCTCTGATGGACGATTTTGCCGAAGCCCTTTCTGCTGCGGATCATGTGGTCCTGGCAGACATTTATGCGGCCAGAGAGACCGATACCCTGGGGATCAGCTCCTCCATGCTGGCGGAAAAGATCGCCGGTCTTGGAACAGATGCCTGGTATTTCCCCAGCTTTTCAGAAATTGAAGAATTTCTTCTGGAAAAATGTGGATCCGGCGACCTGTTGATAACTATGGGGGCCGGAGATATAGTAAAAGTGGGGGAAAATCTCCTTAAGAAGTAAGTTATCCACAATATCCACAGAGTTTTCAACAGTTAGCCGAAGAAAACCCTGTGGATTTTTTTATTTACATAACTGGTAAGAGACAAATGTGGAAAAGTTAGGAAATACAAGGGATACGACAATTTTCGTGGAAATTCCCCAGGATTATGCCGCAGGCTTATCCACGTTATCCACAATATCCACAATCCAGATTGTGGATGATTCCGCCTATTTCCTTTTGGGTAGAGCTGTGTTATGATGGAAACAGGAAAGTTGTGAGGGTGAAGGATCATGAATTTAGGGTTGAAAAACAAAATGGCATTCCAGGGGACTGTGGTATCCAATGCATTTATCGACACATATATGACGGCGGCCAATGGGGAATATGTGAAGGTATTCCTTTACCTGCTGCGCCATGAGGGGGAGGAGGTCACCGTGTCTGCCATTGCCGACGCCCTGGACCATACAGAGGCGGACGTGAAGCGGGCTCTGGCCTATTGGGAGGAAGCCGGCCTTCTGGAGCGGGAGGGAGACGGAGGCAGTCCGGAGCTCCGCCAGAGCGCGGAAAAGGAAGCGGCGGCGGCCAGGGATGTGGAGATCCCCGAGGAGGGAAACAGCTGCGACCGTATGGAGCGCCTTTCCGGGGATGAGGAGTTTACAGCCCTTTTATACGCGGTCCAGCAGTATCTGGGCAAGACCTTTACCCAGATCGAATGTGAAAAATTCGCGTTTTTTTACGACGGCCTTAAGATGTCCGGGGATCTTCTGGAGTATCTGGCGGAGTACTGTGCCGGAGGCGGCCATTCCAGCATCCGGTATATTGAGAAGGTGGCACTGAACTGGTATCAGATGGGGATCCATACCAGGGAGGAGGCCAGGGATTACACCATGCGGTATTCCCGGGACACATCGGCGGTAATGAAGGCCTTCGGGATCACAGGGCGGAGCCCGGCCACGGCGGAGACAGAATTTATGAAGCGGTGGTTTAAGGAGTTTGGCTTTGACTGTAAGCTGGTGACAGAGGCCTGCGGAAGGACCATAAAGGCCACAGGGACGGCCAGCTTTCCCTATGCCGACAAGATCCTCACTGGCTGGAAGGAAGCCGGGGTAAAGACCCTGGGGGACGTGGAGGAGCTGGACCGGAGGCGGCAGGCGTCGAAACGACAGGACCGGCGGGAGCCGGGAAACGGCAGAGGCCAGGAGACGGGAAGAAAGCCCGCCGGTTCCAACCGGTTTAAGAACTTTGAGGAACGGACCTATAATTATGAGGATTATGTATGGGAAGATATGAGAAGGAGACAGCAGAAGGGAGGAAGAATGGATGGCACTGAGTAATTCCCAGTTTGACGCCATCATGCGGGTGTACAACCAGCGCCAGTTTTTAAATAAGCGCCGTCAGGATGAGCGGATCCGGGAGGTGTATGAAAGGATCCCCCAGGTGGAGGCGCTGACGGATGAGATCGCCGCCGCCATGGCCCAGGCGGCCAGGAGAAAGCTTCAGGGGGACGAGGACGGGGCCAGGGCCTTCAAAGAGGAAGCCTCTCTTTTGAAGGAGCAGAAGAGAAAATACCTGCAGCGGGCGGGCTATCCGGACGACTATATGGAAATGCAGTACCACTGCCCCTGCTGCCGGGACACAGGCTTTGCAGACGGAAAAAAATGCCGCTGCTTCCGCCAGATGGAGATCCAGGTCCTTTATGACCAGTCCAATATCCGGGAAGTGCTGGAACGGGAGAATTTCGATACCCTTTCCATGGAATACTATGACAGGGAGCGGATCGACGGCCGGGTGGGAATGACGGTGTACGATTACATGTCCATGGTCATCGGCGAGTGCAAAGCCTATGTGGAAAACTTTGGCCGGGAAAAGGGAAGTATCCTGTTCACCGGGAGCACTGGCTGCGGAAAGACCTTCCTCAGCAACTGCATTGCCCGGGAGCTTTTAAGACAGTGCTATTCGGTGGTGTACCTGACGGCCACAGACATGTTCGATATCCTGTCGGAAAGCCGCTTCGGCGGCCGGGACGGGGAGGAGGTAAGGGACCGGGCGGCCTATATCCTGGACTGTGACCTTCTGATCATTGACGACCTGGGGACGGAGCTCATCAATACCTTTACGGCCTCCCAGCTCTTTTACTGCATCAACGAGCGGCTTACAAAAAAGCTGGGCACCATTATCTCCACCAATCTGGCCTTAAGCCGGATGCAGGACGAATTTACGGAACGGGTCACCTCCCGGATCATGAGCCAGTACAAGGTCCTGCCCCTTCTGGGCGAGGATCTCAGGCTTCTGCGGCGCGGTTATGGGAAACAAGGTTGACGAAACGGCGGATTTTGTTATAAAATGTAGTTCAGCGCAGAAAAATGGAGGAAAAATATGCTTTACGAAGAAAAACAGATAGAGACGATCCCGGTGGGCCCTCTGGGGCTGATCCCCTTAAAGAGCTGTGAGACCCTGGGAAAAAAGGTAGACGCCTGGCTGACCGGGTGGAGGAACGAGCGGGAAAGCGAGCATAAGTCCACCATCGCGTTTGCAGGCTACCAGAGGGATTCCTATATTGTCGGGGCCAGGACTCCCAGGTTCGGATCCGGCGAGGGCAAGGGCGAGATCCTGGAATCCGTCCGCGGCGACGATCTTTATATCCTGGTGGACGTGTGTAATTACAGCCTGACGTATTCCTTAAGCGGGATCCAGAACCATATGTCCCCGGATGATCATTATCAGGACCTGAAGCGTGTGATCGCCTCCGTGGGCGGAAAGGCGAGACGGATCAACGTGATCATGCCGTTCCTTTATGAGAGCCGCCAGCACCGGAGGACGGGCCGCGAATCCTTAGACTGTGCCCTGGCGCTCCAGGAGCTGACCAGCATGGGCGTGGAGAATATCATTACCTTTGACGCCCACGATCCACGGGTGCAGAATGCGATCCCCTTAAAGGGCTTTGAGACGGTGCAGCCCATTTACCAGTTCATCAAGCATCTGTTAAAGCATGAAAAGGACCTGCAGATCGACAGCGACCACATGATGGTCATCAGCCCCGACGAGGGAGGAATGGGACGGGCTGTGTTCTTTGCCAACGTGCTGGGACTGGATCTGGGCATGTTCTATAAGCGCCGCGATTACACAAAGATCATCAACGGCCGCAATCCCATCGTGGCCCATGAATTTTTAGGGGCCAGCGTGGAAGGAAAAGATGTGATCATCATTGACGATATGATCTCTTCCGGCGAGAGCATGCTGGACACAGCTAAGGAGCTGAAGCGGAGAAAGGCCAGAAAGGTTTTTATCTGCACCACCTTCGGACTTTTTACCAACGGCCTTAAGAAATTCGACGAATATTATGAAAACGGCGTCATCGACCGGGTGCTGACCACCAATCTGATCTATCAGACGCCGGAGCTTTTATCGAAGCCATATTATATCGATGTGGATATGAGCAAATATATCGCTCTCATCATTGACAACTTAAACCATGACTCCTCTTTGAGCGAGCTTTTAAATCCCACAAAGAGGATCAACCGGCTTCTGGAACGGTACCGGGCCGGGGAAAGATAAGACAGGAGAGAGGGTTACATTGGAGATCAAAACAGATATATCTTTGCAGACGAAACAGGTTTTATCCCAGGTACAGATGCAGTCCTTAAATATTCTCAGCATGTCCATGACGGAGCTGGAGGAATTTTTACAGAATGAGGAGATCGAAAATCCTCTGGTGGAATATTCCTCCGGCCGCCAGGAGGGGGAGCTGCCGGTGGCTTACCGGGAGTACGACCGGTTTTATAACGGCGCGTCCAGGGACGGAGATTCCCGTGGGGAGATCTATGAGGCCGACGATACGGAGCAGTCGGTGGAGCATATGATCATGATGCAGCTCCCCTGGAAGACGCTCACGGAGGAGCAGCACAGGATCGTGAAGTTCTGCATCCATTCCCTGGACCAGAACGGGTATCTCACGGTCCCGCCGTCAGAGATCGCAGAGGCTCTTAAAGCGGAGGTTTCTGAGGTGGAGTACATTGTTTCCAGGCTGAAGGAGCTGGAGCCGGTGGGGATCTTTGCCTCAAGTCTGGAAGAGTGTCTGGTCCTCCAGGTGCTGGGAATGGAGCAGGAGGCCGCTCTCTGCACCATTATCCGGAACCATCTGCAGGATGTGGCCGACGGAAAGGTCAGTACCATTTCCAGAAGACTGAAGCTTTCCTCTGTGGAGGTGCGGAAGCTGATCCATGTGATCCGGAACCTGAATCCCAGGCCTTTAAACGGCTACGGGGGCGACCGGGCCCAGTATGTGTTCCCGGATATCATTTTGAACTATCAGGACGGCCAGTGGACCGTGAGCCTCAATGATAAGTGGGCCGGGAATATCAGCATCAATGAGTTCTATGTACATATGATGGAGACGGCCCAGGACGAGGAGTTAAAGAATTACTTTGAGGAGAAGCTGAAGCGGGCCAGGTTCATCATGAACGCCGTGGAGCAGCGCAGAAGGACCCTGGAGGGGATCACGGAAGGGATCCTAAAGCGCCAGGCCGGGTATTTCCTGGGAAAGGAGCCCTTAAAGCCCATGACCCTGGAGGAGATCGCCGCTGAGCGGGAGATCCACAAATCCACCGTCAGTCGGGCGATCCGGGATAAATATATCCTGACCCCCGCAGGCTGTCTGCTGATCCGGGATCTTTTTACCACCGGGATCTCCGGCGGAGGGAAGACCGGGGAGGATGTGAGCCGCAATACGGTGAAGTCCCGTCTGAAGGCCCTGGTGGACCAGGAGGACAAGAAGCACCCGTGCAGCGACGAACAGCTGGCAAAGCTCCTGGAAGCCGAGGGAATGGCCATTTCCAGGCGTACTGTGGCCAAATACAGGATGGAGCTGGGGATCGGAGGCGCGTTTTCACGCCGGGAAGAATAAAGAAACGGGAGGCAATGGCCATCATGGCATTTACGTTTAAAAGCCTGCTCCCTACACCGGAGCTGATCAAGGCAGAATTTCCCCTGTCTGACGAGGCAGTGGAGTTAAAAGAGAAAAGAGATAAAGAGATCGCGGCAGTATTTACTGGGGAAAGCGATAAATTCCTGGTGATCATCGGGCCGTGCTCGGCGGACCGGGAGGACTCTGTATGCGAATACATGGAGCGGCTGGCCCGGGTCAGCGAGAAGGTGGGCGACAAGCTGATCCTTATTCCCCGGGTCTATACCAACAAGCCCAGGACCACCGGAGGCGGCTATAAGGGGATGCTCCACCAGCCCAATCCTGAGAAAAAGCCCAATATGTACGAGGGCCTTGTGGCCATCCGGAAGCTCCATATGCGGGCGATCCAGGATTACGGCTTTTCCACGGCGGACGAGATGTTGTATCCGGAAAATTACAGCTATTTATCGGATGTGCTGTCCTATATCGCCATCGGCGCCCGGTCGGTGGAAAACCAGCAGCACCGGCTCACCTCCAGCGGCGTGGACGTGCCTGTGGGCATGAAGAACCCCACCGGAGGGGATCTGGGCGTTATGTTAAACGCCGTTTATGCGGCCCAGCACGGCCATGATTTCATCTACCGCACCATGGAGGTGACCACCGACGGGAATCCCCTGGCCCATACGATCCTCCGGGGAGCGGTCAGCAAGCACGGCCAGTGCATCCCCAACTACCACTACGAGGATCTGGAGCTGCTTTTACAGCTTTACGGAGAGCGGGAGCTGGTGAACCCGGCCTGTATCGTGGACGCCAACCACTCCAACTCCAATAAGCGCTACGAGGAGCAGGTGCGGATCGTGAAGGAGGTCCTTCACAGCCGCCGCTATTCCCCGGATATCCATAAATTCGTAAAGGGCGTGATGATCGAAAGCTATCTGGAGCCGGGAAGCCAGAAGATCGGCGAGCACATTTACGGAAAATCCATCACCGACCCGTGCCTGGGCTGGGAGGAGTCCGAGCGGCTGCTTTACGACATTGCAGAAGAAATCTAGAAACGGCAGAGCGCCGTCCAGCCCCGCGTCTGATGCGCGATGGGCCGGGCGGCGCTTTTTTGTCCCGGAGCCGTTTATGCGGCTATTTCATTATGAGCTTATAGATGCGGATGATCTGGAGAATAACGCAGAAGCCGGCCAGACCAGCCATGGCCCACTGGGACCTGGCACAGTTCTGCCACAGGAGGAGCAGTCCGGCGGCCATGCCCAGGAGATTCCAGTGGATGATGATCGTGAGCGTTCTGTCTTCGCGGGACAGATAATAAAGACCGAGGACCGCCAGCGTATACAGAAGGAGAAACGCATGGTCCTCCAGGCCCTTGACAAAGAAGACGAAAACTGTGAACATTACGATCCATGGCGGTAGCATGGGATTGGAAAATTTCTTCATATAAACACCTCCGGTCCAGATCACAGATTCACAGCCCGCGGCAGGGTGAAGATGAATTCCGAGCCCACGCCGGCGGTGCTGATCACGTCGATGTTTTCCCCGTGGGCCTGGATGATCTCCTTTACGATGGAGAGGCCCAGCCCCGTGCCCTTTTTGTCCTTTCCTCTGGAAAGGTCGGATTTGTAGAAACGGTCCCAGATCTTTTTCAGGGAATCCTTGGGGATCCCCACGCCGGTGTCCTTGACGGAAACGAAGACCTTTTCGTACCGGGGCGCAGTCTGGATATAGATCACGGAGCCGTTGTGGCTGAACTTGATGGCATTGTCCAGGAGGTTATAAAGGACCTGCTGGATCTTTCCCAGATCCGCGTAGACCATCAGTACGTCGTCGGTAAAGGTCAGGTCCAGGACGATGTCTCTGGCGCTGCAGGTGCCCTCAAAGGAGGCCGCCGTGTCCTTGATGACCCGGTTGATGTCGAAATTGCTGCGGGACAGAAAGCCCTTGCTGTCTAAGGAGTTTAAGGTGAGCATTCCTTCGGTCAGCTTATTGAGCCGCTTCGTCTCAGAGATCACGATCCCCAGATATTTTTCCTCCAGCTCCGGCGGGATGGTGCCGTCTAAAATGGCTTCCAGATAGCCCTTGATGGAGGTCAGGGGGGAGCGGAAATCGTGGGATACGTTGGCGATGAAGGATTTCTGGTATTCCTCCATCTTTCCCAGCTCGCTGGACATATAGTTTAAGGTGTCGGCCAGATAGCCCATTTCATCATTGGTCTTTACTTTTATGGTGTGGTCCAGATTGCCGCCGGCGTATTCCATGGCTCCAGCGGTGATCTTTTTCAAAGGAAAATACACAGTTCTGGTGAATACTAAAAGGATGATCAGGGACAGGAAGAAGATAATGGCCGCAGTGATGTATACAATATTCAGGATCTGGTTCTGGCTGTCCAGGATCCGCTCCACGGGCATGTGGAGCACTACATAGCCGTATGTATTGAAATTTCCGGTGATGGGGGCCAGTACCGATAAGGTCTCGCCGGGGAACATGCCGAAGAAGTCCCCGATGATATAGGACTTGTTTCCTGTGACCGTGGGATCGAAGCCCTCGATGGTCTTTCCCGAATGGGAGGCGGGAGAGGTCTCGGCCACCACAGCGCCTTTATGGTCCAGGACCCAGGCAGAGGCCCCCAGATAGGTGGATACGGCCTCCAGCTGCGGGTTGGCCGTATCCAGGGAGATGGTCTTTCCCTGGTAAATATCGCTGTATGTGGAGGCCAGGAGGTTGGCTTCATCGTACATGGCATCGGACCGCTCCCGGACCAGATATTCATGGGTCATGTGGGAGGAAAAGGTGGCGATGAGGACAAAGCCCAGAAGGCCGAATAGGAGATAGCCCAGGACAAACTTGGTGTACAGGGAATGTGTCATCGTTTTACCTCGAATTTATAGCCGATCCCCCATACAGTGGAGAGGGACCAGTATTCGTTGTCCTTGATCTTCTCCCGGAGACGCTTGATGTGTACGTCCACCGTGCGGGTGTCTCCAATATATTCATACCCCCAGATATGGTCCAGGAGCTGCTCCCTGGTAAAGACCTGGTTGGGAGAGGACGCAAGGAAGTAAAGAAGCTCCAGCTCCTTGGGCGGCATGTCCACGGAACGGCCCTTATAGAGCACGGAATAATTGGTCAGGTTTACGACGAGATCCGGATATTCCACAAACTCTCCCTGCTGCTTCGGCACAGAGGAGACGGCGGAGGAACCGGCCTGGTAGCGGCGCAGGACGGCCTTTACCCGGGCCACCAGCTCCTTGGAGTCGAAGGGCTTTATCATATAGTCGTCGGCCCCCAGCTCCAGCCCCAGGACTTTGTCGAAGATCTCTCCCTTGGCCGAAAGCATGATGATGGGGACCTGGGAGACGGTGCGCAGCTCCCGGCATACCTGGTAGCCGTCGATCCCCGGGAGCATCAGATCCAGCAGCACCAGGTTTGGCTTAAAGGAAGGAAATTCCCGGAGCGCCGATTCCCCATCCCCCACGATCTTTGTTTCATAGCATTCCTTCATCAGGTACAGTGAGATCAGCTCCGCGATATTGGCATCGTCGTCCACGATCAGGATCCTCTGTTTATCAACCATTCCATGTTCCTCCCTGTCAGTTTTACTTAAATGTCACAATGGTAACTCCGGTATCGCCTTCTCCAAAATCGCCCAGCCGGAACTCCTTCACGTATTTCAGTTTTTTCAGATGCTTATGGACCCCGGCCTTTAAGGCGCCGGTCCCCCGTCCGTGGACCACACGCACCTTGGGAAGGTGGGCCAGGTAGGCATCGTCCAGGTACTTATCCAGTACGGGAATGGCCTCGTCCACGGTCATGCCGATCAGGTTCACCTCCGGGGAAACGGAGAAGGACTTGGACATCTTGATCTTTCCGCTGCCGGTATTGTTCTTTTTCATCAGATCCATACCGGGACCGGAAATGGCCGGCTCGTTTAAAAGCTCCAGGTCCTTGATGTTCACCAGAGACCGCAGGATCCCCATTTGTACGTACAGATCGCCCTTGGAGTTGGGCAGGGAGCTGACGGTGCCGTTTAAGTTCATGGTCAGCACCTTGACCCCGTCCCCGATCTTTAATTTCTTTGGAGAAATGGTTTTCTTCGGGCCTTTTTCATTTTTAAGGCTCAGGTTTTTATCGACCTTGTCCAGCTTTTCCCGAAGCTTTGTGCGCTCTGCTTCCAGCTCCTTTCCTACGCCGGAGGACTGGGCCAGCTTATTGATCTGGCGGATGGTCTGGTCGGCGGTCTCCTTGGCCTCCCTGAGGATCCTCTGGGCCTCCTCGTTGGCGTTTCGGATCAGCTTGTCCTTCCGCTCGTCAAACCGCTCCTCCTTCTGCTCCAGGCGGCTCTTTAACCGGGAGATCTCCGATTTATAGGAGGCGATCTCCTCCCGTTCCTTTTCGATGGTGACGCGGCTTTCCTCCAGGCTGGCCAGCAGGTCCTCAAAGGCCTCGTCGCCTTCCTCCAGACGGGACTTTGCATCCTGGATAATGAAATCGGGAAGCCCCAGCTTCTGGGAGATGGCAAAGGCGTTGCTCTTTCCCGGAATGCCGATGAGCAGGCGGTAGGTGGGCCTTAAGGTCTCCACATCAAATTCACAGCAGGCGTTCTCCACGCCGGGAGTGGTCAGGGCATAGACCTTTAACTCACTGTAATGGGTGGTGGCCATGGTGCGGCATTTCATATTGTGTAGGAAGGACAGCACGGCAATAGCCAGAGCTGCGCCCTCGGTGGGGTCTGTTCCGGCCCCCAGCTCGTCAAAGAGGCATAAGGAATGGCTGTCGGCCTTTTCCAGGATCCTCACGATATTGGTCATATGGGCGGAGAAGGTACTTAAGCTCTGCTCGATGCTCTGTTCGTCTCCGATGTCGGCAAATACTTCGTCAAATACAGCCAGCTCTGACCCGTCGAAGGCCGGGATCTGGAGGCCCGACTGGCCCATGAGGGTGAAAAGCCCCACGGTCTTTAAGGATACGGTCTTTCCGCCGGTATTGGGGCCGGTGACGATGAGCAGGTCAAAGTCCTTTCCCAGATACACGTTGATGGGGACCACTTTTTTGGGGTCCAGCAGCGGATGGCGGCCGTCCTTGATGTGGATATAGCCGTTCTTATTGAATTTCGGCATGGAGCAGTTATAATGTCTGGCCAGAGCGGCCCGGGCAAAGATAAAGTCCAGCTTTGTCAGAAGCTTCAGGTTTATGAGGATGGTCTCCACATAGGGGACCAGCTCCATGCTGAGGGCAGCCAGCACCATTTCGATCTCCTTCTGCTCCCGGATCTCCAGCTCCCGCAGTTCGTTGTTTAATTTAATGATGGCCATGGGCTCGATAAAAAGGGTGGAGCCGGTGGCAGACTGGTCGTGGACCATGCCCTGGAAGCTGCTTTTATATTCGGCCTTTACGGGCAGGCAGTAGCGGCCGTCCCGCATGGTGATCACCGGATCCTGGAGCATGGTGCGGCTGGAATTTAAGATGGCATTTAACTGGGTGTGGACCCGGTCGCCGGTGATCTTCATCTGGCGGCGTACATGGCGCAGTCCCGGGCTGGCATCGTCGGCCACCTCTTCTTCGGAAATGATGCAGCGGGTGATCTCGTTGTTTACGTTGGTCAGCGGCTCCAGGGAACGGAACATCTCGTCCAGGGAGTCGTCGGGAAGCTCAGATTCCTGGCGGCGGCCATAGTTTTTGGCTCTGGCGGCACAGGTCAGAAGAGAGCTGACGGCCAGGAACTCATGGATACTTAAGGAGCTTCCGATCTCCAGGCGCTTTAGGGAGCCGCCGATGTCGGAGATCCCGGCAAAGGAAACACTTCCCTTCTGGCGGACCCTGGCGACGGCATCGGCGGTCTCTGCCTGGGCCTGGACGATCTCCTCAAAGTCCGAGGACGGCTCCAACTCCCGGCACAGCCTTTTCCCTGGCTCCGAAGCGGCATATTCGGTCAGTTTTTCTATGATCTTATGATATTCTAAGGTTTTTAATACTTTCTGGTTCATAAAAAGGTCCTTTCAAAACAGCGGGCAGAGACTTTGCCCATTTACCAAAGTATAACACAAAGCAATAGAATATCCTAGAGATATTTTTGTTGCATAAACCCAGCAAAAAAACTATAATGGAAAGGAGAGGAGTTTTATGGGATATGGCCGATGCACCAGACGAAAAGAGATCCAATGAAAAACCATTCATGAGGGAAAAGATCGTAAAGCCCCCGCTCAGCAGACGGCAGACTGCGGTCCGCGTTTTCCGGCTGTTTTTAAGTGCGGTCATTTTCGGGGTCGTGGCAGCAGTAAGCTTTGCAGCCTCAAGGCCGCTGGCAGAACGGTTCCTGGGAAAGGAACCGGAGACGACTCCGGCTCCTACCATTACCATTGAGCGGGATGAACCGGGAAAAGAGGAGGAGACCCAGACGGCGGAAAGCGAATCCCTGCCGCCGGAGAGCCAGTCGGAGGCAGCCCGGGAGGAGATCGAAGGAATCGTAAAAAAAGAGCTGGAGACCTTCGACTGGACCAGGGACAAGGTGGAGGGCATGAACCAGGTCCTCCAGGAGATCGGCAGGGAGGCCGATCAGAGTGTCGTGACCGGATCTTCCGTAAAGCACCAGGTGGACTGGTTCGACAATCCGGTGGAGAGCACCGGCCAGTATGCGGGGATCATCCTGTCCATAAGCCGTGGGGAGATCATGATCCTGACAGAAGCTGCGGCGGTGGAGGAGGCGGATTCCCTCCGGGTCGTTTTTAAAGACGGCGGTACGGCGGCGGGAACCTTAAAGCAGAAGGACAGCCTGGGTGGTCTGGCGGTGGTATCAGTGGCGGAAGCCGAGGTGCAGGAAGCCGCAAGGGAGCGTATCAAAGCCGTGGAGCTGGGAAATTCGTATAGTCTGGAAACTGGAGACCTGGTGATTGCCGTGGGAAGCCCTGCGGGGATCGTCCATTCCGTAAAGCAGGGGGCTGTTTCCTATGTGGCTGGGAACGTGCAGACCGCCGATGGTCAGACCCGCGTTCTTTACACAGACTGCGGCTGCGAGACTGGAAAAGGGACCTTCTTTTTAAATATGTCTGGAGAGCTGGTGGGCTGGGCCACAGAGCTTTATGGGGCAGAGGACCGACAGGGGTTTACCATTGCGCTTCCGGTATCTGAGTATAAAGGAAACCTCCAGAAGCTGATGAATGGGATCCAGATCCCGTATATGGGCTTAAAGGGCCAGGACGTCAGCGAGGCCATGCAGGCGGAGGGGATCCCCAAGGGACTCTATATTACAGAGGCCATTGCCGATAGTCCGGCATACCTGGCCGGGATCCAGGCAGGGGATATCCTGACGAGGATCCAGGGAGCGGAGATCTGCTCCATCCGGGATTACCAGGCATGTCTGGAGGACCAGGCGGCCGGGACCGAGGCCACAGTGACGGTCCAGAGAATGGGACTGGGAGAATATAAGGAAATTGAATACAAAGTGATCATTGGAGCCAGGTGATTCGCCTGGCTCATGATGTCCGGGGCCGGGAGAACGGATCCGGCATATAAAGGGCTGCTGTCCGGTATTGAGGATACCGGAAAAGCGGCGGGAGATTGAAGAAGGGAGAACATATAGTATGAAATATATCGAAACATTCCGGGAGGGCGCTCACATATCCGAGGTGTATCTGTGCAAGACAAAGCAGATCGCACTGACAAAAAACGGAAAGGAGTATGGCTCTCTGACCCTCCAGGACAAGACGGGGACCGTAGACGCGAAGATCTGGGAGCTGAATTCTCCGGGGATCAATGAGTTTGCGGCTATGGATTATGTGTTCGTGGATGCAGACGTGACGGTGTTCCAGGGGGCCTTCCAGTTAAATGTAAAGCGGATCCGCAAGGCCGATGAGGGGGAATACAGGCCTGGGGATTATCTGCCGGTGACCTCCAAGGATGTAAAGACCATGCAGCATGAGCTGACCCAGTATATCACCACCATCCGGAATGAGTACCTCAGAAAGCTGGCCGCCGGCTTTTTCATGAACGACGCTGCCTTTATGAAGGCATTTTCCTTCCATTCTGCGGCCAAGAGCGTTCACCACGGCTTTGTGGGAGGGCTTCTGGAGCACACCTTAAGCGTTGTGAAGATGTGCGATTATTTCAGTAAACAGTATCCGGCCTTAAACCGGGACCTGCTCTTAACGGCCGCCATGTTCCATGATATCGGAAAGACAAAGGAGCTGTCTGCGTTCCCGGAGAACGATTATACCGACGAGGGACAGCTCCTGGGCCATATCATCATCGGCGTCCAGATGCTGGAGGAGAGGATCGCCGCCATGCCTGGCTTCCCAAAGAAGCTGGAGCATGAGCTGATCCACTGTATCCTGGCCCATCACGGCGAGCTGGAATACGGATCTCCCAAGAAACCGGCCCTGATCGAGGCGCTGGCCCTGAATCTGGCCGACAACGCCGACGCGAAGCTGGAGACCATGACCGAGATCTTAAAGGGCGCAGGCGACAACATGGGCTGGCTGGGCTATAACCGGTTCATGGAAAGCAACGTGAGACGGACCAGCGACGGCCAGGAGAAATAACCGGAGGACGGAGCATGAAGAAAAACGACGTATTTACCGTGACCATTGAGGACATGGGCGAGGACGGGGCCGGGATCGGAAAAACCGACGGCTACACCTGGTTCATCAAGGACGCGCTCATTGGGGATGTGATCCAGGCGTCGGTGATGAAGATGAAGAAAAATTATGGCTTTGCCAGGCTGGTGAAGATCCTGGAGCCTGCGCCGGGACGGGTAGAGCCCCAGTGTCCGGTGGCCAGGGCCTGCGGCGGCTGTCAGCTCCAGGAGCTGGATTATAGGGAACAGCTCCGGTTCAAGGAGAGAAAGGTCTACAATCATTTAAAGAGGATCGGCGGCATGGACCGCCTGTTCCTGCCGGAGGACAGGGAAAAGGCCGCGGGCGTTTTGGATGCCGTGGTCATGGAGCCCATCATCGGCATGGAGGACCCTTGGCGTTACCGCAACAAGGCCCAGTATCCGGTGGGCCTGGGAAAGGACGGACAGCTGACGGCGGGATTTTACGCGGGACGCACCCATTCCCTGATCCCGGCTCCGGGTCTGGACTGCCTTCTGGGCTGCCAGGAAAATAAGGAGCTTCTGAAAATTATCCTGGATTTCATGAAAGAATATAAAATACCATCCTATGACGAGGCCGCCCATCAGGGCCTGGTGCGCCATGTGCTCTTAAGAAAGGGATTTTCCAGCGGCGGGCTGATGGTCTGCCTGGTCATCAATGGAGAGGAGCTTCCCCACGGCGGGG
>ENA-ORMO01001329-ORMO01001329.1-human-gut-metagenome-genome-assembly--contig:-NODE-1329-length-27149-cov-6.432236_pt1 | contig 27149 bp, 25 predicted proteins | sample MGYA00242106_ERZ509001 | MGnify/ENA primary metagenome ERZ509001 (study PRJEB26280, sample SAMEA2338736) | human gut metagenome | biome: human gut; feature: human-associated habitat; material: faeces...
CTCTTTTACATTCAATGTCAGCTTACATGCGCCCTGCTGAGGTGCACACCAGCCGATACCATGTGTCAGACCGGAAATGTCTTTTACTTCTTTTGCCTGTACCCATTTTGCTTCTTCCGGGATAGGAGCAGCTCCATGATGAACGCCCTGTGCCACTGGACACATTTCTTCTACTTCGCGTGAATAAATCATTGTAAAACTCCTTTCAAGTGTAGATTTACTTTAATGCTGTTAAGTCTCCCTTAACAACCTTATCATATTTTCTCATAAAAACGTCCAATAGTCCAGTCAAATTTTGTAAAAAAATATTAGGATTTCCTGTCATTTCTTATAATTCAGGCCAGTATCCGTCAAAACATGCACTGGAATCTGTTCTGATAATATGATAAACTGAAAAATATCATAAAAAAGGAGAACCTTATGTCTAAAGATCATACCACAGCTGCTCTTCCGCCTTCATTCCTGCCCGGAAGACTTCAGTTTTTAAGCGGGAGCGCTCTTAAAATGATTGCTGTGATCACTATGCTCATCGATCACAGTGCCTTCATACTTTTAAGCCTTTATCCCCCTGCCCTCACACCTCTTTTCCATATTGGACAGACCGGATACAGCCTTTATCGGATCTGCCGTGATATTGGCCGGATTGCTTTTCCCATTTACTGTTTCCTTCTTCTGGAAGGTTTTCTCCATACCAGAAGCCGAACAAAATATGGCAGGAATCTTCTGATTTTTGCTCTGATCTCCGAGCTTCCATGGAACTATATGTTTGCAGATACCTGGCATTACGAAAAGCAGAATGTATTTTTCACTCTTTTTCTTGGATATCTTGCATTTTGTGCTCTGGAATATTTCAAAGACAGGCGGGATATGCAGCTTCTGTCCATGATCGGCCTCCTTGCTGTTTCTTTTTTTCTGGAAGCAGACTATGGCTGGAAGGGGTATGTTTTTCTTTTGATCATGTATCTTCTTCGCAATGAAAAAGCTCCCCAGGCAATCATAGGGAGCTGCTGGCTTGCTTATGAGTGGAAAGCCTGCTTTGCCTTCCTTCCAATTAATATGTATAACGGGCAGCGGGGCTTTATCCGCGGAAAAGCTGCCAAATATTTCTTTTATGCATTTTACCCGCTGCATATCGTCATTCTTGTAATTCTGCGCAGGATACTGTTCTGATATTACCAGGGCAGATATACTCCGCTGGATTCATCAAAGTAATACCAGCCATTTCCTCTTCCTATAGACTGTGCGGCAGTTCTGTTATTTTGTAATTTTTGTTTTACTTATTTTTTGTAAACTACTTCATTTTTATTTTTATAAATACTGTCAGAAGGAACACAGCCTCTTACAGAAGAAAGAGGATAAATATTGCTGTTTCTTCCGATCACGGTACCTGGATTCAGTACGGAACCGCATCCTACCTCTACATGATCTCCCAGCATAGCTCCGAATTTCTTAAGTCCTGTCTCAATTTTTTCTTCCCCGTCTTTTACAACGACAGGCTGCTTATCTGATTTCACGTTGGAACAGATGGATCCGGCTCCCATATGGGACTTATATCCCAGAACAGCATCTCCCACATAATTATAATGCGGAACCTGTACACTGTTAAAAAGCACCACATTTTTCAGTTCTGTGGAGTTTCCCACCACACAGCCTTCTCCTACAATCGCGTTTCCTCTGATAAAAGCACAATGACGTACCTCTGTATCTTTTCCAATAATTGCCGGACCGTTTATGCAGGCAGTAGGAGCTATTTTTGCAGATTTTGCAATCCAGATATCCCCTTCTTTATATTCATATTCCTCAGGATCCAGTGTTTTTCCCAGCTTCAGGATAAAATCCTTTATCTCAGGAAGAACTTCCCAGGGATACGTCCTGCCTTCAAAAAGTTCTGAAGCAATGGTTTCCTTAAGATCCAAAAGCTTTTCAATGGTAAAATCTTTCATCATAATTATTTTCCTCCTCGTTTTGAAGCTGCAGGCTTCTTATAGTTTTCTGCGGCAGCATCAAAAAACTGTCTCAGCGCATACTGGTAATTACTGTTTTCTACCTGCGCTATCCGCACTCTCACAAAATGCTCCAGCTTATCCATATACTCCTGAGATGTGATACTTCCTTCTGCCACATAAGTCAGACCTTTTTCCCAGCTTGCTGTAAGCTCCGGATTCAAAAGCTGACGGATGGAACAGTTGACCACATCGAAGATCATTTCTCCCAGAAGTGTCGGTGTGATAACCTGTGTTTTTTTGTTCAGAGACAGGTACTTGATCGTAAACAGTTTTTTCAGGATCTCTGCTCTGGTAGCGCTGGTACCGATGCCGCTTCCCTTTATCTGCGCTCTCAGTTCCTCATCCTCAATCAGCTGTCCTGCATTTTCCATTGCCAGGATCATAGAACCGGAATTGTAACGCTTTGGAGGAGAAGTTTCTCCCTCCTTGATATTCAGGGAATCCACAGAAAGTATATCACCCTTTTTCAGCTTCTGCAATGCTGCAAGAAGAATCTCATTACAGGAGGTATTTTCTTCTTCCTCAGTATCTGTATTTTTCTCAGATGCCTTTCTGACCGCAAAAGAGTTGGAAGCAATCTTCAGATATCCCTCACTCTGCAGCACACGAAAGGAAGAGAAGAATGCCTCTTTGTCCATCATGGTAGTCAGATTGACTTTCTGATACACTGCCGGAGGATAAAAAATACACAGAAAACGACGCACAATCGTTTCGTACACTCTCTGTGATGTCTGAGACAGGGCATTCAGTCCATTCAGCCCCTGTCCGGTAGGAATGATAGCATAATGATCTGTGATCTGCTTATCGTTGACATATCTGGTTTTTACGATATTTTTGTAGGATTCCATTTCCAGAACTTCGTCTGCCGCCCCATTGATCTGAGGATACCGCCGCAATCCGGAAATATTTTTATAAATTTCCTTTGCCACAGCTGTAGACAATACTCTGGCATCTGTTCTTGGATAGGTAACAAGCTTTTTCTCATAGAGTTCCTGAACAACCCGCAGAGTCTCGTCCGGGCTGATCTTAAACAGTTTTGAGCATACGTTCTGAAGTTCCGCAAGATTGAAAAGAAGAGGCGGATTTTTATTCTCTTTTTTACGCTCCACCTTTTCCACCTGGCAGGATAACGGCTGTTCCCGGGTTAAAAGATCGATCAGCTCCTGTGCATGTTTTTTTTCCTTAAACCCATTCTCTTTATACAAATATGGAGATTGAAAATACCTGCTTCCCTCTGCAGCTCTCCATTCCCCGTCAAAATGCTCTCCCTCCAGAGAAATACTGCTCAGCACCCGGTAAAAGGGCGTTTTTACAAAGGATCGGATCTCTCGTTCTCTTCGGACAACCATTCCCAGGACACAGGTCATCACACGTCCTACGGAAATGGCCTGATATTTTGTTTTCAGATAGTTGGATACACTGTTCCCATACCTGAGAGTCAGCACTCTGGAAAAATTGATTCCCATAAGGTAATCCTCTTTTGCCCGCAGATAGGCTGAAGCAGAAAGATTGTCATATTCTGATAAGTCCTTTGCCTCCCGGATTCCTCTGAGAATTTCCTCTTCTGTCTGAGAGTCGATCCATACACGCTTCTGTTTTTTGTCATGGACGCCTGCCATTTGCGCCACAAGACGGTAAATATATTCTCCCTCCCGACCGGAGTCGGTACATACATAAATCGTATCCACATCCGGCCGGTTCAAAAGTCCTTTTACAATATTGAACTGTTTCTGGACTGAGGGAATCACCTCATATTTAAATTCCCGCGGCAAAAAAGGCAGGGTATCAAGACTCCACCTTTTATACCTGATATCATATTTTTCAGGATAACTCATGGTGACCAGGTGTCCTACACACCAGGTCACTACAGAGTCCTCTGATTCCAGATAGCCGTCCTTTCTCTGTCCATTGATCTTCAGAGCTTTTGCAAACTCCTGCGCCACGCTGGGCTTCTCTGCTATGTATAAAGCTTTTCCCATTACTGATCTGCACTCATCCTTTTCAGAGGCCATGCAAGAAGTACTGCACCGCCTATCATATTTCCAATTGTGACCACCAGCATACTTTTCAGCATTGCAGTCAGGGAAATCCCCGGAACCACACATGCAGCCACAGTAAAAATTCCCATGTTTGCGATACAGTGCTCAAATCCACTGACTACAAACCCGGAAATACACATGATGATCATCAGAATTTTTGCTGTCTCGCTTTTCAGCTTAATTCCGCAAAGTACACCGAGACATACAAAAAAGTTACATAAAATTGCACGGAAGAACATTTCGCTGACCGGAATCGAAAGCTTTCCGCCAATCAAACCTGCAAAATAATCTTTTGTTCCTGCTGCACCCGCCCATACAAAGATCAGAGAAAGGATCACACAGCCCACGAAATTGCCAATATAGCTTATGAGCCATACCCTGCCTGCATCCCTCCAGGCAACCTTTTTGTCATAAACACCAAACGCCATGACAAGATTATTTCCGGTAAACAGTTCTCCCCCCACAAGAGAAATTAAAAGTACCGCAATGGAAAAAACAACCGCTCCCAGAAATTTGCCCCAGGCCGGTTCCCCTGCCGCAGAAAAAGTATTTCCCACAACATTGGAAAAGATCATGGCAACTACTATAAAAAAGCCGGCCATTATAGCTCTCATAAAGTACTTCCCAAAATCATTTTTTAATAGTTTCACTTTTGCTGCTGCCGCCCCTGACAGTTTTTGTACATCTTCAAAGTTCATCTGTGCACCCCTTTCATAAAAGTGGTCTCATTATATCACGAATCCCCAGTACCCTCAACCTGAAATATTTTCACGCCGAGTCCCTGGGGATTCTGATCATTTTTTCTTATTTCTTTTTTTCAGCAAAGAAGAAATCGTATTATACAACAATTTCATATCTACCGGTTTTGCAATATGTCCGTTCATTCCCGCCTCTGCAGATGCCTGTACATCCTCCGCAAACGCATTGGCAGTCATTGCAAGTATGATTATGGATTCTGCATCCGGATGATCTGATTTACGTATTTCTCTCGTTGCTTCGTATCCGTTCATCACCGGCATCTGTATGTCCATAAAGATCGCATCATAAGTTCCGGGGAGTGCCTGTTTAAATTCATTTACTGCCTGCAGGCCGTCTGTTTTTACCGTAAATGTAGCTCCTCGCATCTGCAAAAGTTCTCCAAGAATTTCTGAATTGATCTCATTATCTTCTACCAGAAGGAAATGATACCCTGTCAGATCCTCTTCCTCAATCTCCGGAGTATTGTCTTTTTGTTCCTCTTCTGCAGGATCGATAAGTTCAAATTCTAATTCAATCTCAAATTTTGTTCCCTGCCGGATCTTACTGCTTACACGGATTTCTCCGCCCATAAGGTCAACAAGACCTTTTGTAATGCTCAGCCCCAGTCCGGTTCCTTCTACTTTTGTTACCCGGTCGCTGCGGATAAAGGGTTCAAACAAATGGCTCATAAACTCTTCTGACATTCCAATTCCTGTATCCTGAATGGTAAAGCAATACCTTATATGCTGTTTTTCTCTTGCTTCCAGTTCTTCTGTACGAAACAAAACGGTTCCGCCTTCTAATGTAAATTTAAGAGCATTGCTCAGAAGATTTATCAAAATCTGTTTGATCCTTAATGCATCTCCATAAAATCCTGCCTGTTTAAGGTCGCCTGTCTCGATCAGAAACTGTACTCCGGCATTTTCTGCCGGGGAAGTCATAATGGACGAAATATGATCAACAAGCTCTCCAATCCTTATTACCTGATGGTTCAAATGAATTTTAGACTGCTCAATCTGACTCATATCAAGAATATCATTGATAAGACTGAGAAGATGCTGAGACGAAACGGAAATCTTATGAAGATAATCCTCAATCTTATCTCTGTTTCCCAGATTTGCAAGAGCCAGCGTTGTCATTCCAACAATAGCATTCATAGGAGTACGGATATCATGGCTCATAGAAGAAAGAAAATCACTTTTGACCCTGTTTGCCTTTCTGGCATCTGCCAGAGCCTTTTCCAGTTCCTCCTTGGTCTTCCTTTCTGCTTCCAGCACATCGGTTACGTCTGAGCGAATAAAACACACCCTTCCCAGACGCAGGTCTATGGAGGAAACGATCATATTTTTCGTTCGTATTTCCCCTTTATCATTATATACAGAATAAGCAAAAGAATAACTTTCTTTATCCTTCAGCCGCTCCAGCATTAAAGCAGGCTCGAACATATCCTCCACGTATTCTTTCTGGCTCTGAGCTACTGTTTTTTCTATTACCTTCCGTGTTCTGTCAGAATACCGTCCTCTGTTTTCACTGATATTGTCGTCTCCTCCGCTTACAATCTCATAAGTATCAGAAAAAAGATTGATATTAGCAACCAGATCATAAGTATTAGAGGATAATTTCATAAATATCTTTTCACGGATGGTTTGCTCCGTAATATCAGTAACGGTAAGAATACCTGTCACATCTCCTGTATCAGGTGTCTCCACAAGAGCCACCTTAAACTGTACATATTTTCCGGCTTTCTGATTGGGGAGCTGTATAAAACAGGGCATCAGCACTTCCTTGATTCCTTCGTCAAAAGCTCTTTTGGAAGGTTCATTCAGATATTTTGCATAAAACTCCTGCCGTTCTTTCTCATCCACGATCAAAGTTCCGATACCGGTAAAAAACTCCTCCCGAGCATCACCAAATGTTTCAAGAAGTCCTGAATCCGTACGGTCTACAATTTCGGATATTTTATTTTTTGTAATGTTGCAGTGTCCCAGGATCAGGGCATCCGGTCCTGCCATCAGATAATGCTGATGAATCTGTTCTGTATATTGCTGGCGCAGCTGCTCCTGCATCTTTTTCTCCGCAGTGATATCGTGATAATCTGCGTAAACCCGCGCGTCTCCTCCATCACACTGGATCACTGAAAATTTCACATTAACCCAGATGTACTCGCCGTTTCCCTTTTTCAGGCGGTACTGCAGTTCATATTTTTCTTTTCTTTCCTTAATACATTTATCCAGATTTTGTCTTACATATTCTCGGTCATCGGGGTGCACGCCGCCTAACGCATTCTGCTCATACATTTCCCATGCTTCTTCATTAGACATGTCCATCATTTCCGCAAAACCGTCAGACAGATATTCCGGCCTCAAAGCACCTCCAACTTCATGATGCACCACTGCCATTCCGCCTGGAAGGTATTTTACCACCATCTGAAAATACTGTTCCAGGCGTTCTTTTTGTTTACGGCTTTCTACTTCATCCGTAATATCACGGACAAATTTCACACAGGCAGGGATCCCGTTCCAGTCCATTTCACGGAATCTTGCCGCAAAAAAGTGTCCATTGTCTTCATATGTCACTTCCTGGTGGATGTCAAAAACATCCCCTTTTTTCAGCGTACAAAATTCACATGGTTCCGACTTTCCATACAGGATATGATAACATTTTTTTCCTATTCTGCTTTCTTCCTTCAAAAACCCGTTTTTCAGTTCATTTGTATAAAGAAGATTATAATTTTCTTTATCGATCACATAAATATCATCTACCGTTTCTTCTACTATGCTTTGAAACAATCGTTTTTCCGGAGAGATATTTTTCTTATCATAAGACATATTCTTCCTCATCTTTCTAACTGTTTTTATATTTGCATATCATCTGAACATGTTTTTCATAGCATTTCACCAAATCCGGCAGAACTTTTTCTGCTCCCATTTCATCTCCTGCTCTCAAACATTCCGTCATCTCACTGGAAAATTTATACAATTCATCAAAGCTTAAATTCATACATATTCCTTTGAGAGTATGAGCAGCCCGAAATGCCTCTTCCAGATGTCTCTGTTCCCAGGTCTGAAGTAATGTCGGATAACTTTCATCTTTTAAAAACAGCAGTACAAATTTCTCGATTCTTTCTTCTTTACGCAATCGTTCTTTGATATTCTGATAATTTCCTGAAATCTCCTGATATAATTCTTCCAGCGTCATATGCTCTCCCTCCATAATCTATCCTTCCTGAATATCCACGATCTTTCCAATTGCTCCATTGTATTCCGGTCTGTCTCCATCAGTCCATAACGCGCGGCAGATAATACGGCTGGGTCTTGTTTTTCCATCAATCTCCAGTTCCACTTCATATTCCGCAAGTGGGCATTCCGGAGTGGTACTGCGAAGGATCTGGTCTAATTCGATTATTTTTTCTTTTTTTATAACAGACAATAACTCCTTATTTTTTGATGGCTCAATAATAAAGCGTGGAATTCCCAGCTTTTCTGCTCCCCAGTCCGATATGCTGAGCATAGAAGGAACCACCGAATATTCAAACTGGATTTCTAATGCCATAGATGAAAAGAACTGAAATTTGATCCGCTCCTCTTCCAGCATACTCAATGTCCGGTTGGAGGCTGCCAGTTCTTTATGAGAAAGAAGTCTTTCTACTATGTTATGGATTTCTTTTTCACTGACTCGATTCAGAGAGTTTATTGCAAGTTCTTCCTGAATATGATCTGCAATATCACTAAGGCATTCCAAAAGAAGCGGATTAAATGTTCCGCATTCTCCATTCAGGATCATATTAAGCGCTTTTTCATGAGAAAAGGCCTTTTTGTAAACGCGTTCGCTGATCAGCGCGTCATATGCATCTGCCAGAGAAACCACCTGGGCAGAAATAGGAATTTCCTCTCCTTTCAGTCCGTCCGGATATCCTTTTCCATCGTAGCGTTCGTGATGCCACCGGCAGATTTCATAAGCCACATTTACCAGAGGTTCATTCCTATGAAGCGGCAGGTTTTCCAGCATATCTGCCCCCACTGCCGAGTGGGTCTTCATAATTTCAAATTCTTCCCTGGTCAGACGCCCCGGTTTATTTAATATATTTTCTGATATGGAAATTTTTCCAATATCATGAAAGGCTGCCGCCTTACTGATCATGGAAATTTTTGCCGCGTCAAGATCATATGCATCTGTTTTTTCCCGCAGACGCTTCAGCAGAAGCTCTGTCATAGTTCCAATATGCAGTACATGCAGTCCGCTTTCACCATTACGGAATTCTACAATATGACTTAAAATAGATATCATCAATGTATTACTCTTTTCACTTTCATACATTTGATCTGCAACCATGGAAATCAGTTTTTTCTGTTTGGAATACAACATAATGGTATTGATCACTCTTCGGCAGACAATAACTTCATCAAAAGGACGGCTGATGTAATCCGTAGCCCCCAGTTCATATGCCCGTTCCACAACAGAATGTGAGTTTTCTGCAGAAATCATGATCACCGGTATCTCTTCGATCCAGTGATATCTGTTCATCATTGCAAGGACTTCCAGTCCATCCATTCCCGGCATCACAATATCCAGAAGCACAAGTGAAATTTCCGTTCCATGAGAATGAAGCAGTTCTACTGCTGCAATCCCATTGTCTGCTTCCAGAATATCATACTGTTCGCTGAGCATATCTGCCAGGATCGCACGATTCATTTCCGAATCGTCCACGATCAAAATCTTATTTATTTTCCTTTTATCATACATATTCTCTTTGCTTCCTCTCAGAAAGATCTATCCATATAAAGATTTCCATTTCCATTTCTCACAAATCCGTACACTGTGATCTTATTTTTTTGTGCCAGGCGTATTGCCCTCTCTGTGACTGCTGCTCTGGAAACAATAACAGAAATACCTGCTGCAATGATTTTTTCGATATAATCTGCTGAAATCCTTCCACTGGTAAAAATCACTCCATTTTCAGGAGAGATATCTTTAAGCAGCATATATCCTACAGCTTTATCCAGTGCATTATGTCTTCCGATATCCTCAAATCTGCATTGTACCTCTCCCGCTTTCCAGAATGCACATGAATGTGCACATCCTGTCTCCCGGAACAGCTCGCCGGGCTGTTCAAAGATCTGATCTGCAACAGAAAAAAGTTCCTCCGGATCCGGAATCCGTTTATCCTGTACAGTCCTTTCTTCTTTCTCCGGATCTTTTGACGAATTATCCTCTGCATTTTTCTGTACAGATTCTTTTTTTATTTTTACATAAATCTCCTGCGCCTCTTCCAGAACCGTGATCTCATGGATCTGCTGTTTTCTCTGTATCAGATCGCCTGTATAAAGACGCCCTGTAATCAGCTCTTTCAGATCCTCCGGCGTACAGCTTACCCGGAAGCTTTTTTCTCCGTTAAGATAAACCTGATAAACTGCTTCCAGGGCAACTTCGTCCTTACATGAAAAAATATTTCCGTTTTTTATTTTACTGATGGATATACTTTCTTTTTTCATAAATCCGTCCTTTCTGAATATATGCAGAAAATCTGTTGAAAATTTATTTTTACCCTGTTATAATATCTGAATGTATCATCTGTGGATGTCGTTGGGTAACTGGTGTGCCCCCTGGTCTTCAAAACCTGTGCTGGACGTTAAGAGCGCCCTGGGTGAGTTCGATTCTCACAGGCATCCGCCAAAAGAAAAATCTGTTGACAATGCTTCCCGCAGTTCCCCTGCAAGCTCCTGTTTTTCCTCCGGAGAAACAGTCCGCATCTCCAGCATCACTTTGTCGTTTCTGATATGGGAGATCACCGGTACCGGAAGCTGTCTGAGTCTGGCTGCCAGTTCCTGAGCAGTCTCTTTTTTTGGATTTATCACTACCGCATAGTCCGGCATCACCTCTCCCGGAAGAGATCCTCCGCCCACTGCAGATACACTTTTTTCCACTGTGATCTCTCCTGCATAACCGCAGGAATTCAATTCCCAGGCGATTTCCTCTGCCTGCGTCAGAAGTTCTTCTTCTGTTCTGGCGATCATCTTCAGAACCGGAATGTTTTTCCACGGATCTTCTTCATTCAGATATTCCCGAAAGGTTGCCTCCAGCGCTGCTGTGGTAAATTTATCCAGACGGAGCGCGCGCATCAGAGGATGGTTTTCCATGGTCTGTATATATTTTTTCTTTCCTGCTATGATTCCTGCCTGCGGTCCTCCCAGAAGCTTATCGCCGGAAAAACAGACCACGTCTGCGCCCTGTTTCAGCACTTCCTGCACTGTAGGCTCGTGTGCCAGTCCATATTTTTCCAAATCAACCAGAACGCCGCTTCCCAGATCTACAATCACCGGAAGCTTCTTTTTTTTGCCAAGGTCTGCCAGTTCTTTTACTGAAACATCCTCTGTAAAGCCTACGATCTTATAATTGCTGGTGTGTACTTTCAGAAAGGCTGCTGTCTCTTCATTCACAGCTTTCTCATAGTCAGAAAGCCTTGTCCGGTTGGTGCAGCCTGTTTCTTTTAACACGGCGCCGCTCTGTTCCATAACGTCAGGGATACGGAAGTGTCCCCCTATTTCAATCAGTTCGCCTCTGGAAACAATTACTTCTTTTTTTTCTGCCATGGCAGCAAGGATCAGCGCTACCGCAGAAGCATTATTGTTGACCGCCACTGCTGCTTCCGCCCCTGTCACCTGACAGATGACGTCCGCATAATGAGCCTGACGTTTTCCTCTTTTTCCTTTAGAAAGGTCATATTCAAGATTGGAATAGCCTGTCATGGATTCCATCACTGCCATCATCTGTTTTTTGCCAAGAGGCGCCCTGCCCAGGTTCGTGTGGAGGATGATCCCTGTCGCATTGAACACCTGTTGAAAAGAAGGCTCTGAGATTTCCTGCATTCTTGTTTTTATGCAGTCGGCCACATAAGAGGTGAGCGCAGGCATTTCACATTCTGCGATCGCTTCTTTTTCATTTTTCATCAGAAGAAGCTTTTCCCTGAAAATATCCAGCTCCTTCCGGATATTTTCCGTAACTCTTTCTCTTCCATATGTGCTGCAGAGCTTCACAATCTCCGGTTCTGCCAGAAGACGATCCACTCCTGGGATTTTTCTTAATATTTGATTTTTATTCATAAATCTATCGTTTTCTTATTTAAGGATCAGGAATTTTTCCTGTTTTTCAGTTACTTCTCCGATCATCGCAGAAGGCAGTTCAAGGATGTTCAGCCTTTCCATAAGCTCAGGAGCGTCTTCCCCTGATACTGCCAGAAGCAGTCCGCCTGATGTTTGCGGATCATATACCAAATCCTCCAGCCAGGTTCCCGGAATCTGACTTTCCACATCTTCTTCCAGATACTCTCTGTTCCGGTATGCGCCTGCCGGAATCAGCCCCATTTCCGTATAGGACTGTACTCCTTTCAGAACCGGGAGACTTCCGGTATCCAGAACCAGTGTTTTTCCGCTTCCCTTTGCCATTTCCATGGCATGTCCCGCAATTCCGAAGCCTGTGATATCCGTACAGCTGTGTATGGAAAATCCGGCCGCAATGTCTCTTGCATAGCGGTTCAGATACGTCATATTCTTTACCGCTGCTTCAATCTCATCCTCTGAAGCAAGCTCTCCTTTGATAGCCGTTGAAAGAATGCCGGTACCAAGTGGTTTAGTAAGGATCAGGACATCTCCTGTTTCTGCTCCATAGTTTTTCCACATGAGTTTAGGATCTACAAATCCGCTGACGCACAGCCCATATTTCGGTTCGTTATCAGAGATCGTATGTCCTCCTGCCAGCACTGCTCCTGCTTCGATCACCTTGTCCGCTCCGCCCTTCAGGATCTCTCCAAGGATCTCTATATCCAGACAATCCGGAAATGCAGCCAGATTCAGCGCCACCTTCGGCTCTCCGCCCATGGCATATACATCACTGAGGGCATTTGCCGCAGCGATCTGTCCAAACAGATACGGATCATCCACAACCGGGGTAAAAAAGTCAACCGTCTGGATCATTGCCAGATCGTCATTAATTTTATAGACCGCAGCATCATCTGAGGTCTCTGTTCCCACTAAAAGCATGGGATCACTGAATTTCGGCAGCTTACCCAAAACTTGGGCAAGGGTCTCAGGACCTTTTTTAGCCGCTCAGCCGGATGTACTTGACATCTGCGTTAAACGAATTTTGTAATCACTCATGCTTTCACCTCCTTACACTCTGCAGAAGGGGATTCCTTCAGAATCCTTCCTTCCTCTGTTTTTCTTGTAAAACCATTTTTATCGAAATGCTCCAGAAGAGCCACCGCTACCTTTCGGGAACAGCCCAGATAATCTCTGTACTCTCCAAGGGCAATGATTCTTTTTTTCTGCGACATTTCCCGGAAAGCCTCTTTTCCTTTTTCATAATAATCCCTGTGGACACAGTATTGCTCATCCAGACGGATCAAACTTTTTTTGTTGAGAAGAGAGGTAAATACAGGTTTGAATTTCTTCTGATTTCTGTGTTCTTTCAGATACAGCTCCGTGGCAAGAGGGGCAAAGCCGGATTCCAGATAATGGGCAAGGATCTCCTTTACCATGGCATCCTCGTCCTCCTTCAGAACCACCCTGAAACGCTTTTTACTGATGCAGCCTTTTTCTTCCTTGATAATCTTTTGCTTTTTCAGCACCTCCAGTATCTCATCTGTGATCCTTGGATTTTCCAGCTTCATTCTGCTTCTCAGCTCCTCGATTCCCATTCCCTCTTTCAGAGGACAGGCTTTATGGAACTCGCCCAGAATCGTCTCTGTCTTTCTGCGGTAAAAATCCATTTCTTCTCTGTGAATATAAAGTCCATCCTCCAGACAGATCAGGATTCCTTTTTCTGCCAGCTTTGCTGCCGTATTCTTCAGCCCGGATCTGTCCAGGGAATTTCTTCCTGCCAGTTCCTCCAGAGAATAAAAGCAGCCTCGATGTTCCAGAACCGAGATTTCCAGCATCTCCTCCCCGGTTCCCTTTTCTTTAATCCGACATGCCTCCAGGACTTTTGGGTCCTTTCTTTTGTGCTTCCGGGGACAGGCGTCCAGAATGCAGCCTCCTCCTATGGTCTCTGCCGGAGAATAAAAGCGGATCACAAAACGGTCGCCTTTTTCCATTACCGTTTCCTCCTCCAGACGCAGCTGCGCATAACAGGTTTCTCCTGCCTTCAGTTCCTCCCGGTCAAGAAGAATCACCTTTCCCAGAAGCTCTTTGGTTCCATGATAAATATGGACTCTGCTTCCGTTTTTTACCACGCGCCCTGTATGGCGCAGAACGGTAAGAGACACATCCGCCATCATGGAAGGATACATACTGTTTTTGAAAGCGATCACATCGCCCCTTGAAATCTCTTCTTTTTTACGGTCAGGAAGATTCAGCGCCACACGCTGTCCCGCATGGGCAGTCTCCACTCCCTGCTCATGAACCTGGATGCTTCGGATCTTTACCGGAACATTTTCCGGATAGAGGAACGCTTCCTGATCTTTTTTTATCTTTCCGCCCAAAAGGGTACCGGTAACAATCGTCCCAAACCCTTTCAGTGTAAATACCCGGTCTGCCGGAAGCCGGAAAGCCCGCGTTTCCTTATGATCCGGCAGCTTCTGATACATCTGATACAGAATCTCCTTCAGTTGATCCAGCCCCTGATTTTTATAAACGGACACAGGAACTACAGGCGCATTTTCCAGAAAGGTTCCTTCTGTCAGTTCCCGAATGTCCTCTTCTACCAGTTCCACCAGTTCCGGATCTGCCAGATCTGTTTTGGTGATCACAATTACGCCCTGGCGGATTCCCAGAATCGAAAGAATGTCCAGATGCTCCACTGTCTGGGGCATAATCCCTTCGTCCGCAGCAACCACCAGCATTACAAGATCCATTCCTCCTACGCCGGCCAGCATGTTTTTTACAAATTTTTCATGACCCGGCACATCCACGATCCCCACACGTTCTCCGCCTGGAAGGTCCATCCAGGCAAAACCAAGTTCAATGGTAATGCCTCTTTTCTTTTCTTCTTTCAGACGATCCGTATCAATACCGGTCAGCGCCCGGATCAGACAGGTTTTTCCGTGATCCACATGGCCTGCCGTTCCTATAATTCCATATTTCATGAGTCTAACCTCTGTTAAAGACCGGAGAATATTTTCCAGTCTGTTTTTTCTATACAATCATACCACAGGTGGGGGCTTTTTACTATAGAAAAACTTGTCCGTATCTGTTTGTGCTGACGGAAATTTATCCTTTTACTTTGAATAAAGACCCGGATAGGCCTTCTTGTCCAGTTTTAAATAAATACTATATAGAATCATCACAAATAAACCGATTACTGCTATAATAATCCATACAGTACTGAATGTATAATGGTCGATAAACGTTCCTATTACATAGTTACTTAATACTCCAATCAATCCGGCGCAGCTGGTCGTGATACTTAACACTCTTCCACGATGTGTTTCCGGTATTCTTTTTGTAAGATAAGGTGTTTTTGATATGGAACCGAATATTTCACCTGTCGTAAATATAATAATCCCTATAACCGCAATCACAAAATGATGATTTACAAAGATAAAGAAGGCAAGTCCTAATGACTCCAGTAACTGCCCCCAATACATAATCCTGATATCAATTAATCCGGAAAGCTTTTTGGTTAATATCGGCGTGCCTGTTACCACAACAACCGCATTGATACTTGTTAAAATTCCAAATTTAAAAGCTCCTGATCCATGAAAGGCTTCCTCCATATGTAAAGGCATCAAAAAGTTAAATTGATTATAAATCAGCGCAGCTATGCCAGAAATAACAAATAATAAAAAAAATAATTTTCGTTCAGAAAAAACTTTGAATATTGACCCTGTTTCCCCTTTTTCATATTCGTTCATTGATTTATTATCCCGGTCAATAGTTCTTACATTTTTAATAAAAACTAATAGCAGCAGCGTACTGGATATATCTGCCAGACCGTTAATAAAAAAACACAGATTAAGATAATTATTAAACAAAATACCGCCAATGGTCGGCGCCAGAACCAACCCCAAATTCATCGAAAGGTAATTAAGAGAATACGCTCTTTCCCGATCCCTGCAGGTTGTCAGATCAGCAATCAGCGCATCATAAGCCGGCTGTTCCATTGACTGAAATAATGAAGCGATCGCTAATAAATACAGTGTCGTCATGGACATTGGCAATGCAGCACAGACAAAATACAGGCTGTTTCCGATCAAATCAAAGGTAACGATGATATGCTTTTTATTATATTTGTCAGCCAGCTTACCTCCCAGTAAGTAGAATGGCCCCATAAACAAAGAAAACAGCATCATATACAGGCCGATCGTCTGTCCGTTCATTCCCAGCTTTTCACTCATTATCAAGGTAAGCATAGGCCATATTAACGCTCCCATACTTGTCATGATTTTACCAAAGGCCAGCACATAGATTTCTTTTGGCAAATGAGTATACATAGAAAAATGTTTTTTTAGAAATCTCATAGAAATTATCCTCTTTACCATCCCTTTAAATTTATCAGACTACTCTAAATCAATCCAGTATCTTTGCTCTGTCTTACCATTTTCTGTTTGTTCATTTTCTAAGATTCCGCCGTTTTTTATGATGGATTTTGCAGAACCAATATTATCTTTATCACATACCATTAAGACTTTTTTGATTCCCATTTTTTTACATTCCTCTAAAGCAAGCCCGATCATTTGCACAGCATATCCTTTTCTTCTTTCAGACGGTCTGATTCCATCTCCGATATGACCGCCATGTAATAAAAGATGTTCATTCAGATAATGCCTGATATTTACCGCGCCTACAAGGATATTTCGTTCCTCATCCAAGCAGAAAAATGTAGAGTCGGGAACCATACCGTCTTTCGGTTCCCTTGTTTCCAAATTGTTCAAATAGTAATCAAAGTCATCATAATTGTTTTTGAAAATAATCCCTGGTGAACGGTTCACATCATGCGTATCGTTATATTCCTTCCATTCTTTGAGCATATCAATGATCTGCTCTTTGTATTCGTAACTTCCTTTTATTAATTTCATCGACATTAAAATCACTTCCTTTACTTTAAGTCCATAGCTTTTCCCATTTCAATTCTGATTTCATTACGCTCCGGGTCTGAATTTGAGTAAGCAAACAAGTCAAACCCTATGATTCTAAATCCATGTTTTTTATAAAAAGCAATGGCATTTTCATTACATGTCTGTGTTTCCAGAACAGTCATTCTCGCATTGCTTTTTGAAGCTTCTTCAAAAATTGCTTCCATTAATAAAGAACCGATACCATTGTTTCGGTTTGAACTATTGAAAACACAAATATTACTGATTCTATACCGATTATTCCATTTTTCTAATGTACCTTCCACATATCCTAACAGCTGTCCATCTTCAAATGCACCAAATCCAACAGGATTTTCTAACCATTCATTAAAAAACATATCGCTGAATGACATTTCCTTTGGTTTAGAGAAAAGCTTATAAGATATACAAAATCCCTCTGATGTTGATTGAATATCAAAATATCCTTTTGTTTGATATTTAACTGTAAAATTTTTTCCCGAATACACTTCTCTGTTCAACTCTTTGATTTCTACCATATAATTGTGACACCCTATTTGCAATTACAAAATCTATAAGCATATTTCTTCTTGCAGCTAAAACATTTTTATCATTTGCCAACGCTTTATGAATTGAATGTGCTGCCTTTATAAAAATTATCTTTTATATAATAGCAGAACTTCATAACAGCAATGTAAAAAGATAAATAAAGTAAAAAAACAGCAGGATATCTTTATATTAAAAAAATCCTGCTGTTTCTGAAATCATTTTTATCAGCGAAAAAACAACATGCCGCTGTCTTGAGTTACTGTATCCTTCCTTCTTCCACTTCTGCCGTACTCATAAAGCCGGGGGTGTGTGCAGAGAGGGGCGGGCATTGGAGAAGGATGAGAGTCAGGTGGATTTGTGGCGTGAGATTGCCCAATATTTTGTATGCAGCAGATGATGTGCTATATGACTGTTTGGTTCCTCCAGAAACTCCTCATAGATCTTTTTGATCGCAGGATTTTCATGGGATTTCCGATAGGTAAGCTCACGGTCATGGGCAAAGGTTGCAGCTCTTCTGTTGGCATAGGCTGCCTCTCTGTCTGTATCCATAAGAAGCTTCGGCTGACCGCCTCCGCTGACACATCCCTCCGGACAGGTCATCACTTCGATGAAATGAAGATCCAGAGTTCCATTCTTTACTGCCTCCAGAACCGGGATCACATTTTTCAGTCCGGTTACAACTCCAACCTTCAGATCCAGATCGCCTACTTTTATCACAGAGGTACGGAATCCCTCTGTTCCACGAACAGCTGTTACCTCAAGATCCGGAATCGGCTGTCCGGTCACAAGCTCATAACCGGTACGAATGGCCGCTTCCATAACGCCGCCGGTAACGCCAAAGATTGTTCCGGCGCCGGTATACAGTCCCAGAGGCTGGTCAAATTCCTGATCCTCAAGAGTATCCCAGTCAATTCCCATGTCTTTAATAAGCCATGCCAGATCTCTGGTGGTAATGGCAACGTCTACATCACGGAAGCCGCTGTCCTTCATTTCCGGACGCTCGCTCTCAAATTCCTTGCAGGTACAGGGCATTACAGACACGCTGTAAATATCCTTTCCTTCTTTGCCTTCCAGCTGTGCCCCGTATGTTTTGAAAATGGCTCCGCCGATCTGCTGCGGGCTTTTTGCCGAGGACAGATGATCGGCAAGCTCCGGATAGTTATTCTCAAGGAATTTTACCCATGCCGGACAGCAGGAGGTAAACATTGGAAGAACGCCTCCTTCTGTTACACGCTTCACAAGCTCCGTTCCCTCTTCCATGATGGTCACATCTGCCGGGAAGTTGGTATCATACACCCGGTCAAATCCAAGAGCATGAAGAGCCGCGGATAATTTTCCGGGAGTCAGTGTTCCCAGATCTGCGCCAAACTCTTCTGCAATGGCAACCCGGACTGCCGGAGCGCACTGTACAATGGTAAATTTATTTTTATCTGCAAGAGCTTCTTTTACTTTATTCAGATTGCAGACCGCATACGCTGCAAAAAGAGGCTCCTGAACAGAATCCGGAATATTTCTTTCTTTTTTGACTCTGTCGTAGGCTTTTTTTCCATGGGTCAGAATGGATACATAAGATTTACATTTCTGCACGCACTGTCCGCACATCACGCATCTGTCTGTATCAATAGTCTGAGGCTGTCCCTGTTCGCCTACAATGGCATAGGCAGGACAGACTTCTGCACATTCACGGCAGCCGGTACAGAGATTCTGATCAATTGCTACTATCATGAATTTTGTCCTCCCTTATCTCCAGTCTTTTGTCAGAAGCAGCGACTCTGCTGCCCTGATATTTTTTTCTTCCCGTTCCGCTTCCGGATCCACCAGTCTGAGTGCCTGATGAGGACAGACTCTTACGCAGGCAGGGCCGCCTTCGATCCCTGCACAGAGATCACATTTGGATGCAAAGACTTTTGGCTCCTCAGACATTGACTGAGCCACCAGACGTCCGTCCTTCGCATAAGGAAGAAGCGCAATCGCTCCAAAAGGACATGCCTGCATACAGTCTTTACAGCCGATGCATTTTTCTGCATCTACGATCACCTGATGGTCAATCCGGCTGATTGCTCCCTTGCTGCACGCGTTCAGACATGGCGCATCTTCACAGTGCTTACACTGGATCGGCATACATCCCTGATCAAATCTGGTCAGGAACAGTCTTGGGGTTACGGGAACCGTAACGGTTCCCACTGTATTTCCAACATGATTGCTTTTGCGGTTATGGACGGTGAAGCAAGCCACCTCACAGGCTTTGCAGCCAGTACATTTGGTACTGTCTCCCACCACAAAAGACCCGATTTCTTTTTTCATTGATCTATGACCTCCTATTCCTGCGGATGCGTTTCCCGATACGCATTTCTGGCAGCTTCCATACGTTTGCGTTCCATGGCATCTCCCAGATCCTCCTCTGTTACAAGAGTAAGAGCTTCTGTAGGACATACTCTTACACAGGCAGGTCCTCCCGGAAGTCCGTAACAAAGGTCACATTTATTTGCCACTTTTTTCTCAGATCCGTCCGCCTGGAATTTTCCTGTCTGGACTGTCATATTAATAGCGCCGAACGGACATGCATCCATACAGGATTTACATCCCATACATTTATCTGTATCAATGACAATACAATGGTCCTTCTGAGAAATTGCGCCCACCGGGCAAACTGCCATACATGCCGGATTTTCGCAGTGCTTGCACTGCACCGGGACGCTTAAACGTGCTGTTTTTACCATATGGAGTTTCGGATTAAAGCTATAGGAATCCGGATCCACCTCAAAGATATGCTTTCCCTCATGGGCTACTACGCATCCGATCATACAGGTGCGGCATCCGATACAAAGGTCAGGGTTCCCTTTTACAAAGTAATTCATGATTCTGCCCCCTTTCCTGTATCAATCCCCATCTGGGCGCGGATATCATCATACAATTCCATCACATGGCGCTCTGCCCATTCCTGATCCTGGATCTTTTCTACACGGCAGGCACAGTATTTGTACTCCGGAGTGTTGCTGACAGGATCCAGCTTGGCTGTTGTAAGCTCATTGCAGGCTCCGATCCACCACTGATAGGTCATATAGGTTGCGCCGGGTTTTACACGGTCTGTAGGAAGGCATCTGGTAATACAGTAACCTCTCTTGGAAAGTATCTTAACCAGCTCTCCTTTTTTCAGGTTCATCTTCTCGCAGTCCTGGGTATTCATCTGTACCCAGCCCGGCTCGTCCTCCAGATTGCGAAGGGTACGGCAGTTTCCGGTCATCGTACGGACAGAATAATGTCCTACCTCACGGACAGTGGAAAGTGTCATCGGATACTGGTCATTTTCCAGTTCCACCGGCGGATGCCAGTCTGTACCATAGAACAATGCCTTGTGATCCTTTGTGGCAAAGATTCCATCCTTATGAAGATACGGGGTTCCTTTGTCTTCCATGGATTTGTCGCGGCAGGGCCACTGAATACCGCCGTATTTCTCAATTTTTTCGTAGGTAGCTCCGGTAAAGCTCGGACAGAGATCGATCATTTCATTCCAGATCTCCTCTGTATTTTTGTAATTCATAGGATAACCCATAGCTGTAGAGATATCTGCAATGATCTGCCAATCCGGACGCATATCGCCTTCCGGTTCGATCAGCTTGCGGACTCTCTGGAAGCCACGGTCTGCACAGGTATAAATACCTTCGTTCTCTCCCCACGCAGTAGCGGGAAGGATCACGTCTGCATAAAGACCTGTCTTGTTCATATAGATATCCTGCATAACAACAAAATCACATTTATCAAGAGCCTCTCTGACCTCTGCCAGATCAGGATCTGACTGCGCCGGATCTTCTCCGAATATGTAGTATGCATGGATCCGTTTCTTTTCATCTTTTTCGTGAAGGATACGCTCCGGCACATGAGTGATCGGGCAGCCCACCTTATCGGACAGCGGCACACCCCATGCCTTTTCAAATTTTTCACGAATCTCCGGTACCGTTACATTCTGATAACCCGGATAAGAGTTTGGAAGAGCGCCCATATCGCAGGCTCCCTGTACATTGTTCTGTCCACGTACCGGACCGATACCCATGGACGGACCGCCAAAGTTTCCGGTCATCAGCGCAAGGTTGGCAAGTCCTTTGACTACATCCACTGCCTGGGTAAACTGACATACGCCCATGCCATAAAGGATCATGGCAGGTTTGGTAGTGGCATACATTCTTGCCGCCCTGCGTATTTCATCTGCCGGAATGTGAGTGATCGGTTCTGCATATTCCGGTGTGTATTTTTCGATCACTTTCAGGAATTCATCAAATCCCTTTGTGTGTTCTTCAATAAATCTGGTATCTGCCAGCCCCTCATTCCAGATCACATTTGCCATTGCATTTACCAGGGCAAGGTTGGAACCTCCCTTAAGCTGCAGATGGATATCGGAAATACGCGCGGTTTCTGTCACACGTGGATCTGCACAGATGATCTTCATTCCCTTCTGTCTGCCGCGGACAATACGTCTTGCAACGATCGGATGGGAATCTGCTCCGTTATAACCGAAGCAAAGTAAACAGCCTGCATCCTCGATCTCCGGGATGCCCATTGACATTGCGCCTGAACCTAAAGAATACAGTAGACCCGCTACCGAAGGCGCATGTCATATTCGCGCGCAGTGATCGACATTATTGGTACCGATGCACGCGCGCATAAATTTCTGCATAAGATAATTGGCCTCGTTGCCTGCGCCTCTGGCAGAGCCTGTTCCCATAATGGAATCCGGACCGAATTTCTCCTTAATCTCTCCCAGACGTTTCGCTACATAGGAGATTGCCTCCTCCCATGAAACCTCTACGAGAGGTGATTTCTTTCCGCCTTTACGGATCATCGGCTTACGAAGACGTTTCGTAAGAATCTGGGGATCATTCAGATAATCCCAGCCATAATGACCTTTCAGACAGAGGGTTCCCGCATTTGTCCTGCCGCCTGCAGGAACTGCTTCCACAATCTTATTGGCTTCCGCATCGACTGTGAACATGATCTGACAGCCTGCTCCGCAATACGGACAAGTTGTCTGGACTTGTTTTAAAGCCATACCTGTTCCCTCCTGACTTGAAATATTAATAATTAACTTCCTGTGTGTTTTTTTGAGCAAAATTCTCGTTTATATTTTAACATTGTTATCCTTGTTTTACAAGAATTCCATGATATAAAATTAGGGAAAATGCCGAAAATATTTCAGATTTTCCCTGTTCTTTCATTTGTTTGTACTAACTTCTATCAGAATGTCTGCTGCTTTTTTAATTTCATCCAGATTTAAAACCGGAGTTTCCGGAAGCCTCAGTCCGGTATCTGTAACAATCGCCAGAAGGGTTCCGGGATCACAGACACTTCTATAGGAAATTCCCTGTCGTACCAGCTCAAATTTTGGAAAAGAGGAAGACTTCATCCCTTCCAACAGAATAAAATCCGCTTCCGGAAAAAATTCCATCAGATTTTTCACATCTACATCCGGCTGTTTTTTTACCATCTGCCACTGTCCTTTGGAAAAAATACAGGTTCCATACGCCCCTGCCTGCTGCATCCGGTAAGTATCTGTCCCTTCCCTGTCTGCCTGAAACTCATGACCGTCATGCTTGAGTACCGCCACACGATATCCTCTTTGTGTCAGTTCCTTTACCAGCTTTTCCAGAAAAGTGGTTTTGCCGGAATTTTTCACGCCGCTTACCGCCGCCACAAAAGGCTTCTCCGACTTTCTCACAGCATCCATACCGCTACCTGCTCTCCGGCTTTTATATTTTCCTTACCTGCCGGAATGTCCAGAAGACAGTTGCATCCCCGCAAAGTGCCAATCGCCCCTGACGAAAAGATCCCCTGAGGAAAGGAAACCTTTCCATCTTTATACACAGCTCTTACAAACCTCCGTACCCGGCATCTTTTTTCAAAATCCACCTCCATGATCCCCCTGCGCATTTCCATGGCAAATGCAGAATCTCCGGTCATGACCTCCAGCGCCGGACGCAGAAGAAGCTCAAGATTTGCCATTGCCCCGAAAGGATTGCCGGAAAGGGAAAGAATCAGGGTATTCCCATATACAGAAAAAATCGTAGGAGTTCCGGGCTGAAGGCGGATCCTCCAGAATATTTTTTCTGCCCCAAGGATTTCCAGGGCTCCATGAAGAATATCTTTTTTCCCTACAGAAACACCGCCGGTGGTAATAATAATGTCCGCGTCTTCTGCCGCTTTTTTCAGTTCCTCTGCCAGTCCCTCCTCACTGTCTGCACAGTGAGATACCGACTTTGGAGGCACACCCAGTTCACAAAGGCGCGCGGAAACCATCATCCCGTTGGAATCATAGATCTTTCCCGGCTTCAAAGGGCTTCCCGGCTCACAAAGCTCGTCTCCGGTAGTCAGCACCCGTATCACCGGTTTCCGGTAAACCTCTGCCTCTGTGCGGCCGATACCGGAAAGGATCCCCTGCTCCGCAAAGGTGATCCGGGAGCCTTTTTTCAGAAGAAGGCTGTCTTTTTTGTAATCCTCTCCCTGAAAGCAGTAATTATCCCATGGCTTCTGGCTTTTGTAGATTTCCACCACATCCTCGCCATAGTCCGTATCTTCCTGCTTAACCGCCGTATCCGTTCTCTGCGGAAAAGGAGCTCCTGTCATGATCCGATAGGCTTCTCCCGGCTTCGCCTGAAAGGATTGTCCGTCATCTCCGGCATAAATACAGCCTGCCACCTGAAGTCTGGCCGGATTTCCGCGGACAGCTCCCCGGATGTCTTCCGCCCGTACCGCATATCCGTCCACCGGAGAACGTGGAAAAGGCGGGTTATCCGTCCCGGCATAAACGTCCTCTGCAAGACAGAAGCCCCCTGCCTCTTTTACTGCCACTTTTTTTATTTCTGTGATCCTCTTTGCCCGCTTTTCGATTTCTTCCAGAGCATCCTCAAGCAAAATTCCCTCTCTCATCTCTCGTTCCTCTTTTCCATATGCGTTAAAAGTTCCCGGTACAGATTTTAATCATTTGTCTTCCAATCCAGTCTGATGTTAATCATTTGTGAAAAAATCGCTTCTTTTACCGTATCACTCAGATATGCCGGATTCAGTTTCCTTTTTAGATATGCCATATAAGTATCTTTTCATCTTTATGAATATTCAGATAATGGAATATATTGGACTTTCCATTCATGCTTTCACATTTCAGATGATTTTCTCTGCATACCTGCTCAAAAAACTGATATCCTGAGTTACTGTCTTCTGTGATAATCACTTCAGGAGTTATCTCTCTTTGATAAGTATTTGCCCCATATAAGTGATAAAATTCATGATAACTCTGCTTTAAAGTCCCATACTTTCCCGATGTACGAATTCCGTATATTTCTTCTACACTATAAGGTAAAGTTGGCAGCGCTTCTCTGGATACGATCACATAATAATTATCGGTTTTCTGAATCGCACCTGCAAATTCTTCTGTCCGAATAAATTCATTACCTTCATCTATAAATACAATACTGTCAGAAATTCCACCTAGCTGTTCTTTCCATAAAGAGCCTTCCAGTACATAACAGTTCTTATCGCATACCAGTTCTACCGGCGTACCAGATGGATTATTTACATAATCCCGAATCATATCTACCAATGTAGTTTTTCCAGTTGCACTGTCACCTCGGATGATTGTCAGATTCCTTTTTAATTCAAAGTCATATTTTAACCGTTTAGTAGAAACAATAACCCTGTGCTTTCCCTTCATTGTCCTGCACCTCCGTCAAACAAACTCCCCGGCTATCGATACCAGCTCTTCCATCGAATAAGCCATCTGATTTGTATTCAACACATGTACAGCAAATGGTTCTGTACCAAAATCCATCAAGTGCAGAAGATTCACTGTCCTGTCTTCTGATTCGGCAATCCTGAGCAGCCATTTTGCACAGTTATCCCCGCAGGTCGAAACATTAAAAACTTTGTCTTTATCAAATTTCACAAGGATCAATGTTTTCACTCCGCCTGACAATCCAACGGGAGGAATTTTCCCCAGTACAGGACTGTCAATCACACCACTGTCCAGAACTGTTGACTGATCCACATCCTGAATCATTTCTTTCACAAAAGAATCGACGATCCAACTGTCTTCATAATCATATTTAAAATAAGCAGCTGTGTTATATACAGCTTCTTTCATATTTCCGTAATAAATATTAAGCATTCAATTCTCTCCTTTTTGTGTCCCTCTTTTCCATATACATTAAAAGTTCCCGGTAATCCTCCGGCGTATTAATATTTTGAATCTGCCATTCCTCCACGGAAATCCGGCAGGTGTCATAGCCCCATGCATCAAGGATCCGAAACACCGGCGCGGGAGCTTTTTGTATCTGCTCCCCGATACAGTCTGCCATACAGGTGGGATAAATGCCCATCAAAGGCTCAGTTCTTTCTCCATGCACCGCCAGCAAAGGTTTCCCGGCATTGCCGCCCGCTCTTCTATACCCAAAATGTCTGAAATCTTCAGTATCCACTGCGTCCAGTCTGTCCTCATGAGCAATAAGCAAATCTTCTAGCATCTTCACCGGAAGCTGAGGCACATCCACCGGAAGCACCAGACAATAGGAAGTGTCCATGGCCTTCATGCAGGCATGGAGTCCGCCTAACGGCCCCCGTTCCCGGTAAATATCAGAAATCACCTGGATATGTATGCTGCTTTTTATTTTTTCATTCCAGAAGACACAGCCTCCGGCATCATGACCGGAAACATAAACCTCCCGGATTCCCAGCTTCTCCGCTTTTTTTATCTGACAGGAAAGAAAACTCTCTCCGTCCAGAAGAAGTCCTGCCTTATCCTCTCCCATTCGGCTACTTTTCCCACCAGCCAGAAGAAGAAGAGAATAAAGCTCTGCCCTGTTTATTTTCTGTTTTTTTCCCACTTGTAATGCATCACCTTTATTTATAAATCTGTGCAGTCCGATTATTTTCCTGTGCACAAATACTTTTTATCTTTCCAGTATAATAAAAACCAAATTTCTGTTATTCGTTATATTAGTATAAATCTTTTTTTCATACATGTATACAAATAATTACAAAAACGCCATAATATTTGGTCTTCCCGAATCACGGGAAGAATATATACAGGATTCTGTCAGGAGACCTTTCTTTTGCGCCCGTACAAATGACAAAAATATTGGGTTTTTATATCTTAAACAAACAGGAAAAGATACCGTAGAAATCGCGGCTATGGGAGTGTTAAAAGAATATCATCGTAAAGGGATTGGGCAGTCCTTATTTGAATATGCCAAAAAAGAAATTCACAAAAAAGGATATTCTTTTATTCAGGTTAAAACTGTACAGATGGGAAAATACGAAAACTATGACAAAACAAATAAATTTTATTTATCTCCTGGCTTCAAAGAGTTTGAGATCTTTCCAACCTTATGGGATAAATGGAATCCCTGTCAGATATACATCATGGCAGTATAATATACTTACCTGGGGAGCCGGGGACGTGCTCTCACCCATTCCGAGACCTTACGGAAGGTGGTGATTATTATGAGTACATATGAGGAATTAAGCTTAATCGTAAGCGTTGCTTTACTGATTGTAGCTATTCCGAATCTTACACATAAGAAATAGCCGTCCTGCTCTCGTCAAAGTTTAGGAACGGCTATTTCTAAAATAGTTTTACTTAATTTTCGCCGGGACGGGTGACCTGCACTCACCTTCCGGCTCCCTTGTTAATTATATTATATGTCATATAAAAAGAATCGTCAACCTTCGTTTTTAAGCTATCTATGACAAAGGTTACTGTTCAGAGGTATGCATAAGCCATTGTAAAAAATGACGAAATTTATTTTT
>ENA-ORMO01001331-ORMO01001331.1-human-gut-metagenome-genome-assembly--contig:-NODE-1331-length-27030-cov-6.844411_pt1 | contig 27030 bp, 26 predicted proteins | sample MGYA00242106_ERZ509001 | MGnify/ENA primary metagenome ERZ509001 (study PRJEB26280, sample SAMEA2338736) | human gut metagenome | biome: human gut; feature: human-associated habitat; material: faeces...
ATTCTGCATAAAATCTGCTTATTTTATTGCGAAAAATATTTATTCCTCACCGCTGGTTTCCCACATTGTTTTTTCCTGTTGCCTATATTATAATGAAGACACGGAAAAAATTCCTTTGGGAATAAGAAGAGAACAGGAGCAGATTATGAGAGCATACGAACGTTTATTAAATTATGTAAAGATTCATACGACCAGTGATGAAAACAGTAATACAACACCTACCACAGCCCGCCAGTTTGATCTGGCAGAGCTTCTGGTAAAGGAAATGAAGGAACTGGGAGTCACAAATGCAAGAGTCGATGAAAACTGTTATGTTTACGGCGAAATTCCTGCTGCGCCGGGTTATGAGGACAGACCGGCAATCGGCCTTATCGCTCATCTGGATACCGCGCCGGATTTCTGCGGGGAAAATGTGAATCCGCAGATTCACGAAAACTACAATGGAGAGGATCTGCCTCTGGGAAACAGCGGAAAGATTCTTTCTGTAAAAAAATTTCCACATCTGAAAGAACTGAAAGGCAGGACACTGATTACCACAGATGGAACTACCCTTTTGGGGGCGGACGACAAAGCGGGTGTTGCAGAGATTATGACTGTGGCGGAGGAGCTTCTTAAAGGAACCATGGCTCATGGAAAAGTGTGCATTGCTTTTACACCGGATGAGGAAGTGGGAAGCGGAGCCGGCAAGCTGGATATTCCGGGACTGGGAGCTCAGTATGCCTATACGGCAGACGGCGGACGTGAAAATGAGATCGTATACGAAAACTTTAATGCCAGTGAGGCTGTCCTTGAGATCCGGGGCTTTAACATCCATCCCGGAGAGGCGAAGAATACCATGGTCAATGCGGCTCTTGTGGCTATGGAGATTAACAGTATGCTGCCGTCTCTGGAAACTCCGGCTCATACAGAATTGTATGAGGGCTTTTTCCATCTTTGCGAGATGCAGGGAACGGTAGAGCAGGCAAGACTTGTGTACATCATCCGGGATCACAGCGCAGCCTGCTTTGAGGCAAGAGAGAAAACCCTGGAACACATTACAAAGATTATGAACGAGAAATACGGAGAAGGAACCGTCAGTCTGAAGGTTACAGAGCAGTACCGGAATATGATCGAAAAAATAGAACCGTGTATGCATCTGGTAGACCATGCCAAAGACGCGATCCGTGAACTGGGAATGGAGCCGGATACAGATCCGATCCGCGGCGGTACAGACGGTTCCCAGCTCAGCTTCCGGGGACTGCCATGCCCGAATCTGGGAACAGGCGGCTACGCTTTCCATGGTCCTTATGAACACATTACCGCAGAAGGAATGGATACAGCTGTTCAGGTGATGCTTGGTATTCTGAAACGATATGCAGAATAAAATAAAAAATTTTAAATAATATGCGATAAAAAACACTTCTTTTGCATTGTACATGTAAAGGAGGTGTTTTTTTATGATTATAAAAAACAAAATAACGGCGGCAATGATCCTTCTGGGGATGCTCGGAAGCATTCTGGCGGGGCAGGGAGACCGTACCGTACAGGGAGCAGCAGAGACGGAACCTTTGAAGGCGACTTTTTTGAAAGTGGGAAAAGCCGATGCCATAGCCATACAGACAGGAGAAGATACTCTGGTGATTGATACCGGGGAAGAAGAGGATGGAGAGGAACTGGTATTTTATCTGAAAAACCAGGGGATCTCTCAGGTAGATACGCTGCTGATCACGCATTACGATCAGGATCATGTGGGCGGGGCAGATACTCTGATCGAATCTATGGATGTAGGAAGGGTACTGGTTCCGGATTATGAGGGAACCTCCACGGAATATCAGGATTTTATGGTCGCACTGGAAGAAAAGGGGATGACAGCAGAGCGTCTGAAAAAAGCGGAGGAGTTTGAACTGGGCAGTGCGACAGTTCTTGTGGAACCGCCCGCTTCCTGTGAGATCAAAAATGGAGAAGCGGAGATGGATAACAATTTTTCAATTATTACTACAGTCATTCATGGAAAAAACAGGCTTCTGTTTACCGGGGATGCAGAAAAGCAGCGGATTCGGCAGTGGCTGAGGGAGGGACAGGCAGAAAAATGTGATTTTTTAAAGGTTCCTCATCATGGTGTTTATAATACGGCATTGCAGGAATTATTTGAAACTGTGATGCCGGAGTATGCAGTGATCTGTTCTTCTAATAAAAATCCGGCAGATCCGCAGACGATCGAGCTTTTAAAGAAAAATAACACTCATGTCTTTCAGACAAAAGACGGAAATATCACATTAATCAGTGATGGAAAATCTCTGGAAATGAAACAGAATCTGGAGCATTAGGAAGGAGAACGTATGACACAGTCAGTTTTTAACCGTTATGAAAAAAAATATCTGATGCCGGAACCGATATATCTGGAACTGAGAAAACGGCTGGCACCCTATATGCAGGAAGACGAATATGGCCTTCATACGATTTGCAATATTTATTACGATACCAGAGATTCTTACCTGATACGTCGTTCTATTGAGCATCCGGTTTATAAGGAAAAACTCAGGCTCAGAAGCTATGGGATCCCCACGCTGGATTCCAAAGTCTTTCTGGAGATTAAGAAAAAATACAGGAAGGTTGTTAATAAGAGAAGAATCCAGATCACTTTAAGGGAAGCCTATGATTATATAGAGAGGGGGATCCGGCCAGAACAGGACAGTCAGATCCTTCATGAAATTGACTTTTTTTTACAGAGATATCCTCTGGTAAAAGGTTTGTATCTGGCGTATGACAGGATCGCACTTTTTGGAAAACAGGATGCTTCTTTCAGAGTGACATTCGATCAGAATATCCGGAGCCGACATGTGGCAATGGGGCTGGAAAACGGAGATGCCGGAGAAAAGCTTCTGCCGGAGGGATATTATCTGATGGAAAGTAAGATCATGGGCGCGGCGCCCCTCTGGTTTACAGAAATTTTATCGGAGCTGTCAGTTTACCCGGTTTCTTTTTCAAAATATGGAAGCATTTACAAAAAAGAACACAATTCCTTCGATGTGGAGCAGCTGATGGTCCACAGAATGGAAAACTGGAATGAGATAAGGAGGACAAAGGTATGTTAAACAGTATTTTTCATGCAGGGACATTTTCAATAGAAGCAGTATTGACAGCTATGGCAGCAGCTTTGATCCTTGGGCTGGCGATCGCCATAATTTATAAGCAGTCCGGCATCCATATCGGGAGCTTTGCTGTGGTGCTGGCTGTGCTTCCGCTTCTGGTCAGTGTGGTCATTCTGATCGTAAACGGAAATCTTGGGACATCGGTTGCGGTTCTTGGCGCTTTTGGTCTCATAAGATTCCGCAGTGCGCCCGGAACAGCAAGAGAGATTGGTTTTATCTTTTTTGCAATGGCAGTAGGGCTTGCATCCGGCATGGGATTTATTTCTCTTGCTGTTCTGATTACTATGACGGCGGGTTTTTTTATATTCATTCTGGAGAAGCTTCAGTTTGGCAATCCTGTGTCCCGGGAACGGGAACTCCGGATCACCATTCCGGAGGATCTGAATTACATGGGAGTTTTTGACGATCTTTTTCAGGCATATACGAAATTTGCACATCTGGAACGGGTAAAAACAACGAATATGGGAACCATGTATGAGCTTTCCTACCGGGTGGAACTACGAAACATGGCAAAAGAAAAAGAGTTTATTGACGAGCTTCGATGCCGGAACGGGAATCTTTCTATTATATACGGACTTGTTCCCCGTGAGAAGAATGAGCTATAATAAAGGATAAGAAAATATGTGGGGATTTCACACAGGGATAAGGAGAAAGCGTCATGCTGGTATTTGCTGCGCTGGCTTACAGTAAGCCGGAAAACAGAGAAACGATAAATATAGATGAAACTGTCTTTTACAGGATTTCCGCAGGGGACAAGGAGGCATTCTGCCAGCTGTATGAGAAGACAGGTAATGTGATTTTTTCTTATGCGCTGTCTTTACTGAGAAACAGAGAGGACGCAGAGGACGCCATGCAGGAGACTTTTTTAAAAATCCGTTCGGCAGCCCATCTGTATCGTCCCATGGATAAGCCGATGGCATGGATTTTTACCATAGCCCGAAACGTTTGTCTGATGAAGTTCAGAAAGCAGAAGCATTTTTCTTCTGTTTCAGTGGATGAGTTAAGGGAAATCCCGGACTGCAGTGGTATCCGGGACCGTGAGGACCGTATTGTACTGGAAACGGCATTTCAGGTTCTGACAAAGGAGGAATGTCAGATCATAGTTTTACATGCAGTATCAGGAATGAAGCACAGAGAAATCAGCGAGCTTCTGCACCTGCCGTTGTCTACGGTGTTGTCAAGGTATAACAGAAGTATAAAAAAACTGCGGGGACAGCTGGAGGGATTATTATGAAAAATATAACAGAGTCTTATCTGAAAGAACGTCTGAAACGTGCCACGGAGCAGCTTGTGCCGGATAAGGCGGAGGAAATATGGGCGCAGCCGGTAGAAAAAGCCTCCGGTGACGAATGGTTTCTGGACGGTCTGGACAGACGTCCTCACACTACACAAAAGATTATAAAGCTCATGTCTGCAGCGGCTGCCTGTTTTGTGATTGGTATGTTTTCCTATTACATGATCGTACTGCATTCTCAGGCAACCGTGTACCTGGACGTAAATCCCGGTATACAGCTTGAGCTGAACAGCAGAGAAGAAGTGATTTCTGCAGAAGCGGCTAACCGGGATGGAGAAATAATTCTTGAAGATATGGATCTGAAGCATACGGATCTGGATGTCGCAGTAAATGCTGTCCTTGGTTCTATGGTCAGGCATGGATATCTGAGTAAAGCTGAGGATATGGTGCTGCTTTCGGTAGACAGCAGCGACCGGAACAAAAGCGAAAAACTTCGTACAGAGATATCGGAAGAGATCCGTACCTGTCTGGATTCCATGGTAGGATCAGCTTCTGTTTTCGACCAGGATGTGTATTTGGATGACGAATTAAAAGCTATGGCAGAACAATATGAGATCACACCAGGCAAGGCTGAATTGATCCGGAAACTGACATCAGAAAATCCAAAGCTGGAATATGCGGAGCTGGCAGTTCTGCCAATCAAAGATCTGGCGGCAAGGCTGAACCGGGAAGGCATAGATTTAAGAGAATATGCCAATTATAGCGGAAATGGTTATAAGCCGGAAACAGAAGAGGAAGATGATGCAGAAAAGCCGGAAAAGGAAAGTGATGACAAAGAGCAGGAGGATGACGGGGATACGGATGCTTCTGAGCAAGAGGAGGATGAAGAGGATCAGGATTTGGAGGAAAACAGGAATCAGAGCCGGATACCTCCGGCTGGTTCGACAGAGGACAATGATGAAGCCCCGGTAAGGAGACCGGAAGCAGCTGAACCGGAATATGAGGCTCCAGAACCGGAAGAACAAGACTATGAAGCCCCGGAGCCGGAATATGAAGAGCCGGAGTACGAAGCCCCGGAACCGGAATATGAAGCTCCGGAGGCAGATGACGACGGGGAAGAAGAGGATGACTGAGAAATAATTGCTGCTTTTATCGCAGTAAGATATTTTACAGGGCAGAGGATGGTTTAGAAGGTTCATTACTGCACCATGCATTACGGAACTTTAGTGGAGTGCATCCTTCGTGTTTCTTAAACTGGCTGATAAAATGACTGACCTGATGAAAGCCACATGCATATGCGATTTCTTCTATGGTAATATCTTTATATTTGAGAAGAACTTTTGAGTGATTGAGCCTTGTGATGATAATGTATTCATTAGGCGGCGTACCTATATATCGCTTAAATTCTCTGGCAAGGTGATATTTACTTACGCCTGTAAGAGATGCCAGATAATCAAGAGACAACGGTTCCTGAAAATGTATGTCAATTTCTTTTATAACAGTTTTTAGATAATCGGGCATAAATCCAATTCCAAGATTTTCCGTTTCATTTTCAATTAAAATTTTTGTAAGGATCTCCGTGATCAGACCTGAAGTAAGGATTTCTGAATGGAGATCCTTTTTTTGCGTTATAGATAGAATTCTTCGAAGAGTGCTTTCCATAAAAAAAGGATCTAAAGAATTCAGAATATGAAAATTACTCTTTAAAAATTCTTCATAATAGCCAAGAGCGGAAGGCCCATTAAAGTGCAGCCAAAGAAATTTCCATTGCTGGTTTTTCAGGCATTCGTAATAGTGGTGATCCATACAGTCAATATAAGCAAGAGTTCCTGGCAGTAGCTGCCATGTTTTTCCCTGATATTTCAGAAGTCCTTTCCCGGAAAGGGTGTAAATAAGTAAAAAGCTGTTCAAATTTTCTCTTTCTGTAAAATATGGGGGAAAGGTGCAGAAGTCTCCGGCTTCCTGTACATAAAAGAAGGTTTGGCGGGATTTGGGGGAGGCTGTATTGATAAAACGAATGGATTCATCGGTCCAGCTGAAATCAAGATTTTCCATATATTGATGAGTTGCGGAATTCCTCATGACAATTTCTCCTTTGACAGCAAGATATTGATATTTTATGCTAATATAATCGGATGTTTTTCTTATTATATCAATATATAATAGCAATGTAAACAGAAATAAAAGAAACAAGATAAGAGTATAGGAGAGAAAAATGAATAGCTTTGACAGAATAAAGGAGCCTAAGGAAACGCGGATCGGATTATACAGTGCAGGACTTTGTACATACTGGGATCAATTTTCAGGACTTCGGGAATGCCTGATGGGATATAATCATTTTATTGAGGAAAAGCTCAGTCAATGGGGAAAAGTTTATAATTTTGGAATGGTAGATACGGAAGAAAAGGGCCGGGAAGCCGGGGAGTATTTTAACAGAAATAATGTAGATATCGTATTTTCCCATGCTGCTACCTATTATACAAGTGCCTGTGTACTTCCAATACATCAGGTTAAAAAAGCCCCTGCCATTATTTTAAATCTCCAGCCGGCTCCTGAAATGGCATATGATATTACAGGAACAGACAGATGGCTGGCTCAGTGTGTAGGATGTTCTATTCCTGAAATATCAAATGCGTTTAACAGAGCAGGAATTCCATTTCGCGTTGTAAATGGATTATTAGGGCTTTCTGAAACACCTGGATTTGCAAAAGCCAATGAGGTATCCGTTGATCGGCCAGAAGCGATAAGAGCATGGAAAGAAATTAAAGAATGGTGTATGGCAGCAGGTGTGCAGAGAACATTAAAATGGAGCCGTTTTGGTTTTCTGGGAGGATACTACAGCGGCATGCTGGATATGTACAGCGATTTTACTATGCTTCAGGCTCAGACAGGAATGGATATTGAAATTCTTGAAATGAGTGATCTGGATGCATATCTGAAAAGTGTAAGTAAAGAAGACGTTGAGAAAAAAATGTCCCAGATCCAGGACTTTTTTGAAATATCCGGTGATTCTCCGTCGGATCCAATTGCACGCAGACCAACAGAAGATCAGCTGAACTGGTCGGCGAAGGTGGCGGCGGCACAGGAAAAAATGGTCAGGGATCGTGATCTGGACAGTGTTTCGTATTATTATCATGGACGAGATGATTATTTTGAAAAGATACAAAGTGGATTTATTGTAGGATTTTCTTTATTGAATGCCCGTGGAATTTCATGTGCCGGAGAAGGAGATATTAAAACAGCATTGGCAATGAAAATTGCAGATATATGTAATACAGGTGGAAGCTTTTGTGAAATTGTAGCAGCAGATTTTAACAGAGACACGATGATTCTTGGACATGACGGTCCGTTCCATTTTGCTATTTCAAAAGGAAAGCCGATTCTTCGAGGAATGGGAGTTTATCATGGAAAACGCGGCAGCGGTGTTTCCGTAGAAGCGAAGGTGCGGCCCGGAAAAGTTACCACTCTTGGAGTTACACAGACAGGCGACGGACGTTTGAAATTTAACATCAGTGAGGGAGAAGCAATCGATGCACCGATTCTTCTTAATGGAAATACGTCTACGCATATTCGATTTGCCCAGAAACCGGCAGAATATATGGATCGTTGGTTTGTGGAAGCGCCTACACATCATTTAGCATTATCAGTAGGGCATAATGCGGGACTTTTTTCTAAGATTGCACAGCTTATGGATATTCCGTATGCGATTTATTAAAAGGAAATACTTACACAGAGGTGCTTAAGTATAAAAAATATTTTCAGGAGGAAAAGAAATGAAGAAAAAAATGCTCGGTATGATTCTTTGTGCAGCAATGCTCACAAGTATGGTAACCCCTGTTTGGGCAGAAGGGGCAGCAGAAGGAAAAACATTTGCAGTTATTACAAAGGCAGCAGGTAACCCTTATAACGAAAAAGAAGCAGAAGGATTTAAGGAGGCCATTGAGGCAGAGGGTGGAGAAGTAATTATTAAACATCCGGAAACAGCTACAGCAGATGCGCAGATTCCCGTAGTACAGTCATTGATCTCTCAGGGAGTAGATGCGATTTGTATTGCTGGAAATGATGAAAATGCATTGCAGGCGTCTCTTAAGGAAGCAATGGATGAAGGGATCAAGGTTGCCTGTATGGATGCAAAAGTAAATCCGGCAAGCAGGATGACTTTTGTCAATCAGGCTGGTGTGAAAGAAATTGGAACTGCCTTGATGGATGCAGTGCTTGACATTTCAGGTGGAGAAGGACAGTGGGCAATTCTTTCAGCAACATCCCAGGCAACGAATCAGAATGCATGGATCGAAGCAATGAAATCAGTAATGGAAGAAGAAAAATACAGCAAATTGGAACTTGTCGAGATTGCATATGGTGATGATGAACCACAGAAATCAACAGATGTCACACAGGCTCTTCTGCAGAATTATCCGGATCTGAAAGTAATCTGTGCCCCTACAACTGTAGGAATTGCGGCAGCAGCTAAAGTACTTCAGGATTCAGGAGCATCCTGTAAACTTACAGGTCTGGGACTTCCGTCAGAGATGTCGGAATACATTGGTGATGATGATGCTCATTCTTGTCCATATATGTTTCTCTGGAATCCTGTAGATGTAGGAAGATTAGGTGCATATACATCTATCGCATTGGCAAATGAAGAGATTACAGGTGCGGCAGGAGATAAATTTACGGCTGGTGAACTGGGAGATTATGAAGTTGTAGAGGCTGCAGATGGAGGAACAGAGGTTATCCTTGGTGCACCGTTTAAATTTGATCCGTCCAATATTGATGAGTGGAAGGATGTTTATTGATCCGGAAGCTTATCGTTGATTGGAATACCCTTGGAATTGGAAATGCCGCAGAATATCTGCGGCATTTCCTGATAGATAAACAATTACTGTGGAGGTTGAAAATATGCGAAAAAGTTTTACGATGAAACTTTATGAAGGAAAAGAAGCAGAATACGAAAGACGCCATAATCTTTTGTGGCCGGAGATGAAAGAAATGATCCATCAATATGGAGGAAGAAATTATTCTATTTTTTTGGAGCCAAAATCTTTGATTTTATATGGCTATATTGAAATTGAAGATGAAAAACTTTGGGCAAAAAGTGCTGAAACAGAAATTAACAGGAAATGGTGGGATTATATGGCAGATATTATGGAAACAAATCCAGACAATAGTCCGGTATGTATAGATTTGCATGAAGTATTTCATCTGGATTAACAGGAAGAGTAATTGCTCTTGAATTTATTTTGAAAAAAGCAGTGTTTTTTATAAAAAATGACAGTTTACAATTCTGAAAATCTAAAATATAATGGAAAAAATGAGAACGATTCCACATTGGACGGATTTTTGGAGGATACAGAAGATGAGTAAAAAAATTATTTTTCTTGATATAGACGGAACGCTGACAGAGCCGGGGAGCAACGTGCCCCCGGCTTCTGCGCTGGAAGCAATAAAAAATGCACGGAAAGCAGGAAACCTTGTGTTTTTGTGCAGCGGAAGAAATTATGGGATGCTTTCCCCTCTTCTTCAGTATGGTTTTGACGGCGCTGTAGCCAGTGCAGGCGGGTATATCGTATGCGGAGATCAGGTGATCTATGACTGTCCTATGACAGAAGAACAGAAGATCAAAGTCATGAAAACATTGAAAGAAAATGGAGTATTCCGTACAGCAGAATGTGTAGACGGAGCATATGCCGATGAATGTCTTGAGGATTTTCTGAAAGAAAGTTTTGGGAAAAACGGAAGCAGTGAGCTGCTTCGCTGGAGAGAAATGATAAAAAAATCCTTTCATATCCGGCCGATGGAAGAATATGCAGGACAGCCGGTATATAAATTTGTGGTCATGAGCCCTTCTATGGATAATTTGAATCAGTCCAAAACAGTTTTGGAAAAGGAATTTCAGTTCTGTATCCAGGATGATTCCAGGGGATTTGTAAACTGTGAGATTATCAATCGAAAATTTAATAAAGGTACGGGCGTGCAGCGAGTCTGTGATTATTATCAGATCCCAGTCAGTGATTCCGTAGGATTTGGAGACAGCATGAATGATAAGGAGATGCTGGAGACAGTCGGACTTAGTATCTGTATGGAAAACGGAAACGGGACTGTGAAAAAAATCGCAGATGAAGTATGTCCGCCGGTGACAGAAGATGGTCTCTGGAAATCTTTTCAGAAGTATCATCTGATGTAAAAAATAATCTCCTTTTTTTAATATTTTTCTGCTTTTTTGTAAAATATAATAAAAATAAATAAAAATTATGATATAATAAACTCACTTAACAGATTCAAAGAACGAAACAAAAAGGCAGGAAACAGAAAAGGGGTGAACTTATGCTGAAGGAATGGATACCGGCAGAGATTCCGGAAAAGGAAGAAATAGCAACACAGCTTGACCGGGACAGGGACAAACTTTATGAGCTTCAGATGAAGATCAAGGAATATAAAGTTCCGATTCTGGTGCTGTTTGAGGGATGGGCGGCAGCTGGAAAGGGCAGTACCATCGGAAAGGTAATCAAAAATATCGATCCCAGGTTTTTTAAGGTGGCAACCATGTCCGCGCCGTCGGAAGAGGATCTGAGAAAGCCGTTTCTTTACCGCTATATGAAACAGATTCCTGAAGAAGGGAAATTTACCTTTCTGGATTCCGGATGGATGGAGCAGACCACAGGCGAAGTTCTGAAAAAAGAGCTTTCGGATTCGGAGTATGAAAGACGGATCGAAAGTATCCGCCGATTTGAGCGGCAGCTGACAGATAATGGATACCTGGTGCTGAAATTTTTTATGCATATTGAAAAAGAAGAGCAGGATTCCCGGCTGAAAAAGCTGCTGGAAGAGGAAGATACCAGCTGGCGAGTAACGAAATTTGACAGATGGCAGAATGAGCATTACGGCAAATGCAAAAAAGTATTCGATCGATATATGAAGGACACAAATCTTCCTTCTGCACCATGGTATATCATAGATGCCGGAAACCGGAAATGGGCAGAACTTCAGGTGATGGATATCCTGATCAGCAGCATTGAGGTTGCCATGCAGAACCGGAAGCACTCTTCACCTATTCTTCAGAACGTCTTCCCTCTGGTAAAAATGCCTAAACTGGCGGAAGTGGAGCTTCAGGATAAAGAAATCAGTGAAGAGGAGTACAGAAGTGAGCTGAAAAGCCTTCAGAAACGTCTTGGAGAGCTGCATAACCGCCTTTACCGGAAGCGGGTTCCTGTAATCATCACCTATGAAGGCTGGGATGCGGCAGGAAAGGGCGGAAATATCAAACGGATCACTGGTGCACTGGATCCAAGAGGCTATGAGGTTCATCCCATCGCCAGTCCGGAGCCTCATGAAAAATCCCGCCATTATCTCTGGCGATTCTGGACAAGGCTTCCAAAAGACGGGCATATCGCCATTTTTGACCGTACCTGGTATGGGCGTGTCATGGTGGAGCGTCTGGAGGGATTCTGTACAGAAAATGACTGGAAGCGTGCCTATAACGAGATCAATGAGTTTGAAAAGGAACTTTCTGACTGGGGCGCTGTGATTATTAAGTTCTGGGTACAGATCGACAAAGATACTCAGCTTGCCCGGTTTACAGACAGGCAGAATAATCCGGAGAAGCAGTGGAAGATCACAGATGAGGACTGGCGTAACCGGGAAAAATGGGATCTATACGAAGAAGCTGTAGATGAAATGCTCAAAAAGACAAGTACTGCTTTTGCCCCCTGGCATATCCTGGAATCTGTGGATAAAAAATATGCCCGGATCAAAGCACTGAAAATTGTGATAAAAGAACTGGAAAAGGCCCTAGATTAAGGGTCTTTTTCCATGTGAAAAATAAGTTCAGTGGTTTTTTCTCAGTTCGGTAGGCGTAGCATGAAAACGCTCCTGGAACATTTTGCGGAACAATTTGTAATTAGTGAAGCCGTGTTGCTCCAGAATGTCAGAGATTTTGTTTTTAGTAGAGATAATATCTTTATATATCTTTGACAGCCGCAATTCATTCTGATATTCCAGAAAGGTAACTCCCATACATTTTTTAAAAAAACGGCAGAAATATTTAGGCTGTAAAATAGCAATTTCCGAGATTTCATCCAGGGAGATGGGACGGTTATAATTTTCTGCAATATAGTCCAGAACAGGCTTCAGCCTTTCCAGATTGCGGCTGTGACGGGCTGTTGTTTCCGGAATGGACTTGACAGAAAAATTATGATAAAGCTGAAAAAGGATTTCAAAAAGGAGACTGTTAAACCGGAGTACGGCTCCATCCGGTTGAAGATCTACCAGAAGCTGCATTTTCAGAAGAGTTTCTTTAAATATTTCAACTTTACTCTGAAGAACAGAATTTTCTGCCGGATCTGTAAGGCTGAACTGAAGATTTCGGGAATCCGGGATGAACTTTTCTATAAAATTTTCCGGAATCTGAAATACAATGGCGCGGTTAGGTTTTGTACAGAGAGTGGAATGGATCAGGCTGGAGGATACCATGATGCACTGGCCGGCATTTAATTCACGGGAAACGCCGGAAATCGTAATCTTCAGACTGCCTTCCAAAATGTAGATGATTTCCAGGGCATCATGCCAGTGAGGGGCGATATAGCTCCCCTGATCTACGGAAGTAAAAAAGCGCACATTTGTTTTGTCGTTTAATGGAATCAATTCATAATTTGTTGGAGTCAGACGTCTTTCCATATTGAAATCCTCTTTTTTAACAATTGAAAGATACTATTAACCTATTAATTAGATACTAACATATCTGGCAGAGAAAAGGCAAGTGCTTTATGATTATAGGCATAGATCAGTTATGTCGCCTGAATAAAGATCAAAATACAAGGAAAAAGAGATCTTAGTATCTCAAAAAGGGAGGATACCAATGAACGAAAAGAGAAAACTGACCCCTGCACTGCTTTTTGAAAGATTCTGTTACGGGTGCGGAGATTTTGGGTGCAATATTATTTATACGGCAATGTCTGCTTTTCTGCTCTTTTATTATACGGATTATGCCGGAGTGAATGCAGCGTCAGTGGGAACGATCATGCTGATCTCCAGAGTTTTTGACGGAGTCAGCGATATCATCATGGGAATGATTGTGGATCGCACCCGGTCAAAATATGGAAAAGCCAGAGTCTGGATACTGAGGATGTGTATTCCTTTTGCATTATCAGGAATCCTGCTGTTTTCTGTACCGACATCTCTCGGAACGACTGCAAAACTGGTATATGTATTTATTACATATAACCTGGTCTCCACAGTTGTTTATACGGCAATCAACGTTCCTTACTCATCTCTGAATGCCTTAATGACTCAGAATCCTTATGAAAGATCTGTACTTAGTATTTTTCGTAACCTTCTTGCAACAGCAGGAACGCTCACTATTAATATGCTGACACTTCCTCTTGTGGAGTTTTTTGGAGATAATACAGCAGCATGGACGAAAACTTTTGCTGTACTGGGAATTCTGGCGGTGATTGCATTCCTTCTGACTTTTGTAGGAACAAAAGAACGTGTACATTCTGTAGCAGAAATAAATGGAGAGGCTGAAAAGATTTCTTTTATGGAAGGACTGAAATCTTTATTTGCAAATAAATACTGGATTATGATGACCTGTGTTCTGGCTCTTTTCTTTCTGTATTATGCCATCAATGGAGGAACTACCGTATATTATGCAAAGGATATTCTCGGAGACAGAAATCTGGTGGGAACGATCAATGGAATTTTTAATGCAATTCAGATCGCAGCGATGTTTTTTATTGCAGGTCTGGTAAAAAGATATGGAAAAAGAAATATTTTTTCGCTGGGTCTGGTCCTGTCTGCTGCAGGGATGCTGATTCTTGAATTCGGCGGTTCAAATATGCCGGTGATTGTTGTGTCCAGTCTGGTCAGAGGAATTGGAAATGCCTGCGGCGGAGCAACGATGTGGGCAATGGTTTCAGACACCATAGATTATGGTGAGTGGAAAACCGGTCATCGTACCGAAGGTCTGGTAAACAGTGCCTGCAGCTTTGGGTATAAAATTGGAAACGGCGTGGGTTCTGCACTTCTGGGAATCATTCTGGAAATTGGCGGTTATGTAGGAGAGGCTGCCGTACAGTCTGCATCTGCATTATTTTCCATCCGTCTGTGCTTTGTATGGATTCCGATTGCAGTATTTGCAGCCTGCTTTGTGATCCTGAGATTTTATCATCTGGATAAAGAATTTGACGGAATTATCCAGGATCTTCATAAAAGAGCAGAAAAAGCAGCAAAATAAAAACAAATCAGGAGGGTGTAACAATGATTCAAAATCCAATACTTCCGGGGTTTCATGCGGATCCCTGTATATGCAGAAAAGGTGATGATTTTTATATTGCAGTGTCTTCTTTTGAGTGGTTTCCGGGAATTCCCATTTATCATTCCAGAGATATGAAAAACTGGGAACTTTATTCCCATGCGCTTCAGAATGCAGAGAATCCGGATTTGAAAAAGCTGCCCAGTGCCAAGGGAATCTGGGCACCCTGTCTGACTTATTGTGAGGAAGACGACCTTTTTTATGTGGTCTATGGTGTGATGAACTCCATGAATGCCAGATACTTTGACGTAGATAATTATCTGATTACTGCAAAAGACCCAAAAGGTCCGTGGAGTGAACCGGTCTATCTTCATTCTACGGGATTTGATGCTTCCATGTTCCATGATGACGACGGCAGAAAATATATTGTTGCTCTGGACTGGGAAACAAGAACCGCGTACGAAAAACCAGGTCCGATCAACATTGTAGAGTATGATCCGGTACAAAAGAAGATCAAGGGCATGCCAAAGGCTTTCTGGAGAGGCGGTACAGACCGGGGATGTATAGAAGCTCCGCATCTGACAAAAAGAGGTGGGTATTATTATATTATGTGTGCGGAAGGCGGAACAGGATATTACCACAGTGTGACGATGGGACGGTCCAGAAATGTATGGGGACCTTACGAGGCGGATCCCTGCAATCCAATTGTGACTTCCTGTCCCGGAGATGTAAATGAACGTTCTGACTGGGATCATTTAAAGCCAAGATATTATAATACGCACAGTGTGCTTCAAAAATCCGGACATGCAAGTTATGTAGATCTTCCAAATGGGGAAACCTGGCTGGTACATCTGACTGCAAGACCTTTTGTTCCTGAACTTCGCTGCACGCTGGGAAGAGAGACAGCAATCCAACGTATGAAATGGACAGAAGACGGATGGCTTCGTATGGAAAAAGAAGGAAATCTGGCCCGAGAATTTGTACAGGAGAGTATGCTTCCGGAATTTCCGGTGCAAAAACTACCTGCACATGATGATTTTGATTCAGAAGATCTGAGGATCGGATATTATGCACCAAGAATCGATGCCAGAACATTTGTAGATCTGAAATCCCGTCCGGGCTGGGCAAGACTTCGGGGACAGGAATCCGGATGTTCTCTGAATAAAGTAAGTATTCTTGCAAGAAAACTCACCAGTGTTTATGCACAGATAACTACCAGACTTGATTTTACGCCTCTGAGTTATCAGCATACAGCGGGACTGATCCTTTATTACGACAATATGAATTTTATCTATCTTTACAAATATTACAGTGATACCCTAAAACACAGTGCGATATCAGTGCTTCAGGTAGAAAATGGAGAAAAAAGAGAGTTCAGTCAGGACAGGACATTTGTGGAAGACGGGCAGGATATCTATATGCGGCTTAAGATACAGGGAAGAGATTCTCAGTTCCAGTGGTGTCTGGATGGAGAGACTTATCAGAATATCGGACCATGCTTTGACACAAGCAAATTTTCTGATGAGTATTCACAGTTTGGCGAGTTTACCGGAGCATTTGTGGGAATTACCTGTGGGGACCGCATGATGCATGAACATACAGCTGATTTTGATTTTTTTGATTATCAGGCAGACGAAACAGCAGCAGTAAAATAGAAAAGAGGAAATATTTTATGATTACAAAAAAAATAAAATTAGGAAATATAAGAGAAGTTGAGGCGTTTAATCAAATCTGTTCCAAATTTACCTGCGACATGGATCTTTCCAGCGGAAAATATTACGTAAATGCGAAATCCATTATGGGAATTTTCAGTCTGGATCTGGAGATGCCTCTGAAACTGATGGCGGATACAGATGATGAAGCTGCTATAGAGGAAGCTTTTAAAGAATTTTTGTGTTCATAACCGACGGAAGGGAGAGCAAGATTATGCATATAAAAGGGGTAAATCTGGGAAACTGGCTGGTACTGGAAAAGTGGATGAGTCCTGCTGTGTTTGAAGGGACAGATGCAGAAGACGAATACTGGCTTCCAGAACAGCTTTCCAGAGAAGTTTATGAAGCAAGGATCAGGATTCACCGTTCAGAATATATTACAGAGAGAGACTTTGTAACGATCAGAAAAATGGGAATGGAAGCAGTACGCATTCCGGTGCCTTATTTCGTATTTGGAGACAGAGAACCGTTTATCGGATGTGTGGAAGAGCTGGATAAGGCATTTAACTGGGCGGAAAAATATGATTTGAAGATTTTACTGGATCTTCATACAGCGCCTCTGGGACAGAATGGATTTGATAACGGCGGTATCTGCGGGGTATGCAGATGGTCAAAAAGCCCGGAAGAGGTTGAATTTGTCCTTCATGTACTGGAACGTCTGGCAGATCGATATGGAAATCGAAAAGGTCTTTGGGGAATTGAAGTTCTGAATGAGCCAATTACAGAAAGGGCATGGAAGCTATTTGATGTTACCAATCGCTATCCGGCAAAAGATCAGAAAATGGCAGAGGGTTCCGGACCAAATACGCTGGAGTTTCTGAGAGGATTTTATTTGAATGCATATGACCGGATACGGAAATATCTTCCGGAAGAAAAATATGTGGTGATCCATGATGGATTTGAACTGCTGGCCTGGAAAGATTTCATGCAGGAAGAGAAATATGTCAATGTGGTTTTGGATACCCATCAGTATCTGATGATGGCTGAATCTGACGGATGCCCGCAGGAACTGGATTCTTATCTGACTTATATCCGGGAGCATTATGAAAAAGAGATACGGGAAATGGAAGCTTATTTCCCTGTGATATGTGGGGAGTGGTGCCTTTTTAATTCCCTTGCCTGCGGATGTGATACCAAGGGTGGCCAGAGCGTGTTGAATGGAGTGGAAGGCAGTGAAAAAGAAACCTTCAGTGATGAAGAAAAAAGAGAAATTTACCTTGCAGTAGCCAGAGCTCAGCTGAATGCCTGGAATCAGGGCAGCGGTTATTTTTACTGGAGCTATAAGCTTTTGACAGATACTGTCAATGAACCCGGCTGGATCGGCTGGGACAGCTGGGATTTTGGAAGGTGTATGGATTTCGGATGGTTTCCGGAACAGTAAAAATAAAAAGATGGAGCCGTATTACGGCTCCATAAATTTTTTCAGTTCTTCCATAAAGGTGCTGACATCTTTAAATTCTCTGTAAACGGAGGCGAAGCGCACATAAGCAACCGCATCCAGGGACTGGAGATGTTCCATAACGATCTCACCGATCTGGCTGCTGGAAATCTCACGGTCTGCCCGGTCAAAAATTTCACCTTCAATGGAATCCATGATTTCTTCGATCTTTTCTACAGGAATCGGGCGTTTATAACAGGCGCGGAGAATACCATCCTGAACTTTGCTGCGGCTGTATGGCTCACGGTTCTGATCCTTTTTTATTACACTTAAAGGAATGGTCTCTACTTTTTCATAGGTGGTGAATCGTTTTCCGCAGGATTCACACATGCGTCTTCTTCTGATGGAATTGGTATCTTCAACAGGTCGTGAATCTACGACTCTGGTATTATCCTCTCCGCAAAACGGGCATTTCATGGTATTTTCCCCTTTCTCCCATATCTATGTGCACATTATACTATAATTATACTTTTTATGTCAACAAATGAGAAAGCATATTCAATGGTTTTTTTACATATAATTGAGAAAAAACAGGTGCTGTCATGCGTTTATGTGAACTGAAACAAAAGGAGATCATCAATACCTGTACCTGTCGGTGTCTGGGCTCTCCCATGGATGTAGAATTTGACTGTGCCACGGGAAGGATCACAGCTCTGATCGTTCCGGGACCGGGCAGATTCTGCAGTTTTTTCGGCAGGGAAAGTGAATATGTGATTCCCTGGAACTGTATCTGTCAGATAGGAGATGACATTATCCTGGTGGAGATCAAAGAAGAAAAATGTCTGCATAAAGATCGGCAGGGCTGAATTGTCAAGGGCTGATATTTTTTATATTTTTCTGAAAAAAGTATATTTCTCCTTCTCTTTGAGAAAGCTTTTTAATGAGCAAAAGAGAGAAGGAGGATATTTCGATGGCGCTTAATAAGGTTGAGATCTGCGGGGTCAATACTTCAGAACTTCCGGTTTTGAAACCAGAAGAAAAGGAGGAATTATTCCAGAAGATCAAGGAAGGGGACAAAGAGGCGAGAGAACGTTACATCAAAGGAAACTTAAGGCTTGTATTAAGTGTTATCAGGCGTTTTCAGAACAGTAATGAAAATGCTGATGATCTGTTTCAGATTGGTTGTATCGGGTTGATGAAGGCAATCGATAATTTTGATACCACACTTCAGGTGAAATTTTCTACTTATGCAGTGCCAATGATCATTGGAGAAATCCGCAGATATCTTCGGGATAACAACAGTATTCGGGTCAGCCGGTCTTTGCGGGACATTGCATATAAAGCTATTTATACAAGAGAAAACTATACAAAAGAGCATCAGAGAGAACCTACCATTGCAGAGATCGCAGAAGAAACGGGCATTGATAAGGAAATGATCGTTTATGCCATGGATGCGATCCAGAATCCGGTCAGTCTTTTTGAACCAGTGTATACAGAGGGCGGGGATACCCTTTATGTAATGGACCAGATCAGTGACAAAAAGAACCGGGAGGAAAAATGGATTGAAAATCTTTCTCTGCGGGAAGCCATGCAGAGACTTTCTGACAGAGAGCGTAATATTATAGAGATGCGTTTTTATGAGGGAAAGACACAGATGGAAGTGGCGGAGGAGGTAGGAATCTCCCAGGCACAGGTCAGCCGTCTGGAAAAAACAGCTCTCAAAAGTATGAAAAACTTTCTGGGTTCGTAATATAGAACAGAAGACGCTGTGAAAGTAATATTCTTTCGCAGCGTCTTCTGGTTTATCTGTTTATTCCTATCAGGAGGATCATACAATTCCCTGAGCTTTCATGGCGTCTACTACTTTTTCGAATCCGGCAATGTTGGCGCCTGCTACAAAGTTGTCTTTCATATCATAGCGCTGTGCGGCATCGTCGATTTTTTTGTAGATATCTTTCATAATACCCTGAAGCTTCTGATCTACCTCTTCTGCAGACCAGGAAAGTCTCATGGAGTTCTGACTCATCTCAAGAGCGGAGGTAGCAACACCGCCTGCATTGGCAGCTTTTCCCGGAAGGAAAAGTACACCGTTTTCCATAGCATATTCAGTAGCCTCCATAGTGGTAGGCATGTTAGCGCCTTCTGCAATATATTTGCAGCCGTTGGCGATCAGAGTCTTTACAGCGTCAAGACCAAGTTCGTTCTGAGTAGCACAAGGAAGATAGATATCACATTTGATATTCCAGATGCCAACGCCTTCTGTGAAGGAAGCACCTTCTACACGGTCTGCATATTCTTTGATACGTCCCCGTTTTACTTCTTTGATATCCTTGACAATATCCAGTTTGATGCCTTCCGGATCATGGATATATCCGTTGGAATCGCACATTGCAACAACCTTTGCGCCAAGCTGTGTGGCTTTTTCTACAGCGTAGATCGCTACGTTTCCGGAACCGGTAACGATCACGGTTTTGCCTGCAAGCTGGTCGCTGTGTGCATTAAGAAGCTCGTTCAGGATATATACAACGCCATATCCGGTAGCCTGTGTACGTACAAGAGAACCGCCATAGGTAAGTCCTTTTCCGGTTAAAACGCCTTCATAGAGGTCACGGATACGTTTGTACTGTCCGAACAGATAGCCGATTTCCCGGGCACCAACGCCGATATCGCCGGCCGGTACGTCTGTATCAGCACCAATGTATTTACAAAGTTCAGTCATAAAGCTCTGGCAGAATGCCATAACCTCTCTGTCAGATTTTCCCTTGGGATCAAAGTTGGCGCCGCCTTTGCCGCCGCCGATAGGAAGACCTGTCAGAGAATTCTTGAAGATCTGCTCAAAGCCCAGGAATTTCAGGATGCTCTGGTTGACAGAAGGATGGAAACGGAGTCCGCCCTTGTACGGTCCGATGGCACTGTTAAACTGCACGCGGTATCCCTTATTTACCTGTACTTTGCCGTTGTCATCTACCCACGGAACACGGAAGGAGATGATTCTTTCCGGCTCAACAAGACGTTCCAGAATGGAAAGTCTGCGGTATTCTTCTTCATTTTTGTCAATGACTACTTTCAGGGAATCAAGCACTTCTTTTACTGCCTGATGAAATTCCGGCTCGCCTGGATTCTGTGCTACGACTCTCTCGTATACTTCTTCTGTGTAGGACATAATAATTTCCTCCTCATCCATTTTTATCCCATTTCTTTAACTGAGATTTCTCAGCATGGGTACTATTATACACTAAAGTGGTAGTGTACACAAGATGACGTTGAAAAAAAATCCTGCTGAAAAAATAAAAATTTTAAGACGAAAACAGTTGTTTCTTGTGAAAATTTTCGGTAAATTCACAGGGATTGAAGAGAAACCGTTTAATTATGTAGACCAGAATTAAAAAAAATGCTATACTGTATCTAATGTTGGAACAGAAACTATGTGAAGACAGCCAGGAGAAAGGGATGAGGAGGGACCTTGATCGGATAAAAGTGCAATTTGAAAGGAGACATTATGTATGACAGGATTTAATATGAAAGTAACACCGGAAATTGAGAACCTGACGGAATTGTGTAAGGATCATACCAGTATAGATCTGTCGCTTTATGGGAAGTATGACGTAAAGCGAGGTCTTCGTGATATCAATGGTAAGGGTGTGCTGGCAGGCCTGACTCAGGTGTCAAATGTTCAGGCAGTGAAGGTAGTGGATGGAAAAGAAGTACCCTGTGCAGGAAGTCTGTACTACAGAGGCTATAATATTAAGGATCTGACAGCCGGATTTGTAAAAGACAATCGCTTCGGCTTTGAAGAAACTACATATCTTCTTCTGTTTGGGAAACTGCCGGATCAGAAACAGCTGGAGGATTTCAGCCAGCTTCTTGCCAATCAGCGCAGTCTTCCCCGGAATTTTGTGCGTGATGTTGTGATGAAAGCGCCGGGAAGAGACATTATGAATGCGCTTTCCAGAAGCGTGCTGACACTTTATTCTTACGACAATAACCCGGATGATATTTCTCTTCCGAATGTTTTGCGTCAATGTTTAAATCTTATCAGTGTATTTCCGCTTTTATCCGTATACGGATATCAGGCATATAATCATTACATCAGAGGAAAAAGCCTTTATATCCATAATCCGAAAAAAGAACTTTCTACAGCAGAAAATATCCTGCGGATCCTGAGACCGGATAAGAAGTACTCAGATCTGGAGGCAAAGATCCTGGATCTTGCCCTGATCCTTCATATGGAGCATGGCGGCGGTAATAACTCCACCTTTACCACTCATGTGGTGTCCTCTTCAGGGACAGATACATACTCAGCCATTGCAGCAGCTCTTGGATCTCTGAAAGGTCCGAAACATGGCGGTGCAAATATTAAAGTAATCCGGATGTTTGATGATATGAAAAAAGAGGTCCATGACTGGGAGGACGAAGATGAGGTACGTAATTATCTGAAACGTCTTCTTCATAAGGAAGCCTTTGACAGAAGAGGCCTGATCTATGGTATGGGACATGCGATTTATTCTGTATCAGATCCGAGAGCCGAGGTTCTGAAAGGATTTGTAGAAAGCCTTGCAAAAGAAAAAGGACGCATGAAGGATTACAATCTCTATTCCATGGTAGAAAAAATGGCACCTGAAGTCATTGCAGAGGAGAGAAGGATCTACAAGGGCGTCAGCGCTAATGTGGACTTTTACAGTGGATTTGTGTACAGTATGCTGGATCTTCCTCTGGAACTTTATACTCCGATGTTTGCAGTTGCACGTATTGTAGGATGGAGTGCTCATCGTATGGAAGAGCTGATCAATACAGACAAGATCATTCGTCCGGCCTACAAGAATGTGTTGGCACCGGCAGAGTATATTCCCCTTGATCAGCGCTGAAAATAATAATTGCAGGAGAGAAAAATGTTTCGATGTTTTTTCCCGGATGAATATCTGGAATCTGCATATGCAGTGGACTATGAGAAATTATATCAGGAGGGCTACAGAGGACTCCTGTTCGATATTGACAATACGCTGGTGCCTCACGGGGCACCGGCGGATGAACGGGCAGTAGAGCTTTTTGAACGTCTCCGTAAGATTGGATTTAAAAGCTGCTTTTTATCAAATAATCAGATCCAGAGAGTCGCTTCCTTTAATGAAAAAATTGGAGAGCGCTTTATAGAAAACGCGCATAAACCGGCAGTGGGAAATTATAAAAAAGCCATGGAACTGCTGGGAACAGACTGTTCCAACACAGTTTTTATCGGGGATCAGCTCTTTACGGATATTTATGGTGCAAAAAGAACCGGCATCCGTAATATCCTTGTAAAGCCGATCCATCCGAAAGAAGAGATTCAGATCGTTTTGAAACGATATCTGGAGAGAATCGTACTTTATTTTTACAGGAAAGAGGAGGGAACTTTATGAACCATGTGGTGATCATCGGGTTTATGGGTTCAGGTAAGACGAGAGTAGGCAAACAGCTTTCCAGAGATTTGGGACTGCCTTTTGTAGATCTTGAAAAATTAATTGTAAAAAAAATGAATCTGTCTGTCAGAGAGATATTTGAAAAGTTTGGAGAACCTTTTTTCCGTGCTCTGGAGACAATGGCCTTGAAAGAACTGATCAATGATAAAGAAAAGAAAGTGCTTTCTCTGGGATCAGGTCTGCCACTTCAGGAACAGAATCAGAAATATCTGAAGGAACTGGGAACAGTTGTATATTTGAAGGGTTCTCTGGAAACCCTGAAAAAGAGACTGGAAGGTTCCAGAAAGGATCCGCTGCTGGACGGTGACGACAGAGATGAAAAGATTAAAAAGCTCCTGAAGCAGAGAGACCCGGTATATCAGAAGTTTGCAGATATCCAGGTGATTACCGGCGAGAAGCCTTTTGAGGAACTTGTAAAAGAAATTGAGGAAAAATTGGCAGCTTATGAAAAAAACAGTTGAAAAAACTGCTGTGGTATTATAGAATGTTGAGTAGTGAAGATTACTAGAAGGAGGATTTAACTATGATTTCAGCAGGTGATTTCAAAAACGGTATCACACTTGAAATTGAAGGAAATGTATGTCAGATTGTTGAATTTCAGCATGTAAAACCTGGAAAGGGCGCTGCATTTGTCAGAACAAAATATAAAAATGTAATTACAGGAGCTGTACTGGAAAAATCTTTCCGTCCTACAGAGAAATTCCCGCAGGCACGTATTGAACGTGTGGATATGAGCTATCTGTATAATGATGGAGAGCTTTACAACTTCATGAATGTAGAAACTTACGATCAGATCGCTCTTACCGCAGATCAGGTTGGAGATTCTCTGAAATTTGTTAAGGAAAATGAGATCGTTAAAATCTGTTCCCATAACGGAAACGTATTTGCAATCGAGCCGCCTCTCTTTGTAGAGCTGGAGGTTACTGAAACAGAACCGGGATTTGCAGGAAATACCGCTCAGGGCGCTACAAAACCGGCAATCGTTGAAACCGGAGCACAGGTTCAGGTTCCTCTGTTTGTAAACCAGGGAGACAAATTAAAAATCGATACAAGAACAGGTGAATATCTGTCCAGAGTCTGATTTGATTCTAAATTTATACCGCCGGTATCTGCCGGCGGTATTCTTTATGCAGTAAGAAAGCCGCATATTCTGTGCTGGCTTTTCTGCTGCAAAAAACGTATAAAACAGAAAGAGAAGGAGCGGTTTTATGGAATACAGAAAATTAGGCAAGACGGGACTTACCATCTCAAGAATGGGATTTGGAGGAATCCCCATTCAGAGGATTGATGAAGAGGGAACCAGAAAACTTCTGCATGAAATGGCAGAAAAAGGTATCAACTATATTGACACAGCCAGAGGATATACAGTCAGCGAGGAATATCTGGGTTATGCAATGGAAGGGATCAGAGATAAATTTGTAGTGGCTACAAAATCCATGGCAAGGACAAAGGAAGCTATGGCAGCAGATATCGAGACCAGTCTTCATAATCTCCGCACAGATCATATTGATCTCTATCAGGTACATAATCCCAGCATGGAACAGCTGGAGCAGGTTATTGGAAAAGACGGCGCTCTGGAAGCCCTTATGGAAGCCAGAGAAGCCGGAAAAATCGGTCATATAGGTCTGACCTGCCATTCTGTTCATGTATTTGAAAAAGCTCTGGAGCTGGACTGGGTGGAGACGATTATGTTCCCTTACAATATCGTTGAAAATCAGGGAGAGGAACTGATCCGCAAATGCACAGAAAAAAATATCGGTTTTATTGATATGAAACCTCTTGCAGGAGGAGCTATTGAGGATGCGACTCTTGCACTTCGCTATGTCTGTACGAACAGGGATGTTACAGTTGTGATCCCGGGCATGGCAGAGCCGGAGGAACTGGAGCAGAATATCAGAGCATGTGAGGATGAGACGCCTCTGACAGCTGAGGAACTGGAGAAGGTCGAAGCGGTGAAAAAGCAGCTTGGAACAGATTTCTGCCGACGCTGTAATTACTGCGCGCCATGCACAGTAGGTATTAATATTCCAAGTGTATTTCTGTTTGCCGGATATCTTCAGAGATACAATCTGGCCGACTGGGCAAAAGACCGTTACAGCTCACTGGCAGTTAAGGCATCCGCCTGCATCGGCTGTGGGGAATGTGAAAAGAGATGCCCGTATCACCTTCCGATCCGCGAGAAACTGAAAAAATGTGCAGAGGATATGGGCGAGTAAAAACATGTCGTAAATAAAAGAGAAAGCTGACAGGCAGAAACCGTATTTCAGGATCTGCAGTCAGCCTTCTTTTTATTTTGCTTTCTTTTTCGGTGCAAGGAACATATAGAACAATGCACTGATTAAAAGTATGTATGGATAGTAGAGATTCGGCATGATGTCAAAAGCAGAAAGCTCAAATCCAAGCTCTGCAGCAGTGGAAATAGCAATCAGCATCTGGGCACCGTAAGGAATGACACCCTGGAATACACAGGAAAAGGTGTCCAGAATAGAAGCTGTGGTCTGAGGAGTCACATCATACTCCTCGGCCATTTCTTTTGCGATTGGGTTTGCCATAACAATAGCAACCGTATTGTTTGCGGTGGCAATATCCATAGCTCCTACCAGAAGTCCCATTCCAAGCTTGCCGCCTTTCTGGGTTTTGAAGATACGGCGGATAAAATTCAGAAGAGCAGTAAATCCGTCATATTTCTGGATCAGGGCACAGATAGCAGAAACAAGGATGGCTACCATGGTTGTCTCGTACATGCCGGCAGCGCCGGTTCCCATATTGGCCAGAAGCTCTGTTGCCGGAGTTGCGCCGGTAGCAAGTACGATTATGGAACCGGAAAGGATTCCGATCAGCAGGACTACAAATACGTTGATTCCGATAATTCCACCAATCAGTACAAGAAGGTACGGAATAATCCGGATCAGATTATAGTCTTTGATGATAGCGGCGCTGTCTGCGCCTCCGGCTGTGCGGATAAAAATGATCGCCAGAGTAACCAGAGCCGCAGGAAGGGCAATCTTGAAGTTTGCGCGGAACTTGTCTTTCATGGCGCAGCCCTGTCCATTACATGCTGCAATCGTGGTATCGGAGATAAAGGAAAGATTATCTCCAAACATGGCGCCGCCCATAACCGCACCAATACAAAGGGGAGCGGAAAAGCCGGATCCTGTGGATACTGCGAGGGCAATAGGCGTAATCAGGGTAATGGTTCCTACGGAAGTACCCATGGCAAGAGATACGAAACAGCTTACCACAAAAAGTACGATCACTGCAAAGCGGGCCGGGATAATGGACAGCAGGAAGTAAGCAACGCTTTCTGCACTTTCTCGTCCAACAACACCTACAAAGATACCTGCAACCATAAAGATCAGGATCATGGTAACGATGTTTTTATCACCGACACCCTGAGCCATGACTGTCAGTTTTTCGTCAAAGCTCAGCTTGGGGTTCTGGATGCATGCAACCAGAAGAGCGGTCAGAAATGAAACTACGATAGGGATGTTGTAAAATCCCATAGGAATCTTCAATACATATTCAAAGAGAATCCCAAGTCCCAGATACATGACCAGAAACACTGCGATTGGAAGGAGCGCCTTCCAGTTTCCTTTTTTCATATTCAATTCCTCCATAAAGTAACAATATACCTATTGTATCATGGAAACAGCCAGTAAACCACAAAAAAATACAAGGAAATCAAATCAATATTCATAGGAAAACAGATTTTTCCGTGAGATAATGATTGGTCAGACCAGTTTGGGCATAATTACGGTTTTCATATAAAGAAATTACAGGATATCAGGCAGTTTTTCTCTTGTATAAAAAATTTATTCCGTGATATAATTCTTTAGTGAAGTATCATATTTTGAGCAGACAAAAAGAGCAGTT
>ENA-ORMO01001335-ORMO01001335.1-human-gut-metagenome-genome-assembly--contig:-NODE-1335-length-26966-cov-9.140091_pt1 | contig 26966 bp, 20 predicted proteins | sample MGYA00242106_ERZ509001 | MGnify/ENA primary metagenome ERZ509001 (study PRJEB26280, sample SAMEA2338736) | human gut metagenome | biome: human gut; feature: human-associated habitat; material: faeces...
CCGCCGTCCTGGTAACAGGCCGGGCACATGTAAACTCCATTCGAAGCAAGACCGAATAGAAAGCGATACGGCTGCCCGTCGTGCTTTCAGGTGGGTCGCTTGAGCCTTATGGCAACGTAAGGCCTAGACAGATGATTACCCAATGACATAACCCGGCTTATCGGTCTGATTGCGTACAAAAAAACAGAACGGATTTCTTCCGTTCTGTTTTTTGATATTTGTTTTATTATTTATTGCGTTTACCTGTATATTTCTCTTCGCAGTATTTACATCTGTAAACTTCTTTCTCTTTATCTGCAAGAACAAAGATCTGGTCGAGTCCCTGTTCAATGGAAGTGATGCAGCGTGGATTCTTGCATTTGATCACGTTGACAACCTGATTCGGAAGTTTCAGTTCTTTTTTGGCAACGATCTTCTCGTCCTTGATTACGTTTACAGTAATGTTATGATCGATAAAGCCGAGAATGTCAAGATCGAGATTCTCAACCGGGCATTCAACCTTGATGATATCTTTCTTACCCATTTTGTTGCTGCGTGCGTTCTTGATGATGGCAACGGTGCAGTCAAGTTTATCAAGCTTCAGATCATGATAGATAGTCATGGCCTTGCCTGCTTTGATATGGTCTAATACATAACCTTCGCGAAGTGCTCCAACATTTAACATGGTAATTTTACCTCCAGTAATGTGAGAATCAGGGCCATACGTACATATACACCGTACTGTACCTGTTTGAAATAAGCTGCTCTCGGGTCTGCATCCACCTCTGTTGAGATTTCATTTACACGTGGAAGCGGATGAAGAACGTACATGTCTTTTTTGGCAAGTTCCATTTTCTGTTTGTCCAGAATGTAGAAATCCTTCATGCGGACATAGTCTTCTTCGTTGAAGAAACGTTCTTTCTGTACACGTGTCATGTAGAGGATATCAAGATCCGGTAAGGCATCTTCCAGTCTCTCTACTTCCTGAAATTCGATATTGTTCTTTTTCAGAACGTCCTCGCGGATATAGCTTGGGATGCGAAGCTCTTCCGGTGAAATCAGAATGAATTTTACATTTGTGTAACGTACAAGTGCTTCGATCAGGGAGTGAACTGTACGTCCGAATTTCAGGTCGCCGCACAGACCAATGGTCAGATTGTCCAGACGTCCTTTCAGGGAACGGATGGTAAGTAAGTCGGTTAATGTCTGGGTAGGATGTTGATGACCACCGTCGCCGGCGTTGATAACAGGAATAGAAGAAGCCATAGAAGCTACTAACGGAGCACCTTCTTTCGGGTGGCGCATAGCACAGATGTCAGCGTAACAGGATACAACGCGGATTGTATCGGCAACACTTTCACCCTTTGAAGCGGAACTGGAATCAGCTGATGAAAAACCAAGAACTTTACCGCCAAGGTTCATCATAGCAGCTTCAAAGCTGAGACGGGTACGGGTGCTTGGCTCATAGAATAAAGTTGCCAGTCTTTTATCATCGCAGACATGTGCGTATTTATCAGGGTGTTTCTCAATATCGCTGGCCAAGTCAAGAAGAGTATTTAACTCATCAACAGACAGATCCAGCGGACTCATTAAGTGTCTCATTTCATACCTCCATATTTTACTGGTTCAGGAATTGTTTACGTAATCCTTCTTAATATCATATAATAATCAGGTGCTTTTTTCAAGAGAGTTTTCCAAGTATTTTCTCAAAAAAAAGTCCGGCTCCGAACCAGAGGGGAGCGTAGTCCGGTCTTATCAGTCCCCGGTAATTCAGAGGAGTGTTGCTGTAGTCCCAGGGACACATATGGAAACAGCGTAAAAGAGTACCGCTGATAAATTCCACGAAAAAAAATCCGACAGTATAAATGCAGCCGCGGACAAAAAGCGGGACAGCAGAAAGTTTACCGGAGAGCGGGCGGATGATGGCACCGCATCCGTAAATGGGAAACATTAAAAGGGAAGTTTTTCCTGTCATGGTAAGTTCTCCTGAAAGGATGGAATGCAGTCCGGTCCAGAGGATTTCCATGCACCAGCCCGTCAGACCGCAGAGAATGAAAGCTTTTTTCATAGGTAACGCTCCTGTATAAATTTCTATGATTCTAGTATTGCCTGCCTTGAAAAAAACATACACGTAGGATATAATGAGAACACGTTATTACACTATAGCAATGAGGTGCCTTATGCGCAAAAGGAACGTGTGGAGGGGATCTCATGGAAATAAGAGGAGTTTATTATGAATTATCAGGAAAGCCGGGAGTACATAGACAAAATCACCCGGGAAATTCCCAGTGTCCTGGGACTGGATCATATGCGTGAGCTGATGAAACGTCTTGGAAATCCACAGGATGATCTGAAATATGTGCATATAGCCGGTACCAATGGCAAGGGTTCTGTCATTGCTTTTTTGTATTCTGTTTTATCCGGTGCGGGATATCGCATTGGAAGATATGTTTCGCCTACCCTGTATTCTTACAGAGGCAGGATGGAAGTTTCGGGAAGCAGGATCAGCAGAGAGGACTTTGCTGCTTATATTACACAGGTGTCTGATGTTATTGCTGCTATGACAAAGGATGGTTATCCTCATCCCACTGCATTTGAAATAGAGACTGCGGTGGCATTTCTGTTCTTTAAAAAAGAGAATTGTGATCTCGTTTTGCTGGAAGTGGGAATGGGCGGAAATCTGGACGCTACAAATATTATTAAGAATACGCTGTTGGCAGTGCTGGTATCGATCAGTATGGATCATATGTCTTTTCTTGGAAATACTCTGGCACAGATTGCAGAGAAGAAAGCCGGGATCATCAAAGACGGCTGCAGAGTGGTGACTGCCGGCCAGAAGCCGGAAGCAATGCAGGTGATCGAGAGGATCAGCAGAGAACATGGTGCAAAATGTACCATAGCAGATGCTTCTGAGGCAGAGGTGTTAAAGGAAAGCTGCCTTGGACAGACAATCCGGTACAGGGGTGAAGCGTATGAGATTCCGCTGGCAGGTGTTTATCAGAAGGAAAATGCAGTAGTTGCACTGAATGCTTTAAAAGTATTGGATGAGCTGGGTTTTTCCACTGCTGCGGAGCAGAAAAAAGAAGGGCTTCGCACAGTAAACTGGAACGGACGGTTTACAGTTATTTGTAAAAAACCGCTGTTTGTGGTAGATGGTGCTCATAATCCTGCTGCTGCGGATATGATGGCAGCTTCAATAGAGCATTATTTTAAGGGAAAACGGATCATCTATATTATGGGAGTGTTTGCAGATAAGGATTACAGAAGTGTGATTCAGAAAACTGCGCACTTTGCAGACCGGATACTTACGATCCAGACTCCGGATAATATAAGGGCGCTGCCTGCCGGAGAGCTGGCGAAGACTGTCAGTGAATACAATCCCAATGTACAGGCAATGGATACGATTAAAGATGCAGTGGAGGAGGCTTTTTCACTTGCCGGGGAACAGGATGTGATCATTGCTTTTGGCTCTCTTTCCTTTATCGGAGAGATGACTGACATTGTAGAGAATTTGTGAAAGTAAAAAGGTATAACATAAATGATAGATTTACAGGAATGCAGAAATGAAATAGATAAGATCGACAGCGATATCATACGTCTTTTTGAACAGAGAATGAAGGTGTGTGAGGATGTTGCAGAATATAAGATACGTACAGGAAAGAAGGTTCTGGATCCGGAAAGAGAAAGACAGAAGCTGGAGGTCCTGAGAGGTAAGGCGCATGGAGAATTTAATCAGCTTGGTGCGCAGGAGCTTTTTCAGCAGATCATGGCGATCAGCCGTAAGAGACAGTATCAGCTTCTCACAGAGCATGGAATCGAGGATGATGAGAAACTGGAAATGGTAGATGCACTTCCGTTGAAAGATGTAAGAGTTGTCTTTCAGGGTGTGGAAGGTGCATACAGCTATGCTGCAATGAGGGAATATTTCCAGGACGATATTGAGAGTTTTCATGTAAAAACCTGGCGCGATGCAATGGAAGCAGTTGTGGAGGGAAGAGCAGACTATGCGGTACTTCCCATTGAGAATACAACTGCTGGTATTGTGGCTGATATTTATGATCTTCTTACAGAGTATGAGCTGAGTATTGTAGGAGAACAGATCATCCGTCCGGAGCATGTACTTCTGGGACTGCCGGATGCTGAACTGGAGGATATCAGACAGGTATGTTCTCATCCTCAGGCGCTTTCCCAGTGTGGAAAATATCTGGAATCTCATCCGGACTGGAAGAAGAAAGAGATGGAAAATACTGCCGGTTCTGCCAAGAAGATAAAAGAAGACAATGACAAGACGCAGGCTGCTATTGCCAGCAGACAGGCAGGAGAGCTTTACGGACTGAAGATCCTGGCTGAGAATATCTGCTATAACGGACAGAATGCCACACGTTTTGTGATTGTGAGTAAGAAACCAATCTATGTGAAGGATGCACATAAGATCAGCATTTTCTTTGAACTGCATCATGAGAGCGGAACTCTTTACAATATGCTGTCTCACATTATTTATAATGGACTGAATATGACGAAGATTGAATCCCGCCCGATCACAGGGAAGAACTGGCAGTACCGTTTTTTTGTTGATTTTGAAGGGAATTTAAAGGACAGTGCAGTGAAGAATGCCCTGAGAGGGATTGAAGCAGAAGCTGACAGAATGAGAATTTTGGGAAATTATTAAAAATCATTTCCATAATGCCAGAGCGTGTTTGAAAAATCATTTCCACAATATGCACGTCCCACTTTGCGGCATATTTTGCGTAAAGCATTTTTCAAACACACTCTGGTACATCGTTTTCGAAATAATTATACCACTCACAGCAGAACAATAAGATAAAACAACAAGGTAAGAAGGAAGTAATAAAAAATGGCTAGATTAAATGAATGCATCTTATACCGTAACTTTGAACATGGAGAAATCCTTGATAAAATGGCAGAACTGATGAATGCCTGGGAACAGAAAGCACCTGATCTGAAAGAAAAGGAAGGGCTGTTCTTTGAGTGTGCCAACGGACTGGTGGAAACTGCCGGCGCTTATGGATTTTCCGGAAATTTATGGCACTGTTATCTGACATTTCTTCTGGTAAATAATGAAAATGCATTCAGTACAGCCTGTGAGATCAGAGGGGCTGTCAACGGAAGTATTAATGAACTGGCACTGAATGATTTCGGTGTGTTTAAAGAACTGTATGATTTTGACCTGACTGTACTGGATGAGGCATTTGGAATTTCCTGCTGTAAGGTTCTCGGTGATTATACCAACACCGGAAGTAACAGCAAGATGTTTAATTCCCGTATCAGAGACCGTATCTGTGATCTGAGCAAAACGCTGGCAGCAGCGGAGTCCACAGAGGAATTCATGAAGGATATGGTACAGTTTTATAAGGATTTTGGTGTGGGTAAGCTGGGATTACATAAGGCCTTTCGTGTAGGCCATGATGAGAATGATAATGTGGAGATCCAGCCGATCACAAGGATCGCTCATGTGAAACTGGAAGACCTGGTCGGATATGAAATCCCGAAGCAGAAACTGATCGAGAATACAGAAGCTTTCGTAAGAGGCAGAAAGGCAAACAACTGTCTGCTTTTTGGTGATGCGGGTACAGGTAAATCCTCAAGTATCAAGGGAATCCTGAACCGTTATTATGATGAGGGACTTCGTATTATCGAGGTGTATAAGCATCAGTTTCAGGATCTGAATGATGTGATCGCCCAGATCAAGAACAGAAACTATAAATTCATTATCTATATGGATGATCTGTCATTCGAGGAATTTGAAATCGAATATAAATATCTGAAGGCAGTGATCGAGGGTGGTCTGGAGAAGAAGCCGGACAATATCCTGATCTATGCAACAAGTAACAGAAGACATCTGGTAAGAGAGAAATCCAGTGACAAGCTGGAGATCATGGATGATGACGATCTGCATTCCTCCGATACAGTGCAGGAGAAGCTTTCACTGGTTTATCGTTTTGGTGTCCGTATTTATTATGGTGCACCGAGCAAAAAAGAATTCCAGACAATTGTGAAAGCTCTCGCAGAGAGAAACGGAATTACCATGCCGGAGGACGAACTGCTTCTGGAAGCAAATAAGTGGGAGCTTTCCCATGGAGGACTTACAGGACGAACTGCACAGCAGTTTATCGACCATCTGCTGGGTGTGGAGAAGGAATAAAAAAGCAAATAGATGAATGGTAAAGGGGGAACGCATATGGCAGTCATGACATTTGCAGCCATTGATATCGGATCTTATGAAGTCAGCATGAAGATCTTTGAGATGTCAAAAAGAATTGGTTTTCGTGAACTGAATGATGTCAGATACAGTCTGGAAATCGGAAAGGGTGTCTATTCTGACGGAAAGATCGATTCAGAAATGCTGAATGTTTTATGTGAGGTGCTGAACGACTTTAAGAGGCTGATGCAGGACTTTGGGGTGGAAGAGTATCGTGCCTGCGGCACCAGTGCATTCAGAGAACTTGTGAATCCGCTGCTGATCATTGAACAGATCTATCAGCGTACAGGAATGAAAATTGAAATATTAAGCAGTGCAGAACAGCATTTCCTTGGGTACAAATCAATTGCTGCTATAGAAAAGGGATTCAAAAAGATGATCCAGAAAGGCACCGCAATTCTGGATGTGGGCGGCGGAAGCCTTCAGGTTTCCCTCTTTGACAAGGATGCTCTGGTCACTACCCAGGGACTTAAAATGGGAAGTTTAAGAATCCGCCAGCGTCTGCAGGAACTGGAGAAAACAACCATTCATTATGACAAGCTGGTTGAGGAATTTATCCGAAATGACCTGATGAGCTTTCAGCGTCTGTATCTGAAGGATAAGGATATCAGGAATGTGATCCTGATGGGAGATTTTATTACAGATATGATCTTCCAGGAGGAAATGGAAGACAGGATCATTACAAGGGAAGAATTTATGAAACGCTATGAGGATACAGTTGGAAAATCTGTTGACTTATTGGCACAGGAGATGGAGATTGATCCAGAATATGCATCCCTTGTTGTGCCGACTATGGTAGTGTGCAGAAATTTTATTGATATTTTCAATGCAGAGTCTCTCTGGGCACCAGGTGTTTCCCTGCTGGATGGAATTGCCTATGATTTTGCAGAGAAGAAAAAATTTCTCAAAAGTGTCCACAATTTTGAGAATGACATTCTGGTTACATCAAAGAACATTGCGAAACGCTATTCCAGCAGTAAGAGCCATATCCAGGGAACTATGAATCTTTGCCTGAATATCTTTGACAGTATGAAGAAGGTTCATGGTATGGGAACAAGAGAGCGTCTGTTACTGCAGATCGCGGCACTGCTTCATGACTGTGGCAAATATATCAGCATGGAAAAGGTTTCCGAGTGTTCCTATCAGATCATTATGTCTACAGATATTATTGGTCTGTCCTCTATGGAGCGCCAGATGATCGCATGTGCGGTCAGATTCAATAATTCTGCGTTTGTTTATTACGATGAACTTTACAGTATGGGAATCGCTATAGACAGAGAGAGCTATATCAAGGTGGTAAAGATGACTGCAATCCTTCGTCTGGCGAATGCCATGGACAGAAGTCATTATCAGAAAGTAAAAGGAATCAAAGCAGTGCTCAAAGACAGAGAACTGCAGATGATCGTGGATTCTGCACAGGACATTTCCCTGGAACTGGGACTGCTGAAAGATAAAGAGGCATTTTTTGAAGAAGTATTTGGCATTCGTCTGGTTCTCAGACGCAAGGGCAGAGCGTAAAGGAGGATGAACTTATGGACTTTGAAAAATTTGAAAAGAAAGAATATTTCGTGAATCGCGAGCTGAGCTGGCTCAAATTTGATGAGCGTGTTCTGAGTGAAGCAAGAGATAAAAATCTTCCTTTGTTTGACAGACTGAAGTTCTTAAGTATTACCGCATCCAATCTGGATGAATTCTTTATGGTGCGTGTGGCGTCTCTTAAGGATCAGGTACATGCAGGATATCATAAAACAGACATTGCAGGAATGACAGCCAAGGAGCAGTTAAAAGAAATCAGTGTCCGTACCCATGAACTGGTTCATGTACAGTATAATACACTGAACCGTTCTCTGATCCCTGCGCTTGAGAAAGCCGGAATGCACCTGGTGGCAGCCCATGAGAATCTTACAGAAGCACAGAGTGTATTTGTAGACAGATACTTTGAGGATAATGTATATCCGGTACTTACACCGATGGCGATGGATTCTTCCAGACCGTTTCCGCTGATCAGAAACAAGACATTAAATATTGGAGCTCTGATCTCCAAGAAGGAGAAGAGTGATAAACTCAGCAAAAAGGATAAAACAGGAGAACTTCTGTTTGCTACAGTGCAGGTTCCGTCTGTGCTTCCAAGGGTGGTGCAGATTCCGTCAAAGAAGGATGGAGATACCACAGTGATCCTGCTGGAAGAGATTATTGAAAGAAATATTGACAAACTTTTCCTGAGTTATGATGTGATATGTGCCCATCCTTACCGTATTATGCGTAATGCGGATCTTACCATCGATGAAGATGAGGCAGAGGATCTGCTGGTGGAGATCCAGCGCCAGTTAAAGAAACGTCAGTGGGGTGAGGTTATCCGTCTGGAAGTAGAGGATAACATGGATGAACGCCTGCTGAAGATTCTGAAAACGGAATTTGACATCAAAGAGGCAGATGTTTTTGAGATAAACGGACCTCTGGATCTTACCATGCTGATGAAAGTATATGGTGCGGAGGGCTTTGATGCTTACAAGACACCGAGATATCAGCCGGCACCTGTACCGGAATTTCAGAATGAGAAGGATATTTTCCAGGTGATACGTGAGGGCGATGTATTCCTGCATCATCCTTATATGAGCTTCGATCCTGTTGTAAATTTCGTGCGTCAGTCAGCGAAAGATCCGGATGTTCTGGCTATTAAACAGACTCTGTATCGCGTCAGCGGCAATTCACCGATTATTGCTGCCCTTGCGCAGGCAGCAGAAAACGGCAAACAGGTTTCCGTACTGGTAGAGCTGAAAGCACGTTTTGATGAAGAAAATAATATTGTATGGGCGAAGAAGCTGGAGAAGGCAGGATGTCATGTAATCTATGGTCTGGTAGGTCTTAAGACACACAGCAAGATCACGCTGATTGTGCGCAGGGAAGAGACAGGAATCCGCCGTTATGTGCATCTGGCGACCGGAAACTACAATGATTCCACTGCAAAACTCTATACAGACTGCGGTATCTTTACCTGCGATGAACGTTTCGGTGAAGATGCAACAGCAGTATTTAACATGCTCTCCGGGTATTCAGAACCAAAAAGCTGGAATAAGCTGATCGTAGCACCAATCTGGATGAAAGACAGATTCTTAAGCCTGATCGAACGTGAGGCGGAGAATGCAAAGAAAGGACTTCCGGCGTTGATCCGCGCAAAGATGAATTCCCTCTGTGATCCGAAGATTATTGCAGGATTGTATTATGCATCTTCCTGCGGAGTTCAGGTGGAGCTTCTGGTAAGGGGGATCTGCTGTCTGAAAGTAGGAGTGCCGGGAATCAGTGAGAATATTCATGTCCGTTCTATTGTAGGGGAATTTCTGGAGCATAGCCGTATTTTCTATTTTGAAAACGGCGGAAACCCGGAAATCTATATGGGAAGTGCGGATTGGATGCCGCGTAACCTTGACCGCAGGGTAGAGATTGTTTTCCCTGTGGAAGATGAGAAGATTAAGAAAGAGCTGGAACACGTACTTGATCTGGAATTTAAGGATAATGTAAAAGCTCATATCCTGCAGCCGGATGGAACTTATGTGAAGCCGGATAAACGAGGCAAAGCCCAGATTAACTCTCAGATGGAATTTTGTATGGAGGCAACTGAGAAAGCAGCACTTCATAAACACGAAGAAAAGAAATCCCGCGTATTCATTCCGGCAGAGCCTGCGGAGGATATCGAGGAATAAGAAACAGTCAGAAATAGAAATAAATAACTGGGAAATGCCATGGAAAGCGGTGGAGCTGCCATGGCATTTCTTCTCTAAAAAAATAAACTCCTTTTTGTGGCAAAAGCCGCATAAATACAGGGCTTTTTGAACGAAAAATTCGCGAAAAATAAAAAAATTGAAATTTTTTTAAAAAAGTACTTGCATTTTAGAAAAAGATGGTGTATATTAAACGAGTCGACAGCGAAGAGCAAACGACAAACAAACAAATGGCCAGTTGGTCAAGGGGTTAAGACGTCGCCCTCTCACGGCGAAAACACGGGTTCGATTCCCGTACTGGCTGCTAACAAAATAGTGAGAAAATGACCAGAGCTTAAGCTCTGGTTATTTTTTGCGTTCAGAAGATTTATAGCTGAATAGAAAGAAAAAGTTGACAGTTGAAAAAACCAATGATAAGATAAATGCACTCAAATTATAACAGAACAGGCTTACAGGCAGAAAAGGATCAGAATTTCGGTTCTGATTATTTTTTTGTGTTTTATTCCATTGACAAGGAAGGTTTAGGCTTGAAAAAAAATAAAAATTCGGTTATAATACGAACAAACGTTTGCGATATAAAATTTATTTCCTGATTTGCAGTAAGCAATCTGGTTGATGTTGATATATAGAAAGAAAGGAAATGTAACAGACATGGCAAAGAAAAACACCTATGATGCAGGGAGCATCTCTGTCCTGGAAGGTCTGGAGGCGGTTCGTAAGCGTCCGGGAATGTACATCGGAAGTGTTTCACGAAAAGGATTAAATCATCTCATTTATGAGATCGTAGATAACGCAGTAGATGAACATCTGGCAGGATACTGCAGTCTGATCCATGTGATTCTGGAGAAGGATGGTTCCTGTACGGTTACGGATAATGGAAGAGGAATTCCGGTAGATATGCATGAGAAAGGAGTGTCGGCAGAGAGACTTGTATTTACAACTCTTCATGCAGGCGGTAAATTTGATAATTCTGCCTATAAGACCAGCGGAGGACTTCATGGAGTAGGTTCTTCGGTTGTGAATGCCCTGTCTACATATCTGGACATTAAGATCAGCCGTGACGGATATGTGCATCATGATCACTATGAACGGGGAATTCCGACCATTGAACTTGAGGAAGGGTTGCTGCCGAAGCTGGGTAAGACCAGACAGACCGGAACCAGTATCAATTTCCTCCCTGACCCGGAGATTTTTGAGAAGACAAGATTTTCTGCAACAGAAGTAAAGAGCAGACTTCATGAGACTGCATACCTGAATCCGGAACTGACTATTCACTTTGAGGATAAAAGAGGCACAGAGGTCGAGGATATTACCTATCATGAGCCGGACGGTATCATTGGATTTATTAAGGATCTGAACCACAGCGCGGAAGTCCTGCATGATCCGGTTTACCTGAAAGGAGAGGCAGACGGTATTCAGGTAGAGGTGGCATTCCAGTTTACCAATGAATTTCGTGAGAATGTACTGGGCTTCTGTAATAACATTTACAATGCAGAGGGCGGTACTCATCTGACAGGATTTAAGACTACATTTACTACAGTCATGAATACTTATGCGAGAGAGATTGGTGTTCTTAAAGACAAGGATCCGAACTTCACAGGTGCAGATATCCGTAACGGAATGACAGCAGTTGTTTCCATCAAGCATCCGGAACCTCGTTTCGAGGGACAGACCAAGACAAAGCTGGATAATCAGGATGCATCACGCGCAACCGGAAAGGTTGTAGGAGAGCAGATGGTACTCTATTTTGACAGAAATCTGGAGACTCTTAAGACCATCCTTTCCTGCGCAGAGAAAGCAGCAAAGATTCGTAAAACAGAGGAGAGGGCGAAGACGAATCTTCTGACAAAGCAGAAATATTCCTTTGACTCTAACGGAAAGCTGGCAAACTGTGAGAAGAAAGATCCTTCCCAGTGCGAGATCTTTATCGTAGAGGGAGATTCTGCGGGAGGTTCTGCAAAGACTGCCCGCAACCGTAATTACCAGGCAATCCTTCCTATCAGAGGTAAGATCCTGAATGTGGAGAAGGCTACTATTGATAAGGTGCTTGCCAATGCGGAAATCAAGACCATGATCAATGCATTCGGATGTGGATTCTCCGAAGGATACGGAAATGACTTTGATATTACGAAGCTTCGTTACGACAAGATTGTGATCATGGCTGATGCCGATGTGGATGGGGCGCATATTTCCACACTGCTCCTTACTTTATTCTATCGTTTCATGCCGGATCTGATCACTGAGGGACATGTGTATATTGCCATGCCGCCATTATATAAAGTCATGCCTAAGAAGGGGCAGGAGGAATACCTGTACGATGATAAGGCACTGGAGAGATACAGACGTGCCCATAAGCCGGGAAGCTTTACTCTTCAGAGATATAAAGGTCTGGGCGAGATGGATGCGGAGCAGCTCTGGGAGACGACTCTGAATCCGGAGACAAGAATGATGAAACGAGTGGAGATTGAGGATGCGAGACTTGCATCAAGTGTGACAGAGATCCTGATGGGAAGCGATGTCCCGCCGAGAAAGAAATTTATCTATGAGCATGCACAGGATGCAGAGCTGGACATCTGATTTTGCCGGAGTGTTATGTGGAAATTAAGACAGATACATGGATATGTGTCTGAGATGGAGGAAAGAGATTAAATGGAAACAAAACAGGAGAATGTGATTCCTACCGACTATGCGGAGGTCATGCAGAAATCCTATATAGATTATGCCATGAGTGTTATTATTTCCAGAGCCCTGCCGGATGTGCGTGACGGATTGAAGCCTGTACAGAGAAGAACCCTGTATGATATGTATGAACTGGGCATCCGTTATGACAGGCCATACAGAAAATGTGCCCGTATCGTAGGTGATACCATGGGTAAATATCACCCTCATGGTGACAGTTCTATTTACGAAGCACTTGTGGTAATGGCTCAGGATTTTAAGAAAGGCAAAACACTGGTCGACGGACATGGAAACTTCGGTTCTATCGAGGGTGACGGTGCAGCTGCCATGCGATATACAGAAGCCAGACTGGAGAAACTGACGCAGGATGTATTCCTCGAAGATCTGGATAAGAATGTAGTAGATTTTATGCCAAACTTTGATGAGACAGAGAAGGAGCCGGTGGTACTTCCTGTCAGAATCCCGAATCTGCTGGTAAACGGGGCGGATGGTATCGCTGTCGGCATGGCAACCAGTATTCCGCCTCACAATCTGGGAGAGGTTGTAGATGCGGTAAAGGCATATATGAAGAATAACGACATCAGTGTTAAAGGGCTGATGCGCTATCTAAAGGGACCGGACTTTCCGACAGGTGGTCTGGTAGTAAATAAAGATGACCTGCTCAGGATTTACGAGACAGGAACAGGTAAGCTGCGTGTCAGAGGTAAAGTGGAGACAGTGAAGCTCAAAGGCGGCAGACAGCAGCTTGTGATCACAGAGATTCCTTACACAATGATTGGTGCAAATATTGGAAAATTCCTGAATGATATTGCGTCTCTTGTGGAAAACAAGAAGACAACAGATATCGTGGATATCTCCAACCAGTCTTCCAAAGAGGGAATCCGCATTGTTCTTGACCTGAAGCGTGACGCAGATGTAGAGAACCTTACAAATATGCTCTATAAGAAGACAAAGCTGGAAGATACTTTTGGCGTGAATATGCTGGCAGTTGCGGATGGCAGACCGGAGACTCTGAGCCTGAAGCAGGTGATCGAGTATCACGTGGATTTCGTATTCGATGTCACGACCAGAAAGTACACCACACTTCTGAATAAAGAGCAGGAGAAGAAAGAAATCCAGGAAGGTCTGATCAAGGCATGTGATGTGATTGACCTGATCATCGAGATCCTGCGCGGAAGCAAGAACAGAGAACAGGTAAAGAAATGCCTGGTTGACGGTGTGACAGAAGGAATCAGGTTCAAGAGCAAATCAAGCGAGAAAGCTGCGCAGAAGCTGCATTTCTCAGAGAAACAGGCAGCTGCGATCCTGGATATGCGTCTGTACAAACTGATCGGTCTGGAAATCGAGGCACTTCAGGTGGATTATGCAGAAACAATGAAGAACATTGCCATTTATGAAGATATCCTGAATAATTATGATTCCATGGCAGAAGTGATCATGAAAGAACTGGATCAGATTAAGAAAGAGTACGGTACGAAACGCCGCACAGTGATCGAAAATGCAGAAGAAGTTGTCTATGAAGAAAAGAAGATGGAGGAGATGGAAGTCACATTCCTTATGGACCGCTTCGGATATATGCGGACCATTGATAAGTCTGCATATGAGAGAAATAAAGACGCTGCCAATGCAGAGAACAAATATGTGTTTAATTGTATGAATACAGATAAGATCTGTATCTTTACAGATAATGGAAAGATGCACAGCATCAAGGTGGCAGATATTCCGCTGGTTCGTTTCAGGGATAAGGGGACACCGGCAGATAACCTGAGCAATTATGACAGTGCACAGGAACGTATGCTTTATGTAGCACCGCTGGCATCTGTAAAAGAAAATACACTTCTGTTTGTCACTGCTGCATCCATGTGTAAGCTGGTGAGCGGTGCAGAGTTTGATGTGGCGAAGAGAACGATCGTGTCTACCAAACTTGCTGAAGAGGATTCTCTGATCTTTGTGGGTTCAGCAGATGAAATGGAACAGGTGGTATTCCAGAGTGAGGGAGGATATTTCTTGAGATTTCAGAAACAGGATATTTCTACTATGAAGAAAACATCTATCGGGGTGCGTGGAATGAAACTGGCAGAAGGAGATAAGCTGGATCATGCATATCTTCTGGAAAGCCGTCAGGAATATACCATTACTTACCATGATAAACCTTATGTTCTCAACAGGGTAAAACTGTCCAAACGGGACAGTAAAGGAACAAAGCCACGTATATAAAACCAACAAATCCGCTAAAATCAAGGTTTTTGCAGGAAAAGCCTTGCAATTGCCGGAAATTGGTGTTACAATACATCTAAATTAGAACTTGTTGACAAAGGAGTGGGCGTGAGCCCACTCTTATTTGTTGCATGGAAAGGCAGGTGGGAAAATGAGCAGACGGGAAGAATATGAAAAGCGCGCAGAGGAACTTCTGGCACCGATCGTAGAACTTAACGGCTTTGAACTGGTTGATGTAGAATATGTAAAGGAAGCAGGAAACTGGTATCTGAGAGGATACATTGACAAACCAGGCGGAATTACAGTAAATGACTGTGAGACAGTCAGCAGAGCTTTCAGTGACAAACTGGATGAGAATGATTTTATTGAAGACAGTTATATTATGGAAATCAGTTCACCGGGACTGGACAGACCGCTGAAGAAAGACAAAGACTTTGAGAGAAACATGGGAAAACTGGTGGAAATCCGTACCTACCGGCCAATCGAGAAGCAAAAAGAGTTCTGCGGGATTTTGACCGCATATGATAGTAACAGTGTGACAATCGATGAGGATGGAACCGAGCGTGTTTTTGATAAGAAAGACACAGCCCTGATACGTCTCGCAATAGAGTTTTAGTTAATTCGGGAGGATAAGAAAAAAATGAGCAGAGAGTTAAAGGAGGCACTGGATATCCTTGAAAAGGAGAAGAGTATCAGCAAAGATACTCTGCTTGAGGCAATTGAGCAGTCTCTGATCCAGGCCTGCAAAAACCATTTTGGAAAAGCTGACAATGTACATGTAACTATTAATCCGGAAACCTGCGATTTTTCAGTGTATGCAGACAGAAGTATTGTAGAGTACGTAGAGGATCCTGCAATGGAGATTTCTCTGGCAGATGCTTTGAAGATCACATCAAGAGCTGAGATCGGCGGCATGATACAGGTTCCGATCCAGTCTAAGGAATTCGGACGTATTGCGACACAGAATGCAAAGAACGTTATCCTGCAGAAAATCCGCGAGGAAGAACGTAAGGTGCTGTTTGATGAATATTACGGAAAAGAGAAAGAAGTAGTAACCGGTATTGTACAGCGTGTGATGGGTAAGAATGTAAGCATCAATCTTGGTAAGGCAGATGCAGTATTAAGTGAGAATGAGCAGGTGAAAGGGGAAACTTTCCAGCCGACTGAGAGAATCAAGGTATATATTCTTGAAGTCAAGGATACACCGAAAGGACCTCGTATCCTGGTATCCAGAACTCATCCGGGACTTGTGAAACGTCTCTTTGAGTCAGAAGTTGCAGAAGTAAAAGACGGAACCGTTGAGATTAAGAGCATCGCACGAGAAGCAGGTTCCCGTACAAAGATCGCTGTATGGAGCAACGATCCGGATGTAGATGCAGTTGGTGCATGCGTAGGTATGAACGGCGCACGTGTCAATGCAGTAGTTGAGGAACTTCGCGGTGAAAAAATCGATATCATCAACTGGGATGAGAATCCGGCGATCCTGATTGAGAATGCATTGAGCCCTGCAAAGGTTATCGCAGTTATGGCAGATCCTGATGAGAAGACAGCTCTGGTAGTTGTTCCTGATTATCAGCTGTCCCTTGCAATCGGTAAAGAAGGTCAGAACGCACGTCTTGCTGCAAGACTTACAGGATTTAAGATTGACATCAAGAGTGAGACTCAGGCAAAAGAAGCCGGTGATTTCTATGATTATGATGATGACGAGACTGCAGAAGATGCAGCTGAGGCATCAGCGGAGGAAACTTCAGCAGAAGATTCCCTGACAGAAGAAACCGAAGCAGAAGAAGCTTCAGAGAAAGTTCCTGTAGAAGAAGAGCCGCAGGCTCAGGAAGCAGGAGAGAATGAAGACGAAGAATAAGATTCCCATGCGCCAGTGTACCGGCTGCAGGGAAATGAAAAGCAAGAAAGAGATGCTCAGAGTTCTTAAGACTACAGAAGATGAGATCGTGCTTGATACTACAGGTAAGAAAAACGGCAGAGGCGCGTATCTGTGTTTTTCCAGAGAATGTCTGGATAAAGCGATCAAAAATCATGGACTTGAGCGTTCACTGAAAACTGCAGTTCCGGATGAGGTATACGAACGACTTAAGAAGGAGCTGGAAGATATTGAAAAATAACAGAGTACTGTCGCTGATAGGGCTGGCTACCAAAGCAGGAAAGACCGTAAGCGGAGAATTTTCCACAGAGAAATCTGTAAAGACCAGAAAAGGACTGCTTGTGATCGTGGCCGAGGACGCTTCCGAAAATACAAAGAAGAAATTCAGGAATATGTGCAGCTTTTATGAAGTTCCGATTTTCTTCTTCTCAGATAAAGAGAGCTTGGGCAGAGCAATGGGAAAGGAGTACCGTGCCTGTCTGGCTGTCCAGGATGAGAACTTTGCGAAAGCAATCATGAAGGAGGTATAGCGATTGTCAAAATTAAGAGTACATGAGCTGGCCAGAGAGCTTGGACGACAGAACAGAGAAGTAATCGAGTTTCTGAAATCAAAAGGCGTTGATGTGAGAAGCCATATGAGTATGGTGGATGAGCCTGCGGTTTCGGAAGTAAGGAATAGATTAAGAAAAGACAATAATAACAGGGGAAAGGAGCATATTGCGAAATTGGATACTCCCAAGACAGAAGAAAAGGTTGTAACAGCAAAATCTGAAGGAGATAAAACTGAAACACCTAAAAAGAAAAAAAATATTATCCGCGTTTTTCATGCACAGAATGCAAGTGACGGAGGAAAAACAAGAAAGAAACCTGTGAAAGCTGAAGGCGAGAGAACAGGTTCACCAAGAAATACAGAAGGAAGAAATTCCGACAGTTCAAGAACAGACGGTGACAGACAAAGAAGAAATAATAATGACCGCCCAGGTACAGGCAACAGAAGACCGGACGGACAGAACCGTCAGGGAAGATCTCAGGGTGAAGGAAGATCCCAGGGAGATAACCGCCAGGGAGGACGTTTTGGCCAGGGAAGAAACCAGGGCGAAGGAAATCGTCAGGGAAGACCACAGGGCGAAGGAAGATCTCAGGGCGATAACCGTCAGGGAGGACGTTTCGGTCAGGGAAGATCCCAGGGCGATGGCCAGAGCCGTCCGGGCGGAAGATTCCAGGGCGATGGAAATCGTCAGGGAGGACGTTTCGGTCAGGGAAGACCACAGGGCGATGGAAACCGTCAGGGAGGAAGACCACAGGGTAATGGTCAGGGCCGTCCGGACGGAAACAGAAGTGAAGGACGTGACGGACGCTTCGGTGGCGGTCAGGGACGTCAGGGACAGCGTCAGAATACAAGAAAGAATGACGATATGGCATTTGCACCGGAACTGACAAAGACTTCCAAAGACAGCAAGAGAGAAAGAGATAGAGAGAACAAAAACAAGAAAAAAGATTTTGATAAGACACAGAGTGGCGGACGCAGACCAAATCAGGGCGGATTCAATAAGAATTCCAGAATCCCGAAAGCTTTGCAGAAACCGGCTCAGCAGCCAAAACAGGAAGAGAAGAAACCTGAGGTTAAAGAAATCACACTTCCGGAGAAGATGACGATCCGCGAACTGGCAGAAGCTATGAAAATGCAGCCGTCAGTAATTGTGAAGAAGCTCTTTATGCAGGGTATGATGGTTACTGTAAACCATGAGATCGATTTTGAGAAAGCTCAGGAGATTGCTTTGGAATACGATATCATTGCAGAACCGGAAGAGAAGGTAGACGTTATCGAAGAACTCCTCAAAGAGGATGAAGAAGACGAAAAAGATATGGTTTCAAGACCACCTGTAGTCTGTGTTATGGGCCACGTTGACCATGGTAAAACATCCCTTCTGGATGCAATCCGTAAGACAAATGTAACACGTGGAGAGGCAGGCGGTATCACACAGCACATCGGTGCTTCTGTAGTAGAGGTTAACGGACAGAAGATCACATTCTTGGATACGCCTGGACATGAAGCTTTCACAGCTATGCGTATGCGTGGTGCAAACTCCACAGATATCGCAGTTCTGGTCGTGGCAGCTGATGATGGTGTGATGCCTCAGACAGTAGAGGCTATCAGCCATGCGAAGGCAGCAGGCGTTGAAATCATAGTTGCAATCAACAAAATTGATAAGCCAAGTGCTAATGTTGAGCGTGTAAAACAGGAACTTTCTGAATATGAACTGATCCCGGAAGACTGGGGCGGAAGCACGATTTTTGTTCCTGTATCCGCACATACAGGAGAGGGAATTGATACTCTTCTTGAGATGATCCTTCTTACAGCCGAGGTATGTGAATTAAAGGCAAACCCGAACCGTTCTGCAAGAGGTCTTGTGATCGAGGCTCAGCTTGATAAAGGTAAAGGTCCGGTCGCCACGATTCTTGTCCAGAAAGGTACTCTTCATGTAGGAGACTTTATTGCAGCAGGAGCATGCAATGGTAAGGTTCGTGCCATGATGGATGATAAGGGACGTAGAATCAAAGAAGCAGGTCCTTCTACTCCTGTAGAAATCCTGGGACTTGGTGATGTGCCGAATGCAGGTGAAATTCTTCTTGCATTTGACAGTGATAAGGAAGCCAAGAACTTTGCAGGTGCATTTGTATCTGAGAACAAGAACCGTCTTCTTGAGGAGACTAAGGGCAAATTATCTCTGGATAATCTCTTTGATCAGATTCAGGCAAGTGATCTGAAGGAACTTCCGCTTATTGTCAAAGCAGATGTACAGGGATCTGTGGAAGCTGTAAAACAGAGTCTGACCAAACTTTCCAACGAAGAAGTGGTTGTAAAAGTGATCCATGGCGGTGTCGGTGCGATCAATGAGTCTGACGTAAGTCTAGCAGCTACATCAAATGCGATCATCATCGGCTTTAATGTCCGTCCGGATGCAACCGCAAAACAGCTTGCTGAGCAGGAAGGTGTGGATCTTCGTCTGTACAGAGTTATTTATCAGGCAATTGAGGATGTAGAAGCTGCCATGAAGGGTATGCTTGATCCTGTATTTGAGGAAAAAGTTATCGGTCATGCGGAAGTGCGTCAGCTGTTCAAAGCATCCGGCGTTGGTACGATTGCAGGAAGCTACATTCTGGATGGTATTTTCCAGAGAAACTGCAAGGTTCGTATTTCCAGAGAAGGCGAGCAGGTATTTGAAGGTGAGCTTGGATCCCTGAAGAGATTCAAAGACGATGTTAAGGAAGTTAAGGCAGGATACGAATGTGGCCTTGTATTTGACGGATTTAACGATGTGAAAGAAGAAGATAAAGTAGAAGCTTATATCATGGTAGAAGTACCGAGATAGTAATGGTTTATAAAGGTAAGGTGCGCGGTTCATAGTGTCAGGTACAATGTGGTGCGCACCTTGACTTGATTGTGGTAATTCAGAAAATAATGTGACCGGGATAGTTGATGATCCGGATTGTTCACAGTATTTAACAGAATTGCTGGATATATAGGAGTAAAACTTAAAATGAGAAAAAACAGTATTAAGAATACCCGGATCAATGGGGAAGTCCAGAAGGAACTCAGCACCATTATCCGCAACGAGATCAAGGACCCGCGTATTCATCCGATGACTTCTGTCATGGCTGTAGAAGTGGCTCCTGATCTGAAAACCTGCAGAGCATATATCAGTGTGCTGGGTGAAAAAGAAGCAAAGGAAGCGACGATCAAAGGTCTGAACAGTGCAGAAGGCTACATCAGACGCCAACTGGCGCGCAATTTAAACCTGAGAAATACACCGGAGATTCGTTTTATCCTGGACGAATCTATTGAGTATGGTGTAAATATGTCAAAGCTTATTGATGATGTTACCAAGAAAGACAGCAACTCCCACAGACAGGATGAGAATTAAAAGAGGATGAGAACATGGAAAATATTGCGGAAATACTGGAAGGTGTGAAAACAATGGGAATCGGCGGACATATCCGTCCGGATGGTGACTGCGTTGGTTCCTGTATGGCGTTATATTTATATGTAAAAACCTATTATCCGGAAATTCAGGCAGATGTGTACCTGGATAATCCCAAACCTGTTTTCGGACATATTGACTGTATGGATGAGATTAAAACAGAGTTGGACGGTGACAAAGAGTATGACCTTTTTGTTACCTGTGATGTAAGTGCAAGAGACAGACTTGCCATTGCAGGTCCATACTTTGATACGGCAAAAAGAACAGCATGTATTGATCATCATATCAGTAACTCTGGATTTGCACAGGTGAATCATATCAGGGGAGAGGTAAGCTCTGCCTGTGAAGTTCTCTATGGGCTTTTTGATCCTGAGAAAGTGGTCCGTACCATTGCAGTGCCGATCTATACGGGAATGGTTCATGACACAGGGGTATTTCAGTACTCTTCAACTTCACCGGAGACCATGCGTATTGCCGGGGAACTGATGAAGACAGGATTCAATTTCAGTAAGATCATTGACGAATCTTTCTATCAGAAAACTTATGTGCAGAATCAGGTAATGGGGCGTGTTCTTGCAGAGAGTATCCTGCTTCTGGATGGAAAATGTATTATCGGATATCTTAAAAAAAGAGACATGGAGTTCTATGGTGTGGATGGCAAGGATCTGGATGGTATCGTCAGTCAGCTTCGTCTTACAGCGGGAGTGGAAGTTGCCATGTTTATCTATGAAGTGGAAACTCAGTCTTTCAAAGTTTCCCTGCGTTCCAACGGAAATGTGGATGTAAGCAAGATTGCAGTATATTTTGGCGGCGGCGGTCATATGAGAGCAGCAGGATGTGATCTTCAGGGTTCTGTGTATGATGTGATCAACAATGTGACAGAACAGATCTGCAAACAGTTTCAGGAGCAGGAAGTCTGATGGATGGAGTAATTGTAATCCGTAAGGAAAAAGGATTCACTTCCCATGATGTGGTGGCAAAGCTTCGGGGAATTCTTCATATGAAGAAAATCGGACATACCGGAACTCTTGATCCGGATGCAGAAGGAGTGCTCCCGGTGGCTCTGGGAAAAGCAACCCGTCTGGTGGATATGATCACAGATAAAGAGAAAACCTATGAGGCAGTGATGCGTCTGGGCGTTGTTACGGATACTCAGGATATGAGCGGAACTGTTCTCTCACAGACTACAGAGCTTTCCGTTACAGAAGAAGAGCTTTGCACAGTGGTCAGTTCTTTTGTGGGAGACTATATGCAGGTGCCGCCAATGTATTCAGCACTGAAGGTCAATGGAAAGAAACTTTATGAACTTGCTCGAGAGGGCAAGACTGTAGAGCGTAAACCAAGACCTGTACATTTTTATAAGATAGAAATTCTGGATATCAGTTTTCCATTGGTGTGTTTTCGTGTGACCTGCAGCAAGGGAACCTATATTCGTACTCTGTGCCATGATATAGGGGAAAAGTTGGGTTGTGGAGCTGCCATGGAAAGTCTTTTGCGGACAAAAGTGGGCAGATTTACACTGGATGATGCCATTACTCTGACGCAGACAGAAGAGGCAGTACAGGAAGGAACTATAGAGGGCAAAATCCTTGGTATTGAGGAGATCCTTGCAGAGTATCCAAGGGTATGCTGTACAAAAGAAGGGGACAGACTTCTGGCTAATGGAAATCCTCTTGTACAGGCACTGGTCGATGCACAGGAGAAAAACGGATGGATACGTATGTGCAGCAGTGAAGGCAGTTTTGCCGGAGTTTACCAGTGGGATGAGAAAAGAAACAGGTATTTTCCTGTAAAAATGTTTTAGGAGACATGATGGAATATTTAAGGATTGAGAATGATTTTCCCAGAATTTCACACAGTGCGGTAACACTTGGGAAGTTTGACGGCATACACCGCGGACATCAGAAACTGGTTGAGAAAATTATTGAGCAGAAACAGGAAGGTGCACAGGCGGTTGTACTTGCGCTTGGAACTGCCTCAAGAACAATCCTCACAAAGGAAGAGAGATGCCGTATATTGGAAGAAATGGGAGTGGATATACTGTTGGAATGTCCGCTTACAGAGAAAATACGGCACATGAAAGCAGAGAATTTTATAAAAGAAATACTGATAGGAGACCTGCAGGTTTCCTATGTGGCAGTTGGAGAGGATTTCCGCTTTGGCTATGAGCGAAAAGGAACTCCTGCCATGCTTAAAGAGTTCGGAAAGAAATATGGATTTCATACGGAAATCCTGCCAAAAGAAATGGACGGACGCCGTAAGATCAGCAGTACCTTTGTCAGAGAAGAGCTGAACAGAGGGAATATGGAGAAATTTCATTACCTTATGGGAATGGACTTCTCAGTAGAGGGAATCGTTGAACACGGACGTGGAATGGGACATAAATATCTGCTCCCGACTACGAACCTGATTCCTCCTGTGGAAAAATTGATGCCGCCAAACGGTGTTTACATTACAGTTTCCCATTTCAAAGACAAAAGCTACCAGGGAATCACCAATGTGGGGCATAAGCCTACAGTGGGCGGTGAGAAGTTTATCGGTGTGGAGACATACCTTTTTGACTGTAATGAAGATCTGTATGGAGAATACTGCAAGGTAGACTTCAAAAAATTCCTCAGACCGGAGCAGAAGTTTTCTTCACTGGAGGCATTGAAGGCACAGTTAGAGAGGGATGCGGATAAAGGCAGGGAATACTTCAGGCAGAAAAAATAGTTTCCTCAATTTAATTTTGTTGGAAGTTTGTAAAAAAAGAGGTTTACACGCCAGAGGCAATGTGCTATACTAACCAAGGTGAATTCAGCCCATGTTCAGGGACAGGACACTCCGACCATCTCTTAATATGTGGCGGTCAGTCAATAATAATTATAGAATACAGGAGGAAATCACAATGATTTCAAAAGAAAAGAAAGCAGCAATCATGAAAGAATATGCAAGAACTGAAGGAGATACAGGATCACCGGAAGTACAGGTTGCAGTTCTTACAGCAAGAATTCAGGAACTTACAGAGCATTTACAGAGCAACCATAAAGATCATCACTCCAGACGTGGTCTTCTGAAAATGGTAGGTCAGAGACGTGGACTGTTAGCTTACCTGAAGAAAACAGACATCGAAAGATACCGTGCACTGATTGAAAAATTAGGCTTAAGAAAATAATAGCCTTTTAGTATGCGGAAGGGGGCGGATTTCCATCCGCCTCCCTTTTTATGCAAGTGGAATTGTTGTTTTAATGTGTATGCGATGCATATTCAGAAACTATGAAACGCAGCAGGAGTTATTTCCGAGACTACTGAAAAGATTATTTTCATAATAGATAAGCAGCGAACCAGTTTATAAATTTTCGCTGACAAAGTAGTTTTTTCAGTTGTTTCGGACTCCTGTTTTAAAGTGACAATGTAATACCATGTAAATTTGGAAATCGCCACCGGATACAGGAATATGTGTCCTGATTGGAAGAAGGAAAAAATTTACAGAAAGATTTGGAAAAATAATAACCAGAATATGAAAAAAGGAGAATGAACGTATGTACAAAAGTTATTCCATGGAATTAGCCGGAAGAACCTTAACAGTAGATATCAACCGTGTTGCAAAACAGGCAAACGGTGCTGCATTAATGCATTATGGCGATACTACAGTTTTATCTACAGCAACAGCATCCAAAGAGCCAAGAGAAGGAATTGATTTCTTCCCGTTAAGCGTTGAATACGAAGAGAAGATGTATGCAGTAGGTAAAATCCCCGGAGGATTCAACAAGAGAGAGGGAAAAGCAAGCGAGCATGCAATCCTTACTTCCCGTGTAATCGACAGACCAATGCGTCCTCTGTTCCCGAAGGATTACAGAAATGACGTAACATTAGTAAACATGGTTATGTCCGTTGATCCGCAGTGTAACCCGGAGATTCCGGCTATGCTTGGTTCTTCTATTGCAACCTGCATTTCCGATATTCCGTTTGATGGTCCGTGTGCTACCACACAGGTGGGTCTGATCAATGGTGAATATATCATCAATCCTACCATGGCACAGAAAGATGTATCTGACCTTCAGCTTACAGTAGCTTCCACAAGAGAGAAAGTAATCATGATCGAAGCCGGTGCAAAAGAAGTTCCGGAAGACAAGATGATCGAAGCTATCTATAAAGCTCATGAAGTAAACCAGGAGATCATCAAATTTATCGATAAGATCGTAGAAGAATGTGGAAAACCGAAACACAGCTACGAATCATGTGCAGTTCCGGAAGAACTCTTCACAGCAATCAAAGAGATCGTACCTCCGGCAGAAATGGAAGTTGCCGTATTCTCTGACGATAAACAGACAAGAGAAGAAAATATCCGCCAGGTAACAGAGAAACTGAAAGAAGCTTTTGCCGACAAGGAGGAGTGGCTTGCAGTTCTGGGCGAGGCTGTATATCAGTACCAGAAGAAGACTGTCCGCAAGATGATCTTAAAAGACCACAAACGTCCAGATGGTCGTGCGATCACACAGATTCGTCCTCTGGCAGCAGAGACAGATATTATCCCGAGAGTACATGGTTCTGCTATGTTCACACGTGGACAGACACAGATCTGTACCATCACAACTCTGGCTCCTCTTGCAGAAGCACAGAAGCTTGACGGACTTGACGAATTTGAAACTTCAAAGAGATATATGCATCACTACAATTTCCCGTCTTACTCTGTAGGTGAGACAAAACCATCCAGAGGACCGGGACGTCGTGAGATCGGACATGGTGCACTTGCTGAGAGAGCATTAGTTCCTGTACTTCCAAGTGAAGAGGAATTCCCATATGCGATTCGTACTGTATCTGAGACATTTGAATCCAACGGTTCTACTTCTCAGGCAAGTATCTGTGCATCCACCATGTCTCTGATGGCAGCCGGTGTACCGATCAAGAAACCGGTAGCAGGTATTTCCTGTGGTCTGGTAACAGGTGATACAGATGATGATTACATTGTCCTGACAGATATTCAGGGACTTGAAGATTTCTTCGGCGATATGGACTTTAAGGTAGCAGGAACTCATGACGGTATCACTGCTATCCAGATGGATATTAAGATTCATGGTCTTACTCGTCCGATCATTGAAGAAGCGATTGCCAAAACAAAAGAGGCAAGAGAGTATATCCTGACAGAAGTTATGGAAAAATGTATTCCGGAACCGAGAAAACAGGTGAGTGAATATGCTCCGAAGATTGTTCAGATCATGATCGATCCTGAAAAAATCGGTGATGTGGTAGGTCAGAGAGGAAAAACGATCAATGCCATCATCGAAGAGACAGGAGTAAAAATCGATATCACAGATGACGGTGCAGTTTCTGTTTGTGGAACAGATCAGAAAATGATGGACAAAGCATTGAATTATGTGAAGACAATCGTAACTGATTTTGAAGCAGGACAGATTTTCACTGGTAAGGTAGTCAGCATCAAAGAATTTGGCGCTTTCGTTGAATTTGCTCCTGGAAAAGAAGGAATGGTTCACATCTCCAAGATTGCAAAAGAGCGTATCAATCGGGTTGAAGACGTACTGACTCTGGGAGATATTGTAAAGGTAATCTGCCTTGGAAAAGATAAGATGGGAAGAATGAGCTTTAGTATCAAGGATGTTCCGGCTGAAGCGTAAAAATGATCGTAACTGTAAGGTTACGGAATAATTACCATTATTCTTTTATAAAAAACGGATGATAATAGAAACCCTGGAGGGCAGCGCTCTCCGGGGTTTTTTGAAAGGAGAACTTATATGGTAAGAATGAGTACCCTGTGTTATATGGAAAAAGATGAACAGTATTTGATGCTTCATCGGACGGTGAAAAAGAATGATGTAAATAAGGATAAATGGATTGGTGTGGGAGGCCATTTTGAATGGGGAGAAAGTCCGGAGGACTGTCTTTTACGGGAAGTATGGGAGGAAACGGGATACACCCTTACCTCTTACCGTTATCGGGGAATGGTAACATTTGTGTATGGAGAAGATACCGTGGAATATATGTCTTTGTATACAGCCGACGGGTTTGTGGGAGAACCCCATCCTTGTGACGAGGGAGAGCTGGAATGGGTAAGAAAAAAAGATATATTTTCTTTGAATCTCTGGGAAGGAGACAAGATTTTCTTTCGTCTGTTGGAGGAAAACAGATCATTTTTCTCACTGAAGCTGGTGTACGACAGAGAGGATGTGTTGAAAGAAGCGGTTCTGGACGGGAAAGCGCTGGACATTCCCACAGCGGTTCAGTATAATAGATGAATATGTACCAGGAAAGGAAGTAAGAGAAATGAGATATCATAACATAACGAAAGACGA
>ENA-ORMO01001336-ORMO01001336.1-human-gut-metagenome-genome-assembly--contig:-NODE-1336-length-26943-cov-5.948974_pt1 | contig 26943 bp, 35 predicted proteins | sample MGYA00242106_ERZ509001 | MGnify/ENA primary metagenome ERZ509001 (study PRJEB26280, sample SAMEA2338736) | human gut metagenome | biome: human gut; feature: human-associated habitat; material: faeces...
TCACTGCGTTGGACAAGCCATACAGCGTCAGATCGTTTCCTTCAATCAGCCGCTGCAGCACACCGGAGCTTTCTTCTTCCGTGATATGAAAGTCTCTGCTGACCAGCTTGACGACACCAGGAACATCCGCGGTATTCATCCGGGCGTCTTTGGCATCTTTCATCAGGTTGACCACCTGAGTGAAACGCACCTCATCCACCACGGCCCGTACCGTATCCTGAATCTTCATGGCAAACGCCTTATCGTCGGCTTCCAGCGTCTTATCGGAGTACAGCTGATAGTTCTCCGTGGCCTCGTTGACGCGGCCAACATGATTGCGGCGCGTCTGGGCATCGTTGACCACCATGCCATTGCTGCACACCAGACGGTAGACCAGCGGCTGGATATTCACCGAGCCAAGGCCCACCTCGCTGTTGCTGATGATGATGCCTGACTGGACGATATCGCCGGGAGAGACCTCTGCTTGCAGCCGGGTGTTCACCACCTTGATATACATACGGCTTTCGGTGAGCTGGCAGCTTTCAAAGTGCATTCCTTCCATATCCTGCAGGACAGGAAGAACGATGCCGGCAATATCCAGATTGTCGATACGCCGATAGCGGTTACTAAGGAATGCCCGGGCGGTGCCGCCAATAGTGCGGACTAAGCGCACAGCGGGTTCACGCTCGAACCAGGCGTTCACATTTTCCGAAAGCAGCTGGGGATGCTGTGTCAGCATCTTGTCGTAGTAGGCCGCCGGGATCTTCAGATGGGTGCCGATCTGCCTGTGGGCGATGGCATTGATCTCCAGCGGCTCCACAGCCATCTCGCCAGACGGGGTATAGGCATTGAGATATAAGTCCGAGCCAAAAGGCTCCAGACGGAGGCTTCGGGTATCCATCACATAATCGGCCTTCAGTTCGGCCTGACGCTGGATCTCCTTTGCCATCTCAACAAGGCTTATCCCGGATTTCATTGTGTTTCACTCCCTTCTTTGTATGATGGTGCTTACCAGGAGACCTGAATGCCCTGCGCCGTTGTTTCGGCAGAAAGACCATTGCTCTCAAATACTTCCACCAGACGGGGCCAGTAGACCTTCGCCGGAAAGTTGGAGAGGTGTTCCTGCGGCACCAACTCCTCACCCTGCTGAATGCAGATGTCACCGTTTTCACGCAGAGTGAGCTTACTGTGACCACGGGAGTTCAGATCTGCCACCAGTGCCTCCAAAACCGTGCGTCCGCTGTTTTCATACCAGATGCGCGGATCAATGGGCTGCTTGTTGGGCGGAATATTGGCCGGGTCGTCAGCCCCTGCTTCAGTCTTGGACAGAGGTACGATCCGGAGCAGGTCACAGCGGATAGCTGCGTCCTTGCCGAAGGTGATGTCCGCATGGTCAAAATCATCCACGTTGTAAAGGCGGATGCGTCCGGTACCATTGGTGCGGATCAGCTCGGTCGGCTTAGGTTCGCACCACTCAAAGCAGGCGTTTGCATACGAGGAGCGCAGGTAGGTCAGGATGCGGTGATTTGCGTAGCGGAGCAGCAGATCATCTGAAATCGGTTCTTCCAGTTCCGGGACCTGAAATGTGCTCCGGCCAACGCCCTCGGCATGAAGCTGCCGTTCCCGCTGCTGGCGCTGCCGGCGGCGTTTGGCCTGCTGCATATAGGGGAGCAGGAGGATCAGTACGACCCAAAGCCCCCAGAGGGTGAATACCCCAATCAGCAGCCAAGCCTGCCATGGTCCGCGCACCAGAGCCATGATGGCGATAACAGCACCGATCAGAATGGTGATGCTGCCGCTCAAAAGTCCTTTGTCGTTACTCATTTTTGTTGCCGTCCTTCCTTTAGATTTTGCCTGAAAACAAAAAAAGAGGGACCGCACCAAGTTTTTCAGTCCATTCTGAAAACTTGATACGGTCCCTCTGAGGTGCCGGTACTTATCCCGGCAGGGGTTCGCGGTCACCGTCCATCACCTCTGCGGGTGCAGGAACAGTCTCCGCTTGGTCGGAGCCATTCTGATCACTTTCCGGCTTTGCTCTGGAGGTTTGTCCGGGAAGGTAGCCAAAGTCAGTCAGCCATACTTTCAGCTTCTTGACCGTGCTTCCGTCCTTTTGGCGGACATCCACCAGTTTTTGCGATCCGGTGAGCCAGATCATGCTGCCCTTTCTAACCTTGAGCTTCATGAGCCTGGCAACAGCGTCGCCACGGGCCCATACCTGATAAAAGTCCGGCTGGTTACCGCCGTTTCGCTCCATAAGGTCAAAGCAGACATACGGTTGTTTTGTCTGGCCTTCTTTGGGAACAAGATCATGCATGACTCGGCCAAATACATGGATCTGTGCCATAACACTTCCTTTCTTCGCCTTTGGCGTTACTATCTATATATAAAAAGTGCCAGCAGCAATCCGGCCACAAAATGGGCGCGGAGATACCACTGACACTTGCATACAAACTTAACAGCGTGTGCAATGCGGGCTTTTGGCCTGCGGTACAGAACATCGGTCTGTATCCCATACGGGAAGCGCACAAAAATCAATTACAAGGTAAGTGTAACACTATATCTTGTGTCTGTCAAGTGATATAATTCTATATATAGATATTTTCGCGCGGCGACTTACAACATATGGTTCATGTAACGATAGTAGTCATCCAGCAGGTAAAACTTCAATCTTCTGGCATAAGTTTTGCCATAGTGAATTGTCAGACCGTAGATGTTTCCGGTACCATCCACTCCAAGGGGACCCAGCCAGCAGTAGTTTTTGCCCTCGTCAAAGAACCAGAGCTGAATGTCCTGGTATTCTTCCTCGGTTACAAGGCCGGAGGCGGCCAGTCGGCAGCAATCTTCTTCCTGGAGCATTGGGCGGGAAAGAAAGCGGCGATAGAGTTCGTCCGACAGGCACAGGGCCTGCTGGTAGGTCAAAGGATTCGAATGACTTAACCACCAGCGTGTGACATCTTCAAAGGAATGCAGCTTTGGCTTTGGATTAAGCGCACGGAAAGTTTGGAGAAAGGCCTGCACATCTTCCGGTTTTGCCGGCGGCGGGATCGGGATTTCTTGTACTTTATTATCAAAAAATCCAAAAGCAATCTGTTCGCCGGTCTTATCTTCCAGAAGAAGAGAAGTTCGGGAAAGCGGAGATACCAGAAAATGTTCCATGGCAAAATTGGCATCCAGGAATTGCTGGATTTTGTATTGCTCAATGGTGTGTGGCTTATACATTGGCGAAACCTCCTTTTTGATGTTCCGCTTATTAAATAGGGAAGTATTTTCACTTTTCTGCAATGTAGATTAAATTTGAAAAGGCAAGCAAAAACTGCGGCACCATAACGGTTTGGACGGCACCGCAGCTTTTCCCTATTTCGTGGGTTCTTGTTCAAGGTTTTCATCCGCAGAGGAAGTCGTTTCAAGCTCTTCATACCCCAGAAAACTATTGGTAGAAAGGGCTGCGTCCAGGTAGTCATTTCCAACTGCGGGACGGCTCCCCGTCTGGAAATAGAATCGGTAGTGGGAACCAATCCGAAACCTGGAAGCTTTGCTCAAAAGCAGAGTGGTTTCTGCGCCTTGGGCATCTACTAACTGTACCTTGCGATAACGATGCAATGCGGGGGTAGTGACACCGGTACAAACTCCTTCGACTACCTCATACCGGCCACGAGCGGCGGTGCTCCACAGGCTTCCGCTCAGCACCAGCGAAGCGATGAAAATAATTCCGCCCAATGCCAGAAGAATGTGATCTGTGGTTGCGGTAAAAATTACGAGACTGACAGCGAGGCTGGCAAGTCCGGCCAAAGCAGTCAGTAGAATCTTACGCCGCAGCACAAAGGGGAATTGATCCCATTGTTTTTTCATGTGCTGATCCTTTCAAAAATGATTTGCTGGCGCAGATACAGGTTGGCCACGGCCAGCGTGACAGCCTGACTGCTCCGGCTGTTCTTCATCATGCTGGCGATATTCTGGCAGGTGGTCTCGCTGTCACCGTACACCTTTTCCATCAGGACCCGTTCACTGGGGAGAGAGAAGACATCCTGCTCCACACATTTGATGATTTCGGCGGTGGAAAGAAGCGCCTGATGGGCCAGCCTCATTACACGGGATTCATAATCAGTCCGGCGGTCTTTATGGAATAGCTTCATAGCCTGCTTCATCGTTATCCGCCGGCTGAGTACCAGTTTGGCAGCGGACACGCCGCGTACAAATGCGGAGCCATTGGTGGGGATGACCCCAAGAGAGCTGAGCAGGTCGTACAATGCATCGAATTCTGTTTCGCCGCATCCGGATACCAGAAGGCCGCGGATGAGCAAACGGTTGACGCAGGCATCCCAGGGACGGGCAACACATCCGCCCAGGGAGGAGGCCAGCTTGTCACACTGGCAGGAAATATCATCCCATTTGGAGATCCGCCAGTTCAGTGCAGTCCACACGACCATTTCCTGAATATCCACCATGTATCGCTCCCCACCCAGCACAATGACCGGGCAGGAATGTCCGCACCCGTTGGCCTCCCGCTCCAGACGGCCGACCGCAGTATACAGCTTTTTTAATTCCATAGCTTCAAAACCTCCTTTTAAATATCCTTTACTGCTGTATGACCGCGGTTTTCAACAGACTTAAAGCAGACTTGCCAAAAAGCGGGGATCACAGCGCAGCTTGGCCGCAGAGCGAGAGATCCAGGCGCCTACATGGGAAGGAGGCACATGATAGATTTCCGCAATATCTGTGACCCGCATCCCTTGTAGTTTAAGAGCAAGAGCCTCAATACCGAGTCTGGCTACACCGTCATATTCCTGTTTGCTGGCCTCCAGGAGCGACAGCGTTTCTACCAGGGACATACGAGCATCAAAATCATCGGCCTGCGGTTCCAACGCCTCACCGTCTGCCGCCAGCTCGCCATGCTCGCCAATGATAAGACGGCTGAAATGGCTCCGGTGATTGCATACCTTTCTACAGTAGGATAAGAGACCGTTTTTTACGACTGTTTTGGCGTAGGTGGAAAATTGTGCCCGCCCATCATCCTTATAAGTGGCTGCAGCTTTGCAGAGCCAGAGGCATCCCTCTTGAAACAAATCACTGTACTCCAGGCCGCAAATGGTAGGATTGACATGGATATAATCGCAAATCACCCAATGTACCACAGGCAGATTCTGTGCAACGAGTTCCTGTTGTGCTTTCGTTAGGCTATTCATATTTTCGCCCCCCATCAGGCTGCCGCCTTCATGTCGGCGGGAGGGCCAGACGCCTGTTTGCACAGACGAATCACTTCATCGCACATCCAATCAGAAAATTGTCCGATATGAGCCTGGTGCTCGTTTAAACCCAATTTGGCCTGTAGCCAGATATAGACCTCCCATTTTTCCATATTCCGGCTCTGTTGCAGCTGACGAAGTGCCTGGTGCGCCAGAATCCGTTTGTGTCGCAGATCACCATTGGCCAAGACTCCCATGGGCAGGTGCGTTCGATCGTGGGCGCTCACATATGCATCACAGGCAGGCCAGCGATCACAGAGATAGAGAAATTTTCCCTGAGAACGCCGATTGTGCCCATATACAACACTAGCGGGGCGAAGCGAAGCGTTGGCGTGACAATATGGGCATTTAATTTTTTTTGACTTCATCATAAAAATCATCACCTCCAAAAACGCGCCGATGGCGGCGCAATGACGTCTTTTTGGGTATAAATTAGGGAGCGCTGCCACAGGACCACGCAGAGCAAAGCTGATGAAGTGTGCAGTCAGATGGGTCCGGCGTGTGCCATTCAATGTACTTTGAAAAAGCAGATTCAAAAGAACGGCGCGGCAGGACGGCGCTGCACTCGGCGGGATCAACTTGCTCGCCGGTCAGCTGATGAACCGATTCGGCAGACAGCAGCATGACCTGCCCGCATTCATCCACGGTAAACAGAAAACCAGAGCATGGTTTTTTTCGCTCATGTGGGCAGACCTCACAATCACAGGGGATAAAAATGGCGTTGTGCCAGTTCCCACCGACGGCACGTAGAAAGGAATAAAATTTGCAGGGTGTACTCATCCTGTACCTCCGTTATCCTACATTTGAAAAAATAAAAGCGGGGGCCGGTTGTGTATATCCACAAACCGACCCCCGCATATTGGCACTTAGGCGAACAGGCCCTCGATCTCCTTGGTAATCCGGGGGATGACCGTATCGTTGAAGATGAGGGTCAGAGCCGCCAGGAGCAGCGCACCGAGGACGACAGCGATGATGATCTTCACAGCGTCAGAGATATAAAAATCGCCGCGCTGGTTGGAGAGCGCCGTGCGGGCGCGAAGGACGAGGCCGTTGACTTTGTTGCAGATGCAGCTGGTAAACTTCTTCATGAAAATACCTCCTGAGAGTGTGATTATTGAATGGTTGGGTGCAGCCTGTCAGGAGCGACGGATCGGCTTGAGCAGGCCGTTTTTGTTGGAACGGGGCTTGTCAGGATATACCTTGGGCTTCTGATGCAGAAGCTGGTGGAACCGGCGGCGAATCCGATTTTCGCCGTCAGGCGGAATAAACTTTTTCTTCGCCATGGAATTCTCCTGTTCAGACGATAAATCAAGGCCGGCCTGCTGACAGGCCGGCCTTGTGGCAAGGTTGATAGCAGCCGGTACGCCGGCTGCTATGGGAACCCGCTGACATACACGGTATCACCTCCTATATGGGTTGGTTCCCGAGCGGGGGAGTTGGTATATAAAGCTCAGACTTGAAGTGTGAGCGGGAACCTGTCAGCCGAAGAAAGCCCCGAGAGAAGCAAGCACCTCCGTACAGAGGACAACCAGATAGATGATCATAATACAGATCAGCATCATCATGGAATAACGCTGGATCTTCTTGGGCCGTTTGGCAGCTTCTTTTTTCAGGTTGTTCTGTTCAATCTGCCGCATATCAAAGCAGATCATCTTGAAGTACATCCGCTGGTCGTCACCGCGTAGTACGCCAATCAGGCCTCGGATCACATCAGACAACATGGGGCTGCCGATGCGGGTCTCAAAGTGAATCAGAGCGTTTTCATAATTGCCGGTTTTCATGTCAGCAATCGTCTGATCCAGCTCCGCACCGAAATCCTTACCTGCAACGCGACGGTAGGAGGTGAGAATTTTCAGTACATCACGATCATTCTCCAGATTCTGCCCAATGGTCAAAGCAAATCGGGGTATCTCACTTTCAATGAGTTTGCGGCGCTTTTTAACATAATCGAAGACGCTGTAATAGGTCGAAAACCACAGTGCTACCGCCAAACCAATCAGGATCGGAACGGCCAGCGGCATAAGCGGCGCCATGAGCAAAGCGCAGAGACCAACGGCGCCCGCCCGGACCCATGCCCGGGCGGTATAGACTTCCGGTGACAGTTCCAGGCCGACAATGTCCAGTGCCCGCTGAAGCTTATTGCGCTTGAGCTTATCCAGTTTCAGATAAGGAGCGAGCAGCCCGGCGATCTTGGTAGTGTAAACATCCAGCAGCTTTTCTGCTTTGATGCCCTGCTGCTTACGGGCCAGCATCATCATCCGGGAGGTCTTCTTAGTGGGAATGTCCACGAAGGCGCAAGACAGGTTATAGGTGGCGAAACCAAAACAGATGATCGCCAAAAGAGCCAGAAGCGTCATGCGCCGTCACCTCCGTATTCAATGGGTTTGCTCAGCTTCATGATCTGGGTCAACGCAAACAGTATGATGGCTGCACAGATCGCCAGAGCGATTTTGCCGGGAGTCGTAAAAATGAGGGTATGGAACCAGTCTTTGTTCAGGAAATAGAGCAGCGGCACATTGGCAATCACCAGGAACATCATTGTGATGGCTTCCCGGCGCGGCCCCTGCATCATGGCCTCCAGTTCAGACTGTACCACACGCACATCACTGAACTTTTGGGCAATGGTGGGCAGCGTGTTTTTCATGGAACGATCAGACTGGCACTGAATCAAGATGTTGCACCACTCGTGAAAGACTCGGTTGGGTATCTTCATCTTGAGGGAGTTGATGGCGCTTGTCAGATTGGCATTGATCAGCTCCGCCTCGTAGACGAAAGCTTCAAAATTGGCCTTTACTGGCTCGTTGATGTAGGGCAGGTTCTCTTTGACAGCCCGGATCAGATCCTCGGTGCGCAGATAAGAGGTGGTGATGATGGAGATGGCAGTCTCCAGTTCCTCATTGAGATGCTTCTTGTAGCTGGCGGCAGTGCTTCGCAGGTACCAAATGGGGGCAAGGGAAAATCCAATGCCCAGAATCGGCACCATATACACATTATTGATGAGTAGCGCCAGTACGGCACCCACCGCAAATAGGATAAGCGACAGCCGTTTGACGGCCTCATAACGGTCAGACCGGCCGGTGCCTTTCAGGATCTGCTTCAGCTCATAATCCTGATTGAAGAATCCCTTGGCGGGTGTGCCCATCAGAACATTGAGTTCATCAGACAATGTGGCCGCTTTGCGCTGGGAGCGGAAGAGAGCGTCAATGAAATCGCCCGGACGCACACCGAACAAAGCCAGGAGGCCCGCGCTGATAAGCGAAAAACATATGATATAGATCCACTGCAATGCTTAATCCACCTCCTTAGGGGGCTGCATGAACTCGGCCAATTCCTTGTTGGAAATACCGTTGTCCAGCAGGCGCTTTTTCAAAGTATCGGAGATCAGGCCGACCTTCCGATGGTGCCCGACCACACGGACATTCCCATCCCTGTCGGTCACATTGTCCTCTACCTCAAACTTATATAGTGTGTGGGAGACGAGCTGACCATCTCGGAAGTCCTCACCCTCCAGGATTTCCATGATTTTGCGGGAGCGATCCTCCAGCTGTTTGGTGAACACCACGATGGGGTAGGCCTCTACCATGATCTCCATGAGCACAGAGTCATCCATACTGTATTTGCGCTTGGCGAGGGTCATCATTCTGCGGTATGTGCTGTTGCAGGAATTGGAGTGAATAGTGGTACAGACCGTGTGGCCGGTTCGGGAGCTCTCTGCCGCAGACAGACTTTCCGCCGCAGACCGCATCTCACCAACGCCGATCACATTGGGATGCTTGCGCAGAACCCGCTCCAAGAGGAAGTCCTGGTTGATGTTCAGAGCCGGATTCTCGCTGGGGCGGGTCAGCAGGTGGATGACAGAATTCAGGATGTTGCCGTTCTCGTCCCGTTTGACCAGATCAAACTCACGGCTGCCCTCCTCGATGGTAATGAGGCGCTGATTGTTGGGTACATTGGAGAGCAGCCAGGCCATGATGGTAGTCTTGCCGGAACCCGTGGAACCAGCGATGCACACACTGACACCGTACCGAATACAGGCCATTAGGAAGTGAAGCATCTCAGCTGTGGCGCTGCCGGAATCCAGAAGCTTCTGTTCAGAGACCGTCTGCTGATTGACGATACGGATGGAGGCATTGATACCAACATCCGGGTCCACGATAGGGGTCTTATCCACGGAGATACGGATGTTCTTATCCAGAAACCCCACCACGCTGGGCATCGTATCGTCGATGACCATGCCGCAGGCGTTGAGCATACGCCGCACCACATCAATGGCGTGCTGCGGAGAAGAGAACTTATCCGGGATCTTGATGCTGCGGCCGCCGGCCTCGATCACCTCAATGTCATTGTAGGCATTGATATTGACTTCCTCGATGCCGGGCTTGTAGATCCATTTCTTCAAAAAGGAGTACCCGGCCATATCTTCATAGAGCTGCTCGCAAAGCTGCTCGGTGGTCAGCCCGCTGATAGCATATTTGCGTTTGACGATGTACTGCACCATCAGTTCTTTCAGCAAGGCTGTGGCCCGCTCGGCATTGGCTTCGCCAGCTTCGGCAATGGTGGATGCGTGATTCTCAGCAAAATACCGCTGCACATCCTCCAACACCTGGTCATAGGTCAGCTCCTGATTGGCGGCAGGCGCAAAGAATATGTCGTTGAGGTTATTCATCGGCATCGTCCTCCTCGAACTCTTCCTCATCGTCAGGATCTTCCTCTGCGGCCTGTTCCGCCAACTCCATCTGTTCCAGCGCATCCAGCACCTTGTTGAGCGAAGCGGTGTACTTGGGATTGCAATATTTAATGGCCTGGAACATGCCGCCCTCAGTGGCACAACGGTCGATTTCCTTGCCGTAGGGGAGCAAACCATCAAACCCTCCGATGATATACCCCATTTCATCCAGAGCGTGGAACGGCCGGGCCATACCGGCAAAGGTCAGGTGCTGATCGTAGTGAAAACGTCCATCCACCAGCAGCGGCTGATGGGCCTTCAAGTAGTTGATCCCTTTCAAATCAGGGGTGAGCAACCGAACGACCAGATCGCCGGATTCAATGGCCGCCGGTGTGAACACATTGGTCATGTTGGAACTGCAGTCCAAAATGACGAAATCCACCAGTTTAGCTGCCGCATTGACCAGCTGGAGTACCATAGCGTATTTGATTTCCGGGTAACTCAGAGGATTCTCACCAGCGGAATACCCCATCAGGCCAATGAACGGATAGCTTTTCAGAACCGTGACATGGCTTGCCACCAGCGAGGTATCAATCTCTACGCTGCTGAGAACCTGGCCCACCGAGGCGTTGGTCTGAATGATCTGATCCGGCAGCCAGACCGGGAGCATGGGAACGCTGATCTCCGCGTTGATGATGATGGCTTTCCGCTTATCTCGGGTCAGGGCTTTTGCAAGAATGCAGGAAAACATACTTTTCCCGCTTCCCGGACTGCCCCAGACAGTAATGACTTTTCCCATCGTTTCCGACCTCCTTCTGTTACTCAGCCGGTTGGCTGGTGTCCGCGGGGGGCGTTTCAGCACCGCTGTCCGGCGCCTCAGAACCGTCCTCGGCCGTAGGCTCGCTGCCCTCCGTAGTCTCACCATCCTCCGTCAGCGTTTCCGGAAAGTAGATCTCCTGCAGGGTTTTGTCCTGCGCTGCCAGAAGTTCTTCAGCCAGTTGATCGTTGTTACGGGAGATCAGGGCAACATGGGCAACGCCGTCATTTTCCATCTCTGTGATGATCCGGGCTTGCTCAGGCGTTGCCAGAACTGTGATAGTGGCAGACTGCTGCCGCTCTTCATCCTCCGTGGGCTCCTTGGTGTTGTCCACATTGACACCATCGGAATCGGTAACCGACAGCACTTTAACAAAGCGGAGCTCCGGGACCTCTTCTGCTGTCTCCAGGAAGTGATAGATCCGAATGATGTCGTTGGGCTGGAGCTTGTCGGAGAGGCCGGAGGCCAGCGTCTTAACAGTCATTGAGATAGCTACCTTTCCAGAAGGGATGTCATTGAGTGCCACATCCGAAGAAACCGGAACACTGCTGACCTTGCTGGTAAGGATGTAGTCACCCTCAGCCAAATCCGCTGTTACATACAGCCCCTCTACATCGCTGAGACTGTGCGCAACATTGGAGGGCAGATTGTAGCCGCCAACTTCCACAACCTCGGCATTGTCCGAGGTGATTTTTTCGCCTTTCAGCACCGGCTGCGTGATACGGACGATTTCGGCTTTTCCGTTGGTCTGACGGGCGATGGTGGGGAGGGCAACAAAGGCAATGACTGCTGCCAGGACCAGGGACAAAATGCCGAAGATAAAACGGTTGTTCAATTTCATAAGCATAATCTCCTAATGCAAAAATAGTTCGGCCAATGTCGCCGCAGAGCAGCCGCAGGCCAGAAAAGGTAGAAACGGGATGGACAAAGGGCGCCGATCCCGGTAAATCCGCCGAATCATCAAAATGATGGGCATAGCACATACTGCGGAAACCAGAAAAACGATGGACATACCGGAAGGACCATAGATGAGTCCCAGCACACCGCAGAATTTGATGTCACCGCCGCCCATGCCGGTCCCTCCAGTCACCATGGCAGCAGCCAGAGGAATACTGAATCCAAGCAGAGCGCCTATTAAGGACTTTGCGAATATCGGCCAGAGCCAAAGCGGAGGTTGTCCGCAGTCCAGTGCGAACCACGCTTTGATCAGCGGCGCCGCCGCAGCCAGCGGGATAAAAAAGACGAGCGCCCGGTCGGGCACTCGCCGATGAAAGATATCGTAGAAGGCAAAACCGACAATCACCAAAAATGCGGTGAGCAGATATGCCGACCAGATACTATTCTCGATTGGTATACCAGTCATCATAGAGGCTCCCGTTGATCGATACATAATCGTTCAGATTGATGCTCAGCATCCCATCCGGCGTCCAAGTGTCCCAAACCTGAGTGAATACTGTATAGTTGGTAGAATCCGGAAACCAGATAGGCGTAAAATGCACCGTTCTGTTGTAAGTGGAGAAGTCGTTAGGCTGGAAGGTGAATTTTGCACTTCGACCACTGGACACCCGCTGCAGAAGACGCAGATAGGTTTGGTACTGGAATTCAGGAAACACAGAAAACGCCGTCTGCGGATGGGTAATGTGACTGGTGGGGGCATCGGTGGAGAGCGTTGCGGTCACATCCTGCTTGACGCCGTATCCGCTCTTCATGGCCTTGCCGGAGGCAGTCGGTACAATGTCATCCGGCATCAGAGACATGACACCACTGATTGAAGCGGAGTAACCGGTGTATTCATATTCCCAATAGCCTTCATCGACCCAGTGCCCGCCATCTTCTCCGTGGTCACACCATACCCATACCGGCACCCAGTAACAGCTCCAAACACCCCAGTTGGCGGTCAGCTTCTGTGTTTCGCTGGGAAGGGAAGGCAGTGTATAGCTCGGATTGGTATCCGTAGCTACGGGATCAGGCGGGATGTGTTCGTTCAGATCTACGATCTTCGCCACAAAGGTATCCTGAGCGGTATAAGCGCCGCTGACGGATACCGTTATAGTGACTGTCTGGGGAGTGGAGGGAGTGTGCCATTTGACCCAGACTTTCTGGCTGTCGCCAGCCGGAATCACGATATTGTTGACCCGGTAGGATGTGCCGAGAATAGAAAAAGTCACCGAAGCGGGGTTATCCGGTGTAAGGTCGGTATCAGTCCGAAGTGTCACGGTCGTGATTACATCGGTATCTACCCGATACTCTACATCAGGAGCCTCAATCTCGCCTTCGGGCGGGATTTCATCAAACCAGACGATGCCAACGCCGAGGGTATTGATGATGTCGGAGTTGTTTTGCGTCCCGGTGGTGCTGCCGCCCCAGGCAGAAATGCCCAGGTCACTGAACTCCAGGAACATGCTCAAGGGCAAGTTCTTATGGGTAAGTGAGGTCATAGTCCTTCGCAGAGAACCACCCGCCAGCTGATCGTACAGGCCGGCTTCAGTTGCTGTCATGCAGTAATACTGGCCATTGTGGGTAAAGTAGGCGATGGGCTCGATCAGCAGCTTATATTCGCCGGCAATCATCCGTTCGTAGTCCACACCTGCTGCTTGAGCAACCATCATGCAGGCATATTCTGAGCAGAAGTACCGTTTGATGGCATCAATATTATTCTGCCCACTGCTGCTGACGATTGTGGGCATAGACTGGGTGGGCTTGATGCAGGTATAGGCCACGCCGGATTGAAGAGAAAGCCCGGTACCGGCCAGATATTGCAGTTTATTGACTTTACCAAAGTGCAGAATGCTGCTGTTCTGCGTACGATTGGAAAAGTCAATTGGAGAAGAGACGGCAGAGCCGCTCGCTGCATCTACCACCGTAATGCGAACACCGTCATTGCCCGGGTTCCAGAAGTTGGTGCTGGTGCCCTGGCCCATACCACCGCCGCCACCGTCAATGTTGCCGTTCCCGCCGGCAGCAAAAGCAGTGGCAGGAACAAGGCACAGGGTCAGCGCCAGACTGCACAGGAGGGCGAGAAGTCGTTTCAAATGACATCACACTCCAATCATGTAAAATTGAAGGGCCGCCACATAGTTGTGACGGCCCTGGAGATCCGTATTTAGTTGTGGGGCAATCAGCCCATGTTTCCGACTTGCTTGTTCAGGTCACCATCGCTGCCGCCGGTGGACTGCTGCACATCGCCGGGCACCACCCACCCAAAGACGGGATCGTAGACGGCGCCGCTGCCATTGCTGGAGCCGGGGGCCGGCTCATTGCTGGAAGTGGATTCTTCTGCCGGCGGCGCTGTAACTTGAGGCACAGACGGGTCGGGGTTGACATCGTGATCTTTGCCGGGGTCTGCAATCTCTGTCTTGCCTTCCGGAGCAGGGGGCGGAGTTTCCTCCGGCTTGTCCGTATCAGTGAAGTCGATCACCACTTCACTTTCCGTTTCGGAGGTTACCTTGGGGTATTCCTCCTCAGAGCTGGAAGACTGCCCAGGGGAATACGCATCTGCTCCGCCGGAATCATCCCCGTTTTGGCGCCGCCGTCCGACCAATCGCTGGTGGTGCTGCTGGGAGGCGATTCATCCGGCTTAAAATCCTCCGTTCGATCCCGGCTTACGAACCAGCAGACGCCCAGGATCGCAGCACAGAGAACGGCCAGGACCGAAATGATAAAGCCCTTGGATTGGAAAAACTTTTTCATGTGTGTCCACACTCCTTTTTTACTGTTATATAAAGCATATACTGCGGAACTGACTGATGTTTCAACAGCGCCGCTAAAATTTGGTGTTATGGTAGCCAGTCAACTCTACCCGCTGTGTGATGGTAGGGTAGTTGTGCCCAAACATCCGCACATAGAACTCCACATCACAATAGAAGATATACTCGACTCGGTCGCCCACCACATTGAACTCCAGGCTGATGTCGGATACCTGGTAGTCGTCCGTGGAGAGCGGGATTTTGGAGGCCAGTCCGCCGGCCACCGTGGACTCCAGCATTTCCGTGTAGTCACTGCTGGAATAGAGGGTGCGCAGGTACTCTTCAAAGTTAGTTTCCCGTTGGGAGCGGTAAGTGTCCGCATAAATGGTGGCGCTCAGATTGTTCAGCTCCATTTTAGCGCCGTTTCGGATGTTGATGCAAGTGATCCGCACCGAGGCATACAACAGAAGAAAGGAAATGAGCATCACTACGCCGACCACAAAAAAGCAGGCGAAGAAAGTGATCTCACCCCGCTCGTTGCGGAGTGGCCGTCGCAGCCACCGCATAAAATGCTTCATAGGCCACCTCACTTCCAATAGTGTTCGCTGACGCCGGAGCCGCGGGCCACCACAGTGATGTTGACCAGATCCAGATTCCAGAAGCCACCCAGCTTTGCTTCGCCCTCAATGGTGATATAGAAAGGTGTCCCGAGCTGAATGGCTCTGGACATTCCGGCCGGTGTGGGCGACTTGTATGCGGCATCGATGGAGTAGGTTATGTTTTCCGCTCCCTCGATCTCTGAGCACAGAAATTCAAAGAGAGAGTCCGTCTCGTTGTTGATGCCACCGGACAGCTGGATCTGCTTTACCATCTGATCGGCTGCGTGATCCAACTCCTGTTTTGTGGAGATGATACCGAACAGATCGATGATAAATGCCAGCAGGACAACGGCGATAAAGATGAAGAACACCGTGGAGAAATAGTTGGCCTCACCTCGCTCGCTCTTCATTGTCCTGCGGGCTTTCTGCAGGAAGGTATGAATGTGAACCACCACCTTTTCTGACAAATGAAAGCAGCCGCCCCCTGCCGGAGCGGCTGCTTTACAAAGTATTGACTGTACCAAGTATAACAGATATGGATTTACGGCGAAAGGGCAGGACTGCGCCAATGTAGGGGCAAGATTGTGCCAATTCAGATGCCGCTCATTTCATGATGGTGTCCATGATATGCTGAATCGTATCACAAGCATCATCAAACGAAATATCTTTTGCGTAATCAAAATCTCGCTGATATTTTTTCCAAAAACCGCGAAGCTGTTCGCTGGAGCGGATCTCGGTAATAATATCCGGATAGAGGTTGAGGACTTTTTGGCTGCCTCGCTTATTGGCTGTGCGCTCCAGGGCCTGAAGCAGTGTTTGTGAATCGCACTCGGCACCCCGCAGAGAATACAGAATATATATGTCATAAAAATCTCTCGGGCGCGTGTTGGCAATACTGCGGGACAATACGGTTTCAATTTTCTCTGCCAATACGGTTTCGAGGTTGTAGGCCAGGATACTGATGGAGCGGTCGTCAAACAGCAAAGAAAAAGTGTATTCGATTTCTCGTGGGGTGATAATGTCTCCGGTCGTCACATCTACAGTCAAAGGGACACTGATTGGCGGATAATTTGCTTTCAGCGAAACTCGAATCCCAGGATAATCATCACCCTCGCGGATGTCGGCAATATCCACCAATTCAAAGCGCACATCATCGGCAATCTCTACGGCACAGATTTCTTCAAAAATCCTTCGGATGGCTTCATGTGTTAGGGTGAAGCCTTTGATCGTGGTATCCAAATCCATGGTGGCCCGTGTGTCAAGGCCGACGATTGCGGAAATGAGGAAGCCGCCTTTCAAAATAAAATTCTGCTTATATGCTGAGAGCGAGATCCGCTCCAGCAGTCTCTCTAACATATAGTTTTGCATGACCAGTTGAGCGGAAATCTTTTTCTCTGCGGCTTTCTTTTTGATAAAAGCCTTTAGCTGCATCGGATTTTTTGTAATCATAATAGTATCTCCATGTATCGAAGCACCTTGGGTTTTACACGCAGCTGCTCTGCGTACTTCATCAATTTATGAATATCCTTCTCTTTTGAGACAGCGTATTTTTTCATCGCTGCGCTTACGATCTGGATATCACTCCCGCTACCGCGAAGAATATCACATAGCGTTCTTTCGAGGTCATAGACTCGGAGCGGATTGCCGCAAGGAGAGGGCAATTCCATAACGCCCAGCGAATAATTCTCTGCCACAACGCGCTTAACAAGGATATTTTCCTCTTTCAAGGAGCGGGAGTTGTAGCCTTTGGGAAAGGTCATGGTGTACTGTGCCGGGGTGCGGTCAGAATAACCGTGCAGGTACAATGCGGTATCGTGCGAATAGATTCCACGTCCGTATTTTAGCTGCAACAGGTAGAAATCGTCTTCCCATGCGTCAGTGCGTACATATAAACCACGTCCAAAGCGATAAAGCTCACCGCTATCTACAAGTTTCTGTAAAATACTGCGGTGTAGTCCAGCAGAAGTTACTTGCTCCGTGGTGATTGTCCCATTTGGTGATGCTTTTAGAAGTGTTTTAATCTGTTCACGATCTGTCATAGGCATCATCTCCTTGTTGTTCTTGACAACTACACATTATATTATATAAAAATAATGTGTAGTTGTCAAGAACATGGCGACAGCAGCACATTATTATTTGATAAAATGATGTGCTGTTGTCGAGACGGTGATGCGTTCAATATGAAATGTTGGTTTTACAAGAAAAATTCGCTTCTTTTCCGCCTGACCGCTCTATGCAGTAAGAAACATCAGAGAGTTACCAACAAAACGACAGAGGTTATCACCATCAACTTCATAAAAAGTATGCTTTTTCTTCTACTCATGAGTAGAAGAAACGTTTATGAGAATAGCACTTACCAAGCTGAAAAGGCCAGTCAGACAATTCAAAATGAGATTATAACGCTATTGCAGCATTTTGGGGCTGCAATAGCGTTTCTCATTATTGTGCTTTTTGAACCACCTTGACTTATATTACGGTTAGTGATACACTTATTACAGTAACCGTAATATGGAGGTGCTACCGTGAGAGATAATGTGAAAGGTGGTGCGCTTACTGAAGTGACATTTTATATTCTGCTTTCGCTTTATCAGCCCAAACACGGTTATGCTGTTATGCAGTTTATCGAAGATAAAACCAATGGGCGGCTGTCATTAGGCGCAGGAACTTTATACGGTGCATTAACTTCTTTGCAAAACAAGGGCTGGATAGAACCGTGTGGGGATAGTGACAGCAGAAAAAAAGAATATAAAATTACAGCGCATGGGAAACAAGTTGCAGAGAATGAACTGCACCGATTAAAAGAACTTTTGCAAGTGGCTTCGGAAATTGTTGGAGGTGTATCGTATGAGTAAAAAATGCTATCGTTTTTTTGGCGGCCTATTGAGTGCACAGGAAAAATGGCTGAATAAAATGTCAAGCAAAGGCTATCGCCTTGTCCGCACAGGAAAAATGCTGTATGAGTTTGAACAATGCAATCCTAACGAGTTTCAATACCGTATTGACTTCATAGGAGAAAAGTCTAAAACGGGCGCAGACGAATATCGCAGCTTTCTTGAAGATATGGGATATAAAGTTTTTTTCAAGAACATCAATCTTAACTATTCTCTTGGAAAAGTCCGTTGGCGTCCTTGGGCTGAAAAAGGCGGGCGCATAGCTACCAACGCTACCACTTTCAATCGTGAGTTGCTAATTGTTGAGAAGAAAAACGACGGGAAACCGTTTGAACTCCATACCTCGTATGAGGATAAAGCGAGATATTACACAAACTTGCGAAGCCCGTGGCTTTTGATCCTTATATTGTTTGGGGCTTTTGGAATAGCGCAGCGTTCTATTTTGTTTTTGATACTTGCTGCACTATCTCTCATTCCCGTTCTCATATATCAAGTAAATATAATGAAAATCAAACGCGAAGCAAAAACGCAGGAATGGTAAACGAGGTAACAATTTATGTGATATTGAGCCAGACGCATAGACGCAGAGCCGAACAGCATAAATAGGCAGCGACTTTGCAAAGGCAAGGTCGCTGCTTTGTTTATTGATCGCCCGCGTTTGGCTGATACCCAAAGACGCGGAAAAGCCGATTGACGGGAGAAGAAAATAAAGGAGCCTGAGAGACTGGTGGGTGTATGTTGTCATTAACTGCAAATTTGTCTGGAAAAGAATATGAGCAACTGATTTCAATTTGCTTTAAGTTTGCGGATTTATTTTCATTAACGAAAAATGGGTGGATAACACCAAAAGAGGAAAAAGAGTCTACGGACTTAATGCAACGCCTTTTGCCGTATCATATTGAAACGCGTTATACAAATAGATGGTTTTGCTATCGAGTTCCGGATGAACAAAAGATAGAAACTTATCTTTTTCGGGCTACACTTGAATCCCAAAAAATCTTGTTATCATCATATAATTGCATGTTTAATGATGGGGTTATTTGGAGAGTTCCGGAGGATCTATGTTTTTTTAAAGAAGGAAAATTGGTTCTTGGAAGTGTATCGCATGAAAATATATGTTATGTGTATGACGAAGAATTAGCAAAGAAACTACAGAGATGCGGGAAATGGGAAGATATTCCTGAAGAGGAGAATGAACGAATTTATCTATGAGTAGGATCTTCCTCTCGGAGTAACCAGAAAACAATAAAAAGCCCCCTGCTCCAGCATGTGCTCAATCGAGTGCCGCTGGAGCGGGGGCTTTTATCATCTTCTAGATGATCCCGTGATGAAGCCCACGGTCTTATAGATGGGTGACGGCAGAAAAAGAGTGATGAGTTTGATTGCATTCATGTGGCAAATCCTTTTTTGCGCGGTGGATTCGATATTTAGGTTTTGGCAAGTTTTTAAGGAGGGCATTAGTCACCGGGCGTAAATCAGACCCAAGTAATACTATAACTTTGTGAATGAATCTATACAGTGAGAATAAGCCCATGATATAATCATAACAGAATTTCAGAAGAGCTTATTTGATCAGGAGGGGAGAGAATGCTATGTATCTTTTTGGGCGTTTTGACCGAGGAACAGAAAAACTTGGTTGAACAGATATTTCAAACACACCATGTCAAATTTATAAATATTTCCTGCAAAATAGTGAAAACTGAGCCTTTGGCAAATGATGCAGTGGCAACAGCGTATTTGAAAATAATGGACAATATTGAAAGAATATCAGAATTGCCCTGTCCCCAAATGACTGCCTTTTGCGTTACAATAGTGAAAAATGCATCTATTGATATTTTGCGCCAATCAAAAAAACATGCTTATGTGGATTCGATAGATGCATTTGCTGAAAAATCATCAGATAATTTTGAAGATGCATTCATCCAAAAGCAAAATATACAAAGGTTAGTAGAATTAGTCCATTTACTTGCTGACGAAGAACGGTATCTTATTCATATGAGATACGTACAAAATATGAATTATGCTGAGATAGGTGCAATGCTTGGGATTTCAGAGGAATCGGCCAAAAAGCGAGGACAGCGAGTTGTAAAAAAACTAAAAAGACTGTTTGAAAAGGGGGAATAACAGTGAATGATAGTTTTAATGACTTGTTGAGAATTGCAGCAAATCTTGAGTTTGAAAAGGAATATTCCCTGGCTGTAGAAGTAGATAGCATTCAATACAATGAAGTGAACTTAAGTCATGAACAGCTGCAAATTCTAAGCGAAAAGATATTGCTTCTTCCTAGAGAGGGGATATTGATACTGTTCTGCAAATATTGCTTTCATTTTACACCAGAAGATGCGGAACTGTTCTACCACATAAAGGATGGAAAAGCACGCCTTTTATACTATAAGAAATGGTTGTCTTATATTATAGGAATTGATAATAAAGAGATGATCTCAGAATCCAATTTCAAAGATGCCAGTGTAATGGCAATGAAAAAGTATTTGGATCATGAACTTTATGAAGCTACTCCACCTTTAATTCTGAAAAAAAGCATCAAAAAACGAGTGCTGCGTAAAATTGCAGTAGCTGCCGTTATTGCTGCTGTAACTTTTTCTACAGCCTTAGTTGCAAATGCTGAATTTAGAGAACGTGTTGTTTCTTGGTTTATTGAAACTTTTGAAAAGTATACCATCTTTGAATTAAAGAGTAGTGATGGGTTGCAGATCCAAGAGTTACAAGATTTTTCACCACAATATCTTCCTGATAAGTTCGAATTGCTTGATACAATTGAGCAACCTAGCTTGATTTTATATGAATATGAGCGTGATGACGACGAGTTTTTGAATGTTTTGATTAGTCTGTCGGATACCAAAGTTTATGTTGATACAGAAGGAAGCCTATTGGAAACCGTACAAATAGAAGGTGTTTCTGGATACTACTTCAAGAAAGACGGAAATAATTACGTTATATTTGAAAAAAACGGCTACTATTTCTCGGTCTATGGAACCATTGACAAGAGTGAACTAATCAGGGTTGCTGAAAATATAAAATGAAATAGATGTCCCCTTTTGTCTCCCTGTGCGTTATATGAGTAAAGACTCATAAACGCACAGGGAGTTTTCTTATACAGAAAAAAGTTTTTGACGGAAAAAGGTTGTCCCTTTTTGCTTCTCTGTACGTTATATGGGTAAATTGTTAGCGCCCGGCAGAAACAGCCATTTCGGGTGCAACAGAAATCGCCAATTTGAGCTCAGATAAAATAACCAAACAACCCAGATTGGCAATCTTTATTTCTCAGTAGTTACCGGCTCAACAGCAGGCACTTTCCCGGTCTGCAAAGAAACCGTCTCCAGCTTCTTTCCACGGAAGCTCTCTCCACGCAGCTTGAACACGGTGGCATCATCAAAGATGCGGTCCAGGGTGCACAGAAGCGTGGCGTCCTCCTCAAAATCCTCCCGCTATAGCGCTGGATTCTTGTTGCTGGTAAAGATCATGTTGAAATTGCCTTCTTTGTTGTATCTCCGGTCAATCAGGTCAAAGAAAAGGCGTGTATTTTCTTTGTCAAAGGCACAGTGTCCAATCTCGTCAATAATCAGACAGGAAGGACGCACAAGGCCATTCAGACAGGAATCAGTCTTGCCGGAGCGTCTTGCAGCTGTAAAGCGGTCACGCAGCTCAGAGGCCTTAATGAAGTAAGTTTTCAGCCCGTGCTGGCAGCAGGCATAGCCAAAGGCCTGGGCCAAGTGGGTTTTCCCTGTACCGGCCGGTCCAATGAAGGCCAGGTTGCGGTGGGAATAGATGGCGTTCAGTGAGGGCAGGACCCGCAGCCGTTCCACATCCTTCCCCTTGAGCAACGAAAAGTCGAAGTTCTCAAAAGTTTTGGGCGCTTTTGTAGGGAGGCGGCTCATTTTCAGCAGTGTGTGAATGGTAGTCTGCTGCTTTTTTCTGCTCAGATAGGAGAAAACCGCCCGCACCGCTTCCATCCCAGCCTCTGAGAGTTCCTGGTCTTCTGCAAACTGCGCAAATTCCTCTGCTGAGAGGTCCAGCTTCAGGACAGAGGCAAAAGACTCAACCTGTTCAAAAATTGTCTCGTTCATACCGGTTCCTCCCCGTCAAAGTCGAATTTGGCAAAGGAGAGGTCACCAGACGGCTTGGGAAGCTGCTGGATCTGTGTCTGCACAGGAGCAGTTGGGAATTCCTCCGGTTGCATTAGCGCGTCGTATTGGCCCGCGCAGAAGCTGTCCCTGCGGCTCCAGGTCACATCATGGGTGCAAAGCAGCAGCTTTAAATCGGCAGAATAGATATAGAGCGTATTGCCGCTGCGCTCTACCCTGGCCGTAGTGCCGGGATAACTGTACGGTACACCGAAGCGGCGGCCCTCATAATTGATAAACCCGTCAAAGGAGATCCGGCGCTCCGGGCAGAGATAGAGCCGCACCACCTCTGTCTCTGGCAGAGCATGCAGATGTTCTCCGCATACCATTCCGTGGATCTGCTGGGGCACCCCGTCCACCACCCGGTGGTAAGTACCATTTTGCCGGTTGCACCATTCCAGCGCCTGCCAGTTCAGGTCAGTAACATGGTAGAATACCCGGCCGGCGAGAAAGTTGTCTTTCACAAATCGCACCAGGCGCTCTACCTTGCCTTTGGTGAAGGGGTGGCGGGGTTTGCAGAGTTTTGTCTCAAAACCAAGGGCCTTCATGAAGGCCTCATAGTCCTTTTGCCAGACCGGATGTCCCTCCAGATCACGGTGCAGCACGACGCTTTTCATATTGTCCGTCAGGACCACTCTGGGCATCCCCATATACTGAAAGGCATGGATCATCCCAATAAACAGGTTTTCCTGCTTGGCGTTTGGGAAAAACTCAATATAGCGCTGGCCGCAGTGGTGGCAGATCATAGCGAAGCATGCCGCACGGTATGTGTTTCCGTTGTAGTCCAGCACATCTGTGAAGCCCCAGTCCATCTGGTAGGCCTCGCCAGGCGCTGTGGTGTAACGGCGTCCACGGTTTCCCTGGGGAGCAACCTGTTGCCGCTTGGCCGGGATGAGATGCTTGTGAGCGGCAATGTACCGTTTCACTGTGCTGCAGCTTCCGGTAAAACCTATTTCTTGTAGCCGTTCCAAGCAGACCACAGAGTTGCTGACGCCATTCCTAAGCAACCTATCCAGAACAGCGCTGTAACCGTCCAGAATGTGCTCCTTTTTCTTGCCCACAAGTCCATGAGCAGTTTCACAGAAGCCGTTGGCCTTTAAGTGCCGAAGCTTGGCTCGTGAAAGGCCAGTCTGCCGACCCAGTTCCGCAAGGTTTATCTCGTCTATACTGGAAAACTCTCCGTGCTGTGCTTCCATCTCTGCGATGGCCTGTGCTATAATGGGCAAGAAGCCATTGCTTTGTATTCCTTTCATACGAATCCTTTCTACTGGGTTGTTTGGTCACTGTCCAGTATAATGGGTCTGAAAGGTTTCGGTAATGGCTTTTTCTTTTGATCTCGGATTGGCGATTTCTGCTGAGCGCTATGGGGCTATTTCAGCTGGGCCCGAACAAAATAGCCAAAGAGGAGGGTTTCTTTTGAATAGAAGTAAGAAAAAAACGGTTGTACTAGCACTAACAGCGATTACGCTTATGAGTGCATTGACTTTCCCGGCATCAGCCATGGGAGCTGTTCCACAGCCCCTCGATCAAAGTGCTCAAAATGCCACTATTGATTCTCGCTGGACGAGTACGACGCTTGTTGTTCCATCTATCAAAAACTCAGGAAAGAATATTTCTGTGTCGCTCTTAATTAAGCCCAAACAAAGTAAAGAAAAAACGAAGGGAACTCTATATTTGGAGCAGTATGATGGATCAGGATGGAAGGAAGTAAAGTCTTGGCCGATTAGCGAAAGTGGGACGGTCAATGTCACAAAAACTTACACTGTAAAGGATAAAGCCAGATATCGTGCAAGAGTTGCGGTTACTACAGGCGCAGATGATATTTCGGCTACTTCTACAGAAGTGGATCTTTCATAGAGACGGAACATTTCAAATTTATGGAAGGTGTGATCCCAATGGTGTAAGATATCTATCATGACAGTTTGGCCGATACGTATTTTAGAAAGGATGGGATGCTTTAATTTGTGAAAAAAGAAGATAGAGAGAAGCTATATATTGTCGTTGCCTGCTTTGGGGGCGGAGTCATTCTTGTACTGCTGATGCCGCTGTTTTTTCGCCTCCTTTTAGCACTATGACACAATGAGATATTTTATTTTCGTTACAAGGAGGAATAGATGTGAAAAAAATTGGAGCTTTTATGTTGGCTTTGATTCTGGCCATGAGTTTATCTGTTTCTGCTTTTGCTGCAGATAATAACGATTCTCCCAGCAATATCCCGCAAAACGCTACCGTTACCACCTTTGTTGGAGATGATGGCCTGGTTTATGAGTACATTCAGTATGCTGAGCCCGTCTCCTACGCATATGACGGAACAACCCACACTTTATTGGGTGTTCTCCGTCGCCAAGAAAACAAATCTGCAATTATGACCAGAGACTATCGTGAATGGAAAGAGTGGAAGGTCATCGACAATGGTATCGAGCAGTCTTGGGTATTCATGTCAAAACCTTATTTTGTAAAGAGTATTGCCCGCGGTGAAACTTACCAAAAGTCGGTTGAAAAGGCGGTTTCGATTTCTCCAAAAGCGGGAATCAGTATTCCTGCAGGTTGCCAACCGACAGTAAACAAAGCACTCAAGGGTGAATTTTCACTTAGTCTGACCGGAAGTTACAAAAAGACTATCACCATCACCCTCAGCGGTCCGGATGATGATAGCTCCAATAATACCAGAACTTTTTATTATAAGCTCGGTTATCATAAACATAACTTAACTATCATTGAAACATTGCGTTCCAATTGGGATGGAGTGATTAAAGAAACTACACACAAAAATTGTTATGGATACGAACCTGCTGTGAAGTCGTATTCGGAGGATAGCAAGGCATGAACAAATTGATGGCGATTTTGCCGATTTTCTTTATTTTTATTGCAAGCATATCCTTTATCTTGATTGTCGGGTGTTGGGCTGCAAACTATGTTCCAGAGGTCTTTTTTTATAAGACTATTCCTTTCGCTATTATTTGTGCCGGAGCACTGATCGCTTTGGCAATTTTGGGTAGACAGACTGCAGACAAATTCCGGAACAAGTAGACTAAGGCCATCCTTAACGGAACATACGTTGATAGGTGTTACACTGCGGACATTCTATGTTTCCCTAAATTGGACTGGAATAGTACCGGTAAAGTCATCGAAAAGAAATGGAAATTGTATGAAGCCCATTAAAGTAATAGGCGGAATCGTATTGATTTTTATTGTTTTAAGTATCGCAATTTTAGCGTTAGCGCCTAAGTAACATATCAATGCTTTAAAATTACAGATTTTTATGTTTTTGCCTAAGACTAAAAATTAAGAGGTATGTATATGAAAAAGTTTTTAGCCTTTTTCCTTGCTTTGATCATGGTATGTTCTTTGTGCATATCTGCGATGGCAGCAGATGCTGAAGCGGAATATCAGGATGAAGGTGAGAATTTAGCAACTGCACAAGAGATTTATAAACAAGCAGAAATCTTCGCACAAGCCAAAGGACTACAATTACTCCCTGAAGAAGTTGTATTTGCTTCTTCCGCGAATAACAGTGAAACAATTCCCCCTGCATCGGCTCCATCGAAAGTCGCTAAACCTTCCTCTTCCATTACAGTAACGGAGGGGAAAGGCTCAACTCAAACACTCACCGCCAATGGCGAAAAATGGTTCACCTTCAAAACAACATCTGGTGGTGCGTACAATATTTATACGACTGGCTCAACAAACACTTATGGCGAGTTGTATAAGAGTGGATTGCTTGGCCTGAGCTTAGTGACCAAAACAGGTACCGGTGGGAGTAACAATAACTTCCAAATCAAGGCGGATTTGAACAATAATACAACCTATTATGTTAAAGTAAAAGGCGGCACGTCTTCTTCAAGTGGAAGTTTTAGATTCTATTTTGTTGGTAACCGTGATTCTAAGACTTCTTCGAACGGCGGCGAGTGGAGATGGTCAAAAATGGATGTAGACCCAGACGGCGCGTTCTTTAATATTGACCAAATCACCTACTTGACTCCAACGCAGGCTACAGGGTATTATAATGTGGTCTCGACCGACAATATTCGAAAAGTTCGTGACGCAGTTATCAATCTTACTACCACTAAAGCTATTGAGTGGATTATGAAGTATTATGGTGTCAATGCTGATGTGGCAAAATGGATTCTTGATATTTTGGCTGTTGGATCTGCGGTTGTTCCTCAAATCCCCTCATTAACCTCTGTAGAACTTGATTCTATTGCTAAAGCCGCAGCCCGAGATGCAAGTACAGGTATGTGTACCAAAGGCTTGATTGTATATAGCGTTACAACATATACCAGCACAGGAAGCGGTGGAATGATACCGGTTACCATGAATACATATGAACGCTGGAATGGTACTACAATGTATGGCCAAAAATATTATAGAGGTACATTTTCGCTTCCTGCCAATCCGAAACCTCTGTGGCGTTAACCAATTTTGCAGCGTAAGGGGATGCAACAATGAGAAAGTTCATACGAAATGTAATTATTACGCTTGCCATCCTTGGTTTAATATGTGCTGCATTTTATAAGATTGGATGGCTGACAAGCTGGCGCGAGGTGATAAGTTTATATATCATCGCCTTTATAGTGATTGTTGCTAATAAAGCAATCGATATCGCTGTTTCGAAAATCCAGTCGCGCAAAAAAGACAGATAAGCAGTTCATACCTTTACGCTATTAAATGTCTGCTTCGCTGTTCAGAGTAGCAGCAAACAAAAAAAGCCCCCGCTTCAGCAAGGCACAAGAGAGTGCCGCTGGAGCGGGGGCTTTGTATTATGCAATCACAGGTTCTGCCGGATGATCCGCGTGATGATGCCCACGGCAACGCCACGCTCCATGTCCAGGCGGGTGACGGCAAAGGACACATCATCCTTCTTACCGGGCATCCGGTAGTCATAGCAGGAGTGGGCCACCGCATTGACGCCGTTGGAAA
>ENA-ORMO01001350-ORMO01001350.1-human-gut-metagenome-genome-assembly--contig:-NODE-1350-length-26721-cov-12.784257_pt1 | contig 26721 bp, 25 predicted proteins | sample MGYA00242106_ERZ509001 | MGnify/ENA primary metagenome ERZ509001 (study PRJEB26280, sample SAMEA2338736) | human gut metagenome | biome: human gut; feature: human-associated habitat; material: faeces...
TGGTTTCCTAAAAAACGGATTTGCGGTTTCCTGTCACCGGACAGCAGGGACACGGGCACCGGATTATTCAAATATATGTAATAGAGCCCAATAAGGTGGCTCTGAATTACCGGAATATATGGCTCTCATTCTCCGGAATGGTGGCTCTCAAAGTCCGGACAGGTGGCTCAAAGAGCCCCGGAATAATCATCATACAAATTGTAGGAATCCGGATGGAAAAATTCCACATATCTGCTTATATATTTTGGAGTATACAAATGATACAATAAAATCATCGAAAACAAGATAAAGAGCGACAATTTAACTAAATAAATATGGAAATGTGGGGGCGTTTCCTGAATTATATGAGGAGGTAGATCGTATGTTAACACCAAAACAGAATATGCTTGAAGTAATAAAAGGCGGTAATCCTGACAGATTTGTCAATCAGTATGAAGCAGTGCAGCTTCTGTTTCATCCATTTATGTTTGCTAACCCGCTTCTTGAGCCGGGTCAGGAAAATGTGGTAAATGCATGGGGCGTAACAAATACTTTCCCGAAAGGAGTTCCGGGTTCTTTCCCTGTACATACTCCTGATAAGATCGTAGTAAAGGATATCGAAGACTGGCAAGATTATGTTCATGCACCGTCTCTGAAATTTACTCAGGATCAGTGGGATATGGTGAAAGCCCAGTATGATGCAGTTGATGGTGAGCAGGCTTTTAAAGCAGCTTTCGTAGCACCGGGATTATTTGAGCAGACGCATCATCTCTGTGAGATCAGCAATGCGCTGGTTTACTATATTACCAATCCTGATGAAATGCATGATCTGATCAAGTATCTGACAGAATGGGAGCTGGAGCTGGCAGAAGGTATCTGTTCTAATCTTCATCCAGATGCAATTTTCCATCATGATGACTGGGGCGGATTGGACAGCACATTTATGAGTCCGGCAATGTTTGATGAATTTTTACTTGAGCCATATAAAGAGATTTATGGATATTATCACAGCCATGGAGTTGAACTGGTTATCCATCATTCTGACAGCTATGCTGCAACACTGGTTCCGTCTATGATCGAGATGGGAATTGATGTATGGCAGGGATGTATGGAGACAAATAATCTTCCGGAACTGATTAAGAAATATGGTGGCAAGATCAGTTTCATGGGTGGTATTGAGAATCGCGCAGTAGACTTCGAAGGCTGGACAGATGAGAATTGTGATGCAGTTGTACGTCGTGTATGTGAGGAATGCGGTAATAAATACTTTATTCCTTGTATTGCGCAGGGTGGTCCTGGTTCTGTTTATCCGGGAGTTTACAAATCCCTTTGTGATTCTATTGATAAGCTGAATGAAGAGAAGTTTGGTATTAAGGCTTCTGAGTCTACAAGACTTCCATGGCAGATTATGTTTTAACTGAATCAAGCAAGTCCCCCTGCTTCAATTGCGAGGTGCAATAAGCAGCGGGTGGGGACTATTAAATAAATGGACTGATTTTTAGTCTGGCAAGAGTTGAAAGAGACAGCTGGAGGTGTTTGCAAAATGATTATTATTGGTGAGAAAATTAATGGTTCTATTCCGTCAGTAGCAGAAGCAATCGCGAAAAGAGACGCAGAGTTTATCAAAGCGAGAGCAAAACTTCAGGCGGATAGTGGAGCTACATATATTGACTGTTGTGCTTCTGTTCCGGAGGCAGAGGAAGTGGAAACCCTGAAATGGATGATCGATTGTATTCAGGAGGTTACAGATCTTCCGATTTCTATCGACAGTCCAAGTCCGGATGTTCTGGCACAGGCTTATAAGTTTTGTAAGAAACCTGGAATTTTTAATTCTGTATCAGGAGAGGGACATAAGATTGATACGATTTTCCCGATTATGGCAGAGCCGGGAAATGAGGGATGGCAGGTAATTGCGCTGCTGAGTGACAATACAGGTATTCCGAAATGTGCAGCAGACCGTTTGAAAGTTTTTGACAAGATCATGGCGAAAGCGAAAGAGTACGGAATTGCTCCGAACAGGATTCACATTGATCCGCTGGTTGAGATGCTTTGTACTTCTGAGGATGGTATTGCAACGAATATTGAGACGATCACAAGTGTACGTGAGCAGTATCCGACCATTCATATTACGGCAGCGATCAGTAATATTTCCTTTAATCTGCCGGTTCGTAAGCTGATTAATTACGGGTTCCTGGTACTGGCAATGAATGCAGGACTGGACAGCGGAATTATGGATCCAACAAATAAGGATATGCTTGGCCTTGTCTATGCAACGGAGGCACTGCTTGGTCTGGATGATTATTGTATGGAATATATCGGGGCTTACAGGGAAGGCCTGATTGGTACAGCGAAGAAGAAATAAGCTGAATCTGAAGAAGCTGTGTAAATGAATTAAGTGGTTAGAATCTGAAATTAAGAAATAACAGGAGGATTTGATTATGTCTAAGATAAATGAAGTTGCGGAATTAGTTGAAAAAGGGAAAGCGAAATTAGTAGGACCGGCTGTACAGGAAGCTATTGATGAGGGTGATGATCCGGTTGCGATTCTCAATGATGGTATGATCAGTGCGATGTCTGTAGTTGGCGAGAAATTCAAAAATGGTGAGATTTTTGTTCCGGAGATGTTGGTTGCAGCTCGTGCAATGAAGAAAGGTGTTGAGGTTCTGAAACCGCATCTGGCATCTGGTTCTACAGGTGCACTTGGTAAGGTTATCATTGCTACGGTTTCCGGTGACCTTCATGATATTGGTAAGAACCTGGTTGCCATGATGATTGAGAGTGCCGGATTTGAGGTGATCGATCTTGGGGTTGATGTTCCGGCGGCTAAGATTATTGAGTGCTATAAAGAGAATCCGGATGTTAAGATCATTGCGCTTTCTGCACTGCTGACTACTACTATGCCGGCTCTGAAGGAGACTGTTGAGGCGTTGAATGCGGCGGATTTCAGAGGTAATATTAAGGTTATGGTTGGCGGAGCGCCAATTACTGAGGAGTTTGCTGAGGAGATTGGGGCTGATGGTTATTCAGATGATGCGGCCAGTGCGGCTTCTCTGGCTAAGAAGTTGGCGGCCTGATCTGATTGGTTTATGCAGGTATTAGTATAAAATGAAAATATTATGAGGGGACTGCTCTGTGGAGTGGTCCCTTTGTGTTATGGAGTGGTATAATATTGTTGGTTGTTGTGATGCTTGGATTGGAAATGTGGGAGGTTTTTATGGCTTGGGTTAAGTTTGTGCGTGAAGGGATTGAGATAGAAGTGAATGCCGGGAGGTCTGTGTTGGAGGCGGAGATTCAGGCGGGACTGAGACCGGATGCGCCTTGTGGCGGTTTGGGGAAATGTGGGAAGTGTCTGGTTAAGATTAATGGTGAAGTGGTTAAAGCGTGTCAGGTGCGGATTTGTGAAGGTGAGACTTGTGTAGTGGAGACATTGGATAGGGCTGGCAATGAGAAGATTTTGACGGATGGATTTAACAGAGAAGTTGTGTTTGAACCGGGACTATGGATGGCTCAGGTTGAGCTGGAGAAGGCGAAAACAGGGGAGAAGCGGTCGGACTGGCAGAGGCTGCTGGATACGCTGGCGGAGACAGATGGTGAGGTTGAGCCGGGGCAGATGGAGGTGGATCTGAAGCTGGCGGGTGAATTGTATGGGATGCGCAGGGATTCTGATGAATGGTATGTGATTTACAGTAGACGGCGGATTCTGGAAATGAGGAAGGAAGCTGGTCGGAGGTGTCTGGCAGCGTTTGATATTGGGACGACTACCATTGCAGGGTATTTGCTGGATGGTGCGGATGGGAGGACTCTGGCAGTTGAGAGCAGGATGAATCCTCAGGCGCAGTATGGTGCGGATGTGATCATGCGGGCGAATTATGCGCTGGAGCATGGAACAGAAGCGTTAAGTATGTGTGTTCGGAAAGCGGTTAATGAGATGTTGGGAAGTCTGGCAGAGGATGCAGGGATAAGGAGAGAGGATATTTTTCAGGTGTGTGTTGTGGGAAATACCTGTATGCATCATTTGTTTCTGGGGATTTCTCCGGCTTCGCTGGTGCATGCGCCGTATACTCCGGCTGTGAGTGAGAGGCTTGTGCTGAATGCGGGGGATTACGGTCTGGCTGTGCAGGAGCGTGCAGAGTTGATCATGCTTTCGGATATTGCAGGATATGTGGGGGCGGATACCTGTGGATGTCTGCTGGCAATCAGGCAGGATCTGAGGGAAGAGATTTCTCTGATGATCGATATTGGAACGAATGGTGAGATGGTTCTGGGAAACAGGGAGCGGATGGTGACCTGTTCTACTGCGGCCGGGCCTGCTTTTGAGGGTGCGAAGATTGAGTGTGGAATGCGTGGAGCGGCCGGGGCTGTGGATCATGTGAAGTATGAGGATGGGAAGTGGAACTATACAACTGTTGGGAATAAGCCGGCGGTTGGTTTGTGTGGTTCGGGATTGATCGATCTGGTGGCGGGTCTTCTGGATGCTGGAATGCTGGATGAGAATGGTGTGCTGAGAAGCGGACAGGAGAAGCAAGATGCGTTTATTCTGGTACCGCCAGAGCGGGCCGGAAACGAGAGAGGGGTTTATCTGACTCAGAAAGATATCGGGGAGGTTCAGCTTGCGAAGGCTGCGATTGCGGCAGGGATTCGGATGCTTATGGAGAGGCTTGGGATTACAGAAGATGACATCGGTTCGGTATATATTGCAGGTGCTTTTGGCAACTATATGGATCCGGTCAGTGCAGGGAAGATTGGTTTGCTTCCGGCGACGCTTGTGAAGAAAGTGAAGCCAGTGGGAAATGCTGCTGGTGAGGGTGCGAAGATCGCACTTGTGAATGAGAAGGAAATGCTGGAGATGGATGAGCTGGTGAGAAAGATTGAATTCGTTGAACTGGCTGCTTCGGCTGATTTTCAGGATTATTTTATTGATGAGCTGGGGTTTGAGACAGGTGAATAATTTTATCTGCCTGATGAGGTTGCTATAGATTATACAAGAGAGTAAGGGGTTAGATTATGGATATAAAAAAAATAGAGCAAATGGGAATGGAACAGGGTTTTTCACATGTGGTATTGCTGGATTGTGATACGATTGAGCTGAAGCCGGAGGTGCGTCAGATGTGCGCAGCGGATACCTGTCATAAGTATGATAAGTGCTGGAGCTGTCCTCCGGGATGTGGCTCTCTTGAGGAATGTGAAGCGAAAGTCCGACAGTATAAGTATGGGATTATTGTTCAGACAGTTGGTGAATTGGAGGATGCTCTTGATGGTGAGGGAATGATGGAAACGGAAGCCAGACATAAGGAGTATTTTGTGAAATTTGAGAAGAAACTTCGGGAGATTTATCCGGATATGCTGGCGATTGGTGCGGGATGCTGTACGAAATGTAAGGTCTGTACTTATCCGGATGCTCCATGCAGATTTCCGAAACAGGCTTTCTCATCGATGGAGGCTTATGGGATGCTGGTAACACAGGTCTGCCAGGCCAATGATCTACAGTATTATTATGGGGATTGTACGATTGCTTATACGAGCTGTTACCTTCTGGAATGAATTTTGGCTACTTTACTGAGAACGGAATGAACAGTAATGTTCTCTGTGGAGGCTGCGGAAAGGGAAGTCAGTTTTCGTTGTAAATAACAGTGAGCTATGATAAAATACAGATATTGAAAGCGTAGAGCGTGTTTGAAAAATCAAAAAATCCTTCGCCGCAGGGCGGGGGATTTTTGGCAGAAGGTATTAAGGGTGGCTTGAGGATATGACAGTACTGGAACAGTTAAGAAAAACAATTGAAGACGGGCATCCGGGGGAGACAGAGAAGCTGGTGAGGGAGGCATTGAAGCAGCATATTCCTGCAGGGCGGATTGTGGAAGAGGCCATGACTCCGGCTATGCGAACAGTGGGAGAGAATTACAAATCCAATGGTGCGGATATTATTAAAATTCTGGCAGCAGCCCGGAGTGTGCGTAAGGGATTTGAATTGTTGGAGGAACAGGACTCGCAGTTTTGCAGGAGGAATATCGGAACTGTGATCCTTGGAACAGTGGAAGGTGATCTGCATGATGTAGGTAAGAATCTGGTTGCGCTCATGTTTCGTAGTGCCGGATTTAAGGTGATCGACCTGGGAGTGGATATTTCTGAGAAGCAGTTTCTGCGCGCAGTGAAACAGAATCCTGATGTGTTGATCGTGTGTATCTCCTCGCTTCTGAGTACTTCAATCCCAGAGATGGAGCAGGTGGTAAAGTCTCTGAAACGAAGCAGCAGTAGGCATAAATTTAAGATTATGGTTGGCGGAGGTGCAGTAACGGAGCAGCTGGCGAAGAATATGGGAGCAGATGCCTATACAGAGAACTGTATTGAGGCTGTGGAGGTTGCGAAGACGTTTATTGTGTGAGAACCGGGCTGACAGGTGCGTATGAGAAAGACATAATGTGAGTTAAATTGCTATAGAATTGACTGGTAAAATAGGTGCTTCAATTATGTGACAGGAGGATTGTAGACTTGCAGCTGTCATCAGTTTATTTATATGAAAAAATAAAAGAGAAATATGAAATTACGGAAAGGGGAACTTTATCCGATTCAGACGGATATCTGCGCCCCTTTTTGTGTTATGAAAAAAAAGAAACATTTCGACATGGGCATGTTTATGTGGTACAGAGATATGACAAAGAGTGGGAATCGGCAGTTCTGACTGCTGAAAATATACTCTGGGTATTTTGTGGGAGAGAGGAAATTGATGCTGCATCAGAAGAGCTTCAGCAGATTCCGTATATTCATATTGCACTTGATAGTCTGGAAGAAATAGCAGAATTTATGAATGATGTGCAGGAGATTTTTGATGCGGCTGATGAATGGGAACGGAAGATTCATGATCTGATGTTAGAACATGCCGGAATGGACAGGCTTTTGCAGGTGACATCGGAATTTCTGCAGAATCCGATGACTGTAACAGGACTGGATTTTACCTTTGTGGCGGAAGCGGGAAGCGAGTATCTGCCGCCGAGGGCGCGGCTGTATACAGATGACGGGTTGAATATGGAATATGTAAATGCGCTTCTGCAGAATGAGACTTATCGAGATATGGCAGATACGCATGAATATGTGATGTTTTCGGCTTACATCAGTGGATGTCGTTCGATGAACAGAAATCTGTTTGTGGATGGGAAAGCAACTCACAGGCTGGTTTTGACTGAGTGCAGATCAGAGATTACACTGAGAGTTATCTGTGTACTGGATATTCTGGTGGAGAAATTGGAGTATCTGCTTGCGCATGAAGCGGAGGAAGAAGATCCGGACAGGGATATGGAGCAGATTTTTGTGAGAATTCTGTCGGACAGGACTGCGGATTATATGCAGGTGAGCAGAGAACTGAGTGAACTGGGATGGAGCGGAAATCATGAATATATGTGCCTGATCCTGCAGATCACCTATCTGAATCAGCAGAATCTTTCCACAAAGGCAATCTGCCGATATATTAAGAAGAAATTTGAGGATTCAGTGAGTTTTCTTTATCAGGATGAAATTGTGGCATTTTTTGACCTTACCAGACTTGGAAAAAGCCAGGAGGAAGTAGCCGGAAAACTGGTTTATTTTATCAGGGATACTTATCTGAAAGCCGGATACAGCAGGGTGATGACAGGACATATGAATCTGAGACGGCAGTATGTGCAGGCGAAGACGGCTCTGGATGTAGGAAGCCGTAAGAAGCCTTATCTGTGGATTCATTATTTCGGTCAGGTGGCACTGACTTATATTCTGGAACAGGCAACAAGAAGATTGCCGGGAACAATGATCTGTCATGAAGGACTGCTGGAATTGAAGAAGCATGATGAGGAGAATCAGACTCAGTACATGGAGACATTGAGAGTGTATCTGGAGCAACATCTCAGTGCAACCCAGGCGGCAAGGGAATTGTTTATCCACCGCAGTACGTTTCTTTACAGGCTGGACAGGATTAAGGAAATCCTGCAGTCGGAGCTGGATGATCCGGAGGAGATTTTTTATCTGGAATTGTCGTTTAGGCTGCTGGAGCAGGAGCGAGAAAAGGAATAGAGACAGCAGAATAGTGTGTATGCAAAATATAATACAGTAAAAAGGACTGGCACATTGGCGAAAAACGTAATTTTCCGTCTATGACAGTCCTTTTGATATGTAATAATATGATACCGTTTAGTGTATCTGAAAAATGCGGGTCCCAAGATCAGAAAATCTTATCGTGCAAGCACGAACGACTTTGTGGCCTTTTGACCCTGATATCGGATTATTCTGCATTTTCTTCCGGTAACTGGGAAGTACAGTGTGGACAGCGTGTTGCTTTGATGTCGATTTCGCTCATACAGAATGGACATTCCTTGGTTGTCGGAAGGCTGGCTCTTCTTTCTTGGTACCGAGTGAGGTGACTTTGTTTACGGCTTTGAGCAGGCAGAAGAGGATGAAGGCCATAATGATGAAGTTTACTACGGATGCGATGAATGAGGATGCGAATCCGGATACATCCTGAAGTGTGTATGTAGCTCCACCTGTGAGTACGTTAAGAATCGGGTTGATGAAGTTGTCGGTCAGAGAGGTTACGATTCCGGAAAAAGCACCTCCGATAATAACACCGACTGCCATGTCCATGACATTGCCACGCAGGGCAAATGCTTTGAATTCTTCCATGAATTTTTTCATTGGAATTTCCTCCTTAAAAAGTGTGATACTATTATCATAACGTAGATGACTGGAATGGTCAATTATTTATAGAGGTTAGTAAAACCTAAAAAAGCATTGTAACAATGCGGATGAGATATTGTTACAATGCTTTTGGATGTACTATTCTTATGAAATCAGAATTTATTTTTCTCTCGTCTTTTAGCAGCTTCTTTGTATACTGCTTCATCTGTTCGTGCTGAGATGACGATTATTTTCATAATGTCATCTACATATTCCAGTTTGTAAACTACTCGGATACCTAAATCCCGGAATTTTATTTTTAAAAGATTTGTAAGATTGATTCCGTTTTTATTTCCGAGAGGTTTTCCATAGCCTCCTTTATCTGTGGGAAGAGGATTTTTTCTGACTTTTTCAATTCCTTTTACAACTTGGAGCTGTACGAAATGATTCAGTTTTTTCAGATCCTTTTTAGCTTCTTCGAGAAATTCTATATTCCATGTCATTCGATAGCAACATCCTCCGTTTCTTCTAATTCTTTTTCGGTTATTCCAAGTTCATCTAAAACAGAGGATAATGGAACTGTCGGTTTTGAACCGTTTTCTTCGAGTCGTTTGTTGGCTTCCAGCAATAAGAAATAATCTTCTTCTATCTCTGTGAGTCTGGTGTATTCTTCGGGAGACAGGATGATTGCTGATGGTTGATTATTCTTTAGTACGATTAATTCTTTTTCGGAACGTAAACGGTCAAATATTTTTGAAGCCTGGCCTTTGTTGAATTGTGAAATTGGAACCAGACATTGTAAAATATTTGTTGCAATTGCCATAAGAACACCTCCTGCTTTTTTCTTTTATTATATTCATAATGCAAATAAATATCAATAATTACATTAAAATTTATATATAAATTTTAATGTAATTATATTTTCTAATAAATGATCGAATAACTGCGCGTCGCATTCTTGTTACTTTAGTGATTATTCTGTTATGTGCAGGTGACAAATTCGAGTTGTAAACGTCTGTTTGGAATATTATATTCTGGCAAAAAAAAATTCAGGTACGCTTGAGCGTACCTGAATAAATGTTAAAAGAGATATTATGTTATTTAGCTTCTTCTTCGGCAGCAGCCTCTTCTTCAGCTTCCAGAGCCGGGTCTACATGAACGGCGGCTACGGATACAACTGCAGCTTCAGGGTCTGTCTTTAAGTCTACATCTTTGTCCTGGGCGATGGCGAGGTCTTTGACTTTGATTACGTCGCCGACTTTCATGTCACCGACATCTACCATAACTTTGTCTACCAGTGCTGATGGGAGAGCTCTGAAAGAGATTTCTTCCAGATGCTGCTGTAATACACCGGCTTCCAGTTTATCGTGGTTTACAAGTACGATCTCTGCTACGGAATGTACTTTCTCGTTGCTTACCAGTGCCTGGAAATCTATTTCATCCACCTGTCCTTTTAACGGATTGAACTGAATCTCTTTGATCAGTACGTCATATGACTGACCGTCTACATCCAGCATAATCTGGCTTCCTTTGTTACTTATCTTGAGAAGTTTCTCGACAGCAGATTTCTCGATTTTAACAGGAAGAGAACCTTCCATTTCTCTGCCAAATACGTTACCTGTAACGTAGCCTTCTCTTCTTAATCTTTTGGCCTTTGTGTCCATTGTTCTTTTTTCAGCTTTTAAAGTATTCATTTGACTTTTCCTCCATTTTTACAGCTGAGGTGACACGCTTGACACTATCTTTAATTTATGAACATCCGAAATGCTCCAGGTGGTGTTAAGTATTTTTAAGTATTCAGTTGTTTGTTCTTTATCTTTGTTACAGCTGTATTATAACACGCTAAAAATGAAATGCAAGAGGAAAATGTGAAGAGTTTGTGAAATCTTATAAGTATGCCGGATAAAAGTTCAAGTAAACACAAACAAAGCCCTCCGGAAGTGACCGCTTCCGGGAGGCTTTGCATTTAATCTAATTAATCACTATAACAATCCTCGTAAATAATGCATTTAAGAGGATTGCTATAATTACAGAGTATCATTTCTTCTGATATAACCAGGCTGTTCAGCCGGGGAAACGATTTCTTTTTTATGAACGAGTTTCGCCCATTTGTCGACTACTTCATTCTCTACGTGAACACCCTCACCTACAGTAACTTCAGCGAGAACAACACTGTTTCTTACAACAGCACCTTTTTTAATGACGCATCCACGACCGATTACGGAATTCTCAACAGTACCTTCAATCTGGCAGCCGTTGGAGATTACTGAATTCTTCACATCTGCAGTATTGAAATACTGAGTCGGGCAGGAATCATTGGTACGTGTATAGATTGGCCAGTTATCATGGAAAAGTTCCTGAGCTGACTTGTAATTAAGGAGAGCCATGTTTGCAGCATAGTAACTTGGGAAGTCTGTAATGCTTGCAAAGAATCCCTTGTGTGCAACGCCGCGGATGTCCAGAGTTTCGCATTTATCATTCAGGATGTCTGCCAGTGTATACATGGAAGAAAGATTCTTGGCTTCTTTGATTAGGCTGATGAAAAGCTCTGTTTTCATAACACAGGTATCCATATAAACATACTGATTCTTCTTATTACCATGATTCGGTTCGATGGATTCCACACCTTTCTGGCGGTTCAGTCCCAGAACATTACAGGTAAGATAAGCCTCTTTTGCATTATCAACAGCGTGATAAAGCAGGGTAACATCTGCACCGGACTCAATGTGTGTATGTAAAAACTGGTCAAAATCAATTGAATAAACCATATAGCTCGGGGCAATGACAACATACGGATGATTCATTCTGCTGAGGGACTCCATGTTGTCCAGATAGCAGGAGATATCGGTGTTATAGATATCATTGTCATTATTGTGCTCTGAGAAGAGAAGCTGAAGTTTGCCGCTCTTGGAGTTGATGTTGTAATGACGTCCTGTTCCAACGTGTTCTACAACAGAACGGGGTTTATTATTGATATAGACCTGAATACGTTCAATGTTGCTGTTGGTCATATTGGAGATAGGGAAGTCAATGACTCTGTATCTGCCAAGGAAAGAAAACGCACCGATTGGGCGATAATCCTGCATACCATCTACATAAATATTTCTCCCGGAAGAGCTTACGATTCCAAATGCCTTATACATATTATTCTGCCCCCTTTACGCGTTTCGCTACAAGCTCAATGTGCTCACTGTCTGCGGCACCGACAACTGCACCTTTACCGATGCGGACACCGTCAGCTACAAGTGCACGCTGAACAACGGCACCCTCTTCTACAACAACACCCGGCATCAGTACACTGTCGATAATTCTGGCACCTGCACCAATCTTAACACCTGTAAAGAGAACGGAATGCTTAACTTCGCCCTGAACAACACAGCCCTGTGTGATATATGCATCTTTAACATCTGCTTCTGCGCTGATGTACTGTGGAAGTGCGGTAACATCTTCTGTATAAATCTTCCATGACGGATCACCCAGATCCAGTTCATTCTTGGAACTTAACAGATCCATGTTTGCTTCCCAGAGAGAGTCGATGGTACCAACATCTTTCCAGTATCCTTCAAATTTATATGCATAAAGAGTTCTGTTATCGTTAAGCATAGTAGGGATGATATCCTTACCGAAGTCATGGCTGGAATCCGGATTCTTGATATCAGCCATCAGCATCTTGCGGAGGAGTTTCCAGGTGAAGATATAGATACCCATGGATGCAAGGTTGCTCTTCGGATGCTCAGGTTTCTCTTCGAATTCTACGATACGTCCGGATTCATCAGTATTCATGATACCAAAACGGCTTGCCTCTTTCATCGGAACTCCGATAACTGCGATGGTTGCATCTGCCTTTGCTTCTTTGTGGGCTGCAAGCATCTTGTCATAGTTCATTTTATAAATATGGTCACCGGAAAGAACAAGAACGTATTCAGGATCAAATTTATCAATGAAATCAATATTCTGGGAGATTGCATCTGCAGTTCCGCGATATACATTCAGATTCTCATCTGCTTTCTCACGTGGAGGAAGAACGTAAACACCGCTGTTTTTAGCATCAAGACCCCAGCGTCCGCCGGCTGCCACATAACTGTTCAGCTGGATAGATTCATACTGTGTAAGTACACCTACAACATCAACGCCACTGTTGGCACAGTTGCTTAAAGGAAAGTCTACGATACGATATTTACCGCCGTATGAAACGGCTGGCTTTGCCACTTTATTGGTAAGATCATGCAGACGGCTGCCACGACCGCCGGCCAAGATCATAGCCAACATACTATTTTGTTTCATAATAGTGAACCCTCGCTTTCATTTGTTATATGATATTATACAATTTTTTTTGGTATTTTTCCATAGGTTTCTTTAAAAATTATGTAAAATTTTCGCTACAAGTCAAGTAAAATCGACGAAAAAATATACATTATATACAAATATCGAGCAGAATTGTAAGACGGGAGGTTGCAGTTATATGTAAATTATGCTGATATATGAATTCTTATCAATCCTGCAGAGTACTGCAGACAAATCCATCAGAGAGTAAAGTTCACAGTAACGTATAAATTTAAGTGAAACAGGTGGACGTATGATAATTCTTACGCTATAATAGGTAAGAATTTACGTTGCTGTAAGCGGAGCGGACAGTAACAGATTTGAAGAAACGTAACTGTGAAAACAGTGAACAGTAACAACAGTTACAGAGGAACAGAGGTTATCACGTGAGTAAAAGAGAAGATTATAAACGATTTATCGTATTTTGTCTGGCGAGTCTGGTGGTTCTGGCACAGGCGGCGGTCTTTGCATGGGTGTGGTATTCCGTTTACAGAGGCCAGATCGACGAGCCTTTCTGGCGAAAAGGTAACTGGGTACTGATCGCAATCTATGGCCTGATGTTTGCCCTGTTTGCCAAATTGTACGGAGGACTTAAGGTTGGATATCTTAAGCGGATTGATGTATTTTATTCGCTGACACTGGCACTTTTGTGTACCAATGTGGTGGAATATCTGGAGATTACCCTGATCAACAGATGGTTCCTGAGCGTATGGCCCATGATCGAGATGACAGGAATACAATTGGTACTGATCATTATCTGGATATTTGGTTCAAGATATATTTATTCCAGTCTTTACCGTGCGCGCCGGCTTCTGGTCATTTACGGTGACCGGGATCCTGGGGATGATCTGATCCATAAGATGAATTCAAGAAAAGATAAATACGATATCAGCGGCAAGGTACATGTCAGTGTGGGAGAAGAAAAAATCCATCAGATGATGCCGGATTATGACGGAGTGATCATATGGGATCTGCCTTCAATGGTGAGAAACCGTTATCTGAAGTTTTGTTTCGCCCATTCTATCCGTTGTTATGTGAGTCCGAAAATTTCCGATATTATTCTTATGGGAAGTGAACGTATCCATCTTTTTGACACGCCACTTCTGGTGTCCAGAAATATGGGACTTGCAGTAGACCAGCGTGTTGCAAAGAGGATTATGGATATTCTGATCTCAGGAATTGGCATTATCATTACTTCGCCCATTATGTTGATCATAGCACTTGCGGTAAAAGTATATGACAGAGGGCCTGTATTTTATTTCCAGGATCGTCTGACGCTTGGTGGCAAACCTTTTAAAATCTGCAAATTCCGCAGCATGTGTGTGGATTCCGAGAAAAATGGTGCAAGACTGGCATCCAGGCATGATTCCCGTATTACACCGGTAGGTCATGTACTGAGAAATCTTCATCTGGACGAATTGCCCCAGCTTTTTAATGTGTTTAAGGGAGATATGTCTCTGGTAGGTCCGCGCCCGGAACGTGAAAGTATCATGCTTGAGTATGAGAAAGAGCTTCCGGAATTCTATTACCGTCTGAAAGTTAAAGCAGGTCTTACCGGATATGCGCAGGTCTATGGCAAATATAATACGACTCCTTATGACAAATTAAAGCTGGACCTGTTTTATATTGAGAATTATTCCTTCCTGCTGGATATTAAGCTGATCTTTATGACAGTTAAGATTTTCTTCCAGAAAGAGGTATCTGAGGGAGTAGATGACAGGCAGGTAAATGCGCTGAAAGATTCCGGGAGAAACGCCGGAGCATCAGAGAATAAAACGGAGGAATGACCATGAATAAACCGCTGGTATCAGTGATCATGCCGGTTTACAACGGAGAGAAATATATTAAACAGGCTGTGGAGTCTGTCTATGAACAGGGAGTTTCACTGGAACTTCTGGTGATCGATGACGGTTCCACAGACCATACAGAGGAAGTCCTGTCTGCCTATGAGGGCAGAGAGGACTTTCGGTATATTAAGAACGAACAGAATATGGGAGCAGCAGATTCCAGAAACAGAGGAGTCAGACTGGCACAGGGAACCTACATTGCTTTTCTGGATGCAGATGACTGGTGGGAGTCAGGCAAGTTGAAAGAACAGTTGAAACGTCTGGAAGAGACAGGATATGTGCTGTGTTCTACCGGACGTGAACTGATGAGTTCAGACGGAAGCAGCACAGGGCGGACAATCCCTGTGAAGGAGAAGGTCACATACAGAGAGCTTCTGAAGCATAACAGCATCAACTGTTCTTCTGTGGTACTCAGAAGGGATGTGGCATGTGAGTTTCCCATGGAGCATGATAACAGTCATGAGGACTATATCACTTGGCTGAAAATCCTGCGAAAATACGGATGTGCTGCCGGAATCAACAAACCATATCTGAAATATCGTCTCAGTGAAGGCGGAAAATCCAGAAATAAGCTGAAATCAGCAGCCATGACCTATAATGTGTACAGATATGCCGGATATGGCAGGATCAGGAGCTGTATTTTTTTCTGCTCCTATGCAGTACATGGGGTGTGGAAATATTGTCACAGGTAAGAAAGTGATACAGTAATATAATGGAAATACTTTCATAAGATAATTATTAACTTTCTATTCCATAAATCATAAAAATATGTTATGCTTAGCATGTTGTGATTTGAGAGTAAGAAATATATTAGAGGATAATATCTGTTATGAGAGAAAAGAAAGAAAAGCCGGCAGTGCCTTATTCTTATCTGATCGATAATTTTAAGTCATTGCTTATCTTTTTGGTGGTATTTAACCATATTATTGCGTTCAATCTTGTAAAAGTAGACACTGTGGTAAGATATATATGGTACGCAATTACCATTTTCCACATGCCTGCGTTTATTTTTGTTTCGGGTTATCTGTCAAAGAAACCACAGAACGTATTGAAGAATTTTAAGAATCTTCTTATTCCGTATATCCTTGGATACAGTCTGACCTGGTATTCGCAGATATGGCTTGGAAAATCAGTGGATTATGAGATCTTGCGACCGACAGGAACAGTTATGTGGTATATCCTGGCGCTTTTTATTTATCGTCTTACCATTGAGGCATTTGGTAAGATACGGTTTATTGTTCCGCTCAGTATTATCTTTGCATTGTGGGCGGGAACCAGACCGGAATTTACTACATTTTTATCTGCATCGAGAATTGTGGTATTCTTTCCATTCTTTGTGGCAGGTTACCTGTGGAAGAGTGAATATATTACCGCAGTCCGTAAATTTAAGGGAAAATTGGTTCTGGTGCCGATTTCAGCAGTACTGCTCTGGGCAATCCCCAATTACATGATATCAAATGAAATGGGCGTTGCAATCTTCAGGGGAAATCACAGTTATAAGCTTTGCGGTCTGGAGGATCCGGAGGGAATTGTGATCCGACTGCTTATGTATCTGGTATCTTTTATACTGATTTATACACTGCTGGCATTATTACCGGACATCAAACTGCCTCTTACCTATATCGGGCGACGGACAATGGGAATTTACTTCTTTCATTATCCGATCATGATCATTATGAACGGTTTATATCTGCTTTTGCTTCCGGAGATGAATAACGTATGGGTATTGTTGGGAGTTTCACTGCTGTTTATTCTGATCCTTGGATGTAAGCCGGTAGATTTTCTTTATACCAGTGTTCTGAACCTGATCGCGTTTATTTTGTTTAAGAAAGACAGGACTGTCAGGGATGAAGGTCTGGAAGAGGAATACGACAGTGAGGATGATGAGCATGAGCTTCTCAGGAGAAAGAAAGCAATCGCAGAACTGGCAGCGACGCTGGATGCAGAGAGTGGACAGGAGAATCATGTAAAGAAGATTGATATTGATGATGAACAGGAGGATGAATTTCCGGATAAACATGAGGGATTCAGCAATGTGGCAGGCATTGAACTGGATATAGAGGAAGATAACCTGGAAGATATTCCGGATAGCGTTATCGAAGGAGAAGAAGAACTTTCTCTGGAAGATCTGATACGTGAGTTGGAGGAAAGCACCAAAGAGATGAGAAATGTGGATTATGCAGAAGGAACTTCCAGTGAAACGAAGGAAGAAAAAACGCAGTGAACAGTAATATAAAGACTCTGATATATCTGTCTCAGGATATTTCAGAGTTTTTATTTTACATAAACTGTGTTATAATAATTCTATATGTACACAAATTATTTTATAAAGGGAGTTATGCGGGCGAATGAAAAAAGTGATCACGTATGGCACTTTTGATCTGTTTCATAAGGGCCACTATAATATTATCAAAAGAGCGAAAGCACTTGGAGATTATCTGATTGTAGGAGTCACAAGTGAGAGTTTTGATATTGAGCGTGGAAAATTAAATGTCAGGGACAGTCTTATCACACGAATTGAGAATGTCAGAAAAACCGGTCTGGCAGATGAGATTATCATCGAGGAATATCAGGGTCAGAAAGTCAGCGATATCATCAAGTATGATATTGATATTCTTGTAGTGGGTTCGGACTGGAGAGGCAAGTTTGATTATTTGAAGAATTACTGTGATGTTATTTATCTGGAGAGAACGAAGAATATTTCCAGCACGAAGCTGCGCAGTGAAGGTATTATTTTTAATATAGGAGTGGTGACAGACAGTATTGAAGATAATGATTTCGTACAGGAATCCAAGTATGTCAGCGGAATCCATGTTGAGAGAGTGTTCAGTGAGGAACAGGAAGTTGCACAGCGTTTCTGTGATAAATATGAGCTGGATTCCTGCTGGAATGATTACGGGGAGTTCCTGTCAGATGTGGATATTGTTTATGTGAAGACAGGACTGAATAAACGCGCAGAGTATATAGAAACTGCGCTGAAACACGGAAAATATGTGATCAGTGATTCACCGATGACACTTTCTTCGGACAGGCTCCGCAGGCTGTTTGAACTTGCCAGAGAGAATAACGTGGTTCTTATTGAGCGTATGACTCTGGTATATCTGCGCGCATTTAACCAGTTAGTATGGCTGGTCCACAGCAATCTGGTCGGCGATCTGGTAAGCGTCAAATGCTCAATTTCTCAGGATGATTTTGACGGTGGAAGGACATTTAACGAAACTGTCTGCACGGCAATCTGTGCGGTTCTCAAACTTCTTGGAAAAAACTGCCAGGAAGTAAGAACCAATGCAGTCCGTAATCATGATGGTGAATTTGTATATGACATGATTTCCATGAAGTATGAAAATGCACTTGCGACCATTGAGATCGGAACAACTGTAGATATCGAGAATGAGCTTGTGATCATCGGAAGCAACGGACGAGTTACCATTCCCAATGACTGGTGGAATACGGGATATTTCGAAGCAAATATCTCAGGTAAGGAATTTCTGAAGAGATACAGTTTTAACTTCGAAGGAAACGGATTCCGTTATCTGCTTCAGGAGCTGATGATCATGATCGGAGACAAACGGACAGAATGCACCAGACTTTTTTATGATGAATCTGTAAAAATAATAGAAATTCTGGAAAGAATCAATAAATAGGAAGGATAACTCATGACTGAAAAACAGAAATATCTCCTGAAACTTTTTCGGGAAGTTGATGAAATATGCAGAGAGCATAATCTCAGATATGTTCTGGCAGGAGGGTCTCTGATTGGAGCCCTCAGACATGAGGGATTTGTTCCATGGGATGATGACGTGGATCTCTATATGCCACGTCCGGACTGGGAGAAATTCGTAGAGATATGCAAGACAGAACTGCCGCCGGAGAGAGCTATCCAGTGCTCAGATGTGGATAGAAATTATACGAATTCATTTCCGCGTTATGCATCTACCGATACCTGCGCGATCCATAAGAGCCAGATCATCGGCAGAGACTGTGGAGGTGAGATCATAGATATTCTTACGCTGGATCCTATTCCTGCTGATGACAGAGAATATGAGAAATACCGGACACATATGATGATCTATTCTGATCTTATCAATCCCTCGGTAGTATACAGTGACCGTTGGGAGATACCGGTATCTATGTATCTGAAATATCTTCTTTCCTATATCTTTCTGGGAAAGAACAGAACACTGGAAAAACTGGAGAAGATCATGTTCTCTTACAAAGAGGAAGAATGCGACAGATATGCAATGCGTTGGGGCGGATGCCCCTTTCTGTTTGACAAGGACATGATGTTTCCTGTTAAAGAGGGAATCTTTGAAGGACAGAAGGCAATGATCCCGAATAAATGCAGTGATTATCTTATCTGGCATTATGGGGATGAATGGGCTTATATGCCTCCCCATGACAGCAGGGAAGGACATGTGGCTGTGTGTCTGGACAGTGGATCTTATCAGGAATTGCGTGATGATTACATGCCGAATATCAGAAAAGGCAGACTGCGCAGAGAATCTGTATTCCGTAAGATCTACAATATACGAACTGCGAAAAAGAGATACAAGGTGCGCCAGGAGGGACTTGCCATGAAAGCCCACACAGTTTCATGGGACCTAAAAGAGACCATCAGCGAGTCCGGACTGAAAATCAGTGAGCTTGTAGAACGGAAAGATTTCCACAGGCTAAGTGCATTGTTTGGTTCTTATTACAAAAATCAGCTAAGTGCGGATTTTATCGGAAGAGAAGACTATGCAAATATTTATGCATTTTATCATCCAATCCTTGTGGATGTGGAGGATGATGTATTTTATGCGGCAATGCTGACTCTTTTTTATACAGAGCGGGTATCAAAGGCATATCGTATGCTGGAAGTGCGTGAGAAACTGGATCATATCACACCTGAGATGGAGGAGCTGAGAAAGGATATTGATCTTTTCAGAAAAGCAGCAGATCATTATGAATTCCGCCGCATGAAGGAGGCAGAACTGATATGTGGAGATTTGCTGAAAAAATATCCGGGTCATCCGGGTCTGATAAAATTCAGATGTCGGTTTCTGATGGAGAGAGCCGGAGAAAACCGTCTGGAAGCGGAACGTTTCCTGGAAAAAGCACTGAAACTGTTCCCGGAGGATGGATATTTTCTGAAATACAAAGCTGATATTCTCTGGATGAATGGAGAAATCCAGAAGGCAACACAACTTTATGTGCAGGTGAAGGAGAAGACTTCCAACGGGATTGTATGGCTGGAGATGGACAGAGTATTCAGAAAATACAAAACAGAAGTCCTCAGAAAGTGTGAAGAGCTTCTGTCGAAGAAATCCAGAGAAGAAGCACTGCAGTTGATGGAACTGTGGAGACAGCTCATACCGGAAGACGAAGAAGTCCAGGGCGCATGGTATCTGGCAAAAGTAGCATGTGCTCATACGCAGAGTGAAGTAGAAGAAGAGATAGCTGAAATCTGTGAGGTGATAGAAACACCAATGCTTACTTCGACACCGAAGACCGGAGAGTATACAATGTACAGAAAGGCACTTACCAGAGCATGGAAGCGCCTGGGATATCCTGCAGAACTGGCGAAGCTGCGTACTCAGACTATATGTACCAGTGATGAAAGTGAGTTGGAATGGCTTTCTGAGCAGGTGCGCAGCCGGCAGATCCACAGAGAAGAATGTGTCTGGGCTTATAAGCTGATCGGGGATATCCGTAAGAAACAGGGGCAGACAAGAGAAGCCTTTGCCAATTATAAGAAGGTTCTGGATTATGAGATGCCATTGTATCTGAAGACGGAGATGTATCGTATCTATATCAGTGACCTGACTGAAGGAAGCGAACGAATCACAAACTTTGCAAAGAAAGCTGATGTTACAACTGCATTTAACAGTTGGCTGGACAAATACGGAAGTATAGAAGATATTAAGGCACTGGTAAACAGACTTGTCTGAAATATACAGATATATGCAATAGAAATGGAGCAAAGATTTGAATAAGAAACAAAAGGTGATTGTATCACTGTTAAAAGAGATAGATGAAATATGCCGTCAGAATAATATTATGTACTACCTTTCACCAAGACTGACATTGTGTGCAGTGACTGAACAGCCCTTTCCGCAGAATCCGCTGTTCGGGGTGGTTATGATGAAGGTGGAAGACATGGAGCGGTTTCGCAGACTGATCGAGGAAGATCCGCGGGAGAAACGTGCGCTGGAATCCATGAAGAGTCATAAATGGTTTCCGGGTTTCTATCTCAGATATGAAAATACAGATACCATATGTATCAATCTGGACAGAACCAGAGATTATGAATATCCGGGTATTGGTGTCAATATCTTTCCGTTGAGAACATCTTCTGTATCCGGTACAGCAAAGAGACGGATATCAAGGGCCGAGAATGGATGGACACAGCTTTGTGATATTAATCAGACAGAGTGTGGATACAAGAACAGGATAAACCGGACTCTGATGAGACTGCAGTGTCTGATAAACGGAAGACAGAGACAGGCATCGCGGCTGTATGAACGTTTTTGCAGAGAATTTCAGGGAGAAGGGGCAGAACAGTATATTCTCAGACGCAGGAAACAGACGCTGACTTTCCCTGCAGAGATCTTCGCAGAGACAAAGACAGTTACTCTGGAAGGAGAAGAATTTCAGGTTCCGGCGGGCACGGAGGAATATCTGACCATATGCTACGGAAATAATTACAGAGAGATTCAGGAAGCCCGTTATGTAATACCATCTTCCATGATTGTCAGTGCCAGAGTAAGCTATGCACAGTTCTGGAAGGAAGAGGGAAACTATGAGAAATACTGCAAAGAGCGCCGGAAAAACAGCCGCAGGCTGGCGAAGGCCAGAAAATACAAAAAATATTTTAATGAGTGCTGGAAATATGTAGTGCTCTGCGGTGCCAGAATGAACCTTGGTATTTTTTATAAATCCCGCAAGGATTATATTATGAATCTGTATAAAAATGAGGACTACATGGCACTTGAGAAAGTGTTCCGGCCTTATTACAGAATGACAGAGAAGAGTCTGCAAAAAGGAGAACTCTTTGCAGAAGATGTGGAGATCTTTGATATTTATGTAGATACTCTTGAAAAAACAGGAAGGACAGTACAGAGAAGCAAGATCAGTGCTCTGATCTGACAGGAGGAACTATGAAACTTTCAGATTATATCGTTACTTTTTTACAGAAAAAGGGAATACGCCATTTCTTTGGATATCAGGGAACAATGATTGCCCATGTGGTTGATTCCATTGAAAGAAATCCTGATACAGAGAATCATTCCAGCTATAATGAACAGGGAGCGGCCTTTGCGGCATGCGGTTATGCCCAGACAAAAGAGGAATGTGCATGTGCATATGCTACCAGTGGTCCGGGTGCAGTAAATCTTCTGAGCGGCGTGGCAGATGCATATTACGATTCACTTCCGGTAGTCTTCCTTACAGGACAGCTAAACACATATGAATATTCAGGGATTGAAGGATTGCGTCAGCAGGGATTTCAGGAGACAGATATTGTAGGGATGGCGAAACCAATCACAAAATATGCAGTGCAGATCCGTAATCCTGAGGATATTGTAGTGGAATTAAATAAAGCTTACCATATTGCAACAACAGGACGAAAGGGACCGGTTCTTATAGACCTTCCCATGAATATCCAGAGAAGCGAAGTGGAGAATCCTGTCTATGATATGACTTTTGAGGATGAGCATACAGATGCTGCCACAGCGCAGCAGGCAGCAGATACGATTCTTGCAGCACTGGAACAGGCGAAACGTCCTGTGATCATGCTGGGACACGGCGTGGACAGTTATGCAAGCCAGCAGGAACTGATCGCTTTTGCGAAAAAGAGACAGATTCCAATTATTACTAGTGTTCTGGCAAAATCTGTCCTGGGATATGAGCATCCACTGAATTTCGGATGTATCGGCGGTGCTTATGGACATCGTTATGCAAATATGATTGCCAATGCAAAGAGTGACCTGCTTCTTTGTTTCGGTATTTCCCTGTGTACCAGACAGATTGGAACAAAAGTGCATGAATTTGCAAAAGAGGCAAAACTTATCCGTATTGATATTGATGCTTATAATCTTCAGAGAAATATCCATGAGAATGGAGAAAATGAAGTGAAACTTCAGGCAGAGACAGGTGCGGTCATCAGTTGTCTGGCAAAGGCAGCAGGTCCGGAAAAAGAGGGTGCAAGTGAGTGGCTCAATATCTGCAATGAGATTAAAGAGAATCTTCAGGCAGTAGATGATAATACTCCTGAGAGATATCCAAACCGTATGATCGCAGATCTCAGTGATATGCTCAGTGATACTTCTGCTATTGCAGTGGATGTAGGACAGCATATGGTATGGAGCTATCAGTCATTCAGGAATCATGAAGGCCAGAAGCTTCTCTTCTCCGGTGGTCACGGAGCTATGGGTTATGGACTTCCGGCAGCTATCGGGGCATATTATGCTACAGGAAAGCCAACTGCATGTATTTGCGGAGACGGCGCATTCCAGATGAATATACAGGAACTGGAATGGGTAAAAAGAGAGAACATTCCTGTCAAAATGATGGTAATGAACAATGAAGCTCTTGGTATGATCCGTCATCTTCAGAGAGACTACTTCGACTGCCTGTTCGCAGGAACCACAGATGGCTGTGGATTTGCTTCCTGTGACTTTACAGAGGTAGCAAAGGCTTACGGTATTCCGGCACTGAGAATGCACTGCGATGCAGTCAGAGAAGAGGCACCGGAATTTATGGAAGGAAAAGGTCCGAAACTTCTGGAAGTTATGCTGGAGCATGGAACCTTTGCATATCCTAAGACCTGTCTGGGAGAGCCAATCCACAACCAGCAGCCATATGCACCGAAAGAAGTTTATGACAGATTGATGGAGTTGTAAGGCAGACAGAGATATATAATGATATATTATAGAAGGAATTTTTTTGCAGGCAGTCCAGCCATCGGAGTGTAAAGATCTCCTCATAGCTGCCTGCATTGTTTATAGCAAGATGAGAAATATAAAGAGGTAACAGAAATGAGTAAAGTAACAGTGATCACAGGCGGTACTTCAGGAATCGGCCGCGGTATTGTGGAAAAGATACTGGCAAATTCAGAGGATGATGATCTGATTTTTGCCACATATGCACACAATTCCGTTAAGGCCAATGAATTCTGGGACAGCCTGAAACCGGAAGACCAGGAGAAGCTTATCATTATGAAAGCAGACATGTCTTCCTATGATGCTATGATGAAATTTGTGGCAGAAGTCAAAGAGAAAGCAGGGCATGTAGACTGGCTGATCAGCAATGCAGGCATCAGCACCTACGATAAATTCAGGGACTATACATTTGAAGAATGGACAAATATCGTAAATACAAACCTGTCTGTACCGGTATTTATGATCAAAGAATTTATGCCGGTAATGACAGAGGGGGGAAGAGTACTCTTCATGGGTTCCTATGCAGGACAACAGGCTTATTCCTCATCTCTGGTATACGGTGTGACCAAGGCAGCCATCCACTTCCTTACCAAATCTCTGGTAAAGGAATTCGAGCCAAAAGGCATCACAGTCAATGCCATTGCCCCAGGTTTTATCCAGACTCCATGGCATGAAAATCGTACACCGGAAAGCTACGAACGCATTAACCGCAAGATTGCACTTCACAGATTCGGAGAAATCAAAGATGTGGCAGATATGGCGTACAGCATACTTACCAATAACTACATGAATGGAAGCATTGTAGATATTCATGGAGGGTATGATTACTTCTGATCTGTTCAGCAGTATATGATTCTGTCGGTGACAGGCATTATAGCGGTGCTTATTGTTGTAACAGCAGTGCTTCGTTTTAACAGATCGCTGGAGAAAGAGGAGGATTCCAGGGTCAGGGATTCACTTCTGGAATGGACAGGGCAGCAGGTACAGCAGCAATAAACAAAATGCTGGCACAGGAACTGCATACAGGATGTGTAAATACCTTTGCCATTGTGGATCTGGATAATTTTAAGACTCTGAATGATGTTATGGGACATATGTAGGGAGACAAGGCTCTCTGCGAAGTGGTTCTTATTATGAAGAAGCACTGCAGGGCTCAGGATATTGTCTGTCGACTGGGCGGTGACGAGTTTGTACTGTTTCTGCCGGATATGACCAGGGAGGCGGCTGAGGAAAGCCTACGTGTCCTTTCAGCGAAGCTGCATATTGACTATGTGAAGGAAAAGCTGGAAGTAATGATCTCTGCATCTATGGGAATTGTTCTTTCGGACGGAAAGGATGTCACTTTTCAGGACTTGTATGAAGAGGCAGATGGATGCCTGTATCAGGTGAAACGTACCTTCAAGGGTTCCTATCATATTTCAGACAAAATCGGCGTGGTAAATACAAGCTCCTTCTGATAAACAGCAGAGCAGTTATTCGGTGTAGAGCTGCGTAGCGAAGCGGATTGCAGAAATCTGCCTGTCAGGAAATACCATACAGCCATACAACGTCGGATAGTTGCATTTTATGTAAAAAATATGCGATAAAATATAAGCATAAATATGAGAAAAGACTTGACTTAAGCATGTCATGTGTGATAAACTTGACAAGCGACATGGAAGTTAGGCCTTTTTTTTATGCCCGAAAAGATGACGGATACATCGTCCGGCATGAGGAAAATGACCATGCAAATGAAAACACTGGAGGTGGAAGTTGTGCGCGTTAAGATTACATTAGCATGTACCGAGTGCAAGCAGCGTAACTACAATATGACTAAGGAGAAAAAGAACCATCCTGAGAGAATGGAAACTCAGAAATATTGTAAGTTCTGCCGCAAACACACTCTGCATAAGGAAACAAAGTAATCCAAGGTAACTGGACGAAACAGTTACTCACAGAGAATTGTGAGGTCAGGCTATGCAAGGAAATGAAAAATCTGCTGGCAAGAGCCAGAAGAAGAGTTGGTTTCAGGGACTTCAGTCAGAATTCAGGAAGATTGTCTGGACAGACCGCAATGAACTGATTAAGCAGACTATCGTGGTAGTTTGCGTGTCGATCGTGCTTTGCGTACTGATCAGCGTCATGGATTCATTTATTCTCGAAGGCATTAATCTTTTAATGAAATAAGGATAAGGTGATTGTATGTCAGAAGCGAAATGGTATGTTGTTCATACTTATTCCGGGTATGAGAACAAAGTAAAAGTCGATATTGAAAAAACCATCGAAAACAGACACCTGGAAGACCAGATCCTTGAAGTTCGTGTTCCGCTGCAGGAAGTGGCTGAGCTGAAAAACGGGGCTCTGAAACAGGTTCAGAAGAAAATGTTTCCTGGCTATGTACTTCTCAACATGGTTATGAATGACGATACATGGTATGTTGTCCGTAACACCAGAGGTGTGACAGGCTTCGTTGGACCAGGGTCCAAGCCGGTACCGTTGACCGAGGAAGAGATGCTTCCTCTTGGTATCAAGAAAGAGGAAATTCAGGTCGATTTCGCAGAGGGTGATACAGTTGTTGTCACAGGCGGTGCCTGGAAAGATACCGTTGGTGTTATCACTGCCCTTAATGTGCAGAAACAGACAGCAACGATCAATGTTGAACTTTTCGGCCGCGAAACGCCGGTAGAAATTAGTTTCGCAGAAATCAAACAGATGTAACAAGCAAAGGTAACAATATCGTGGGAGGGACCATAAACCCCCGCCAATACCACATAGGAGGTGCCGAAAAATGGCAAAGAAAGTAACAGGATATATCAAATTACAGATTCCGGCTGGTAAAGCAACTCCAGCACCACCTGTAGGTCCAGCTCTTGGACAGCACGGTGTAAATATCGTTCAGTTCACAAAAGAGTTCAATGCAAGAACAGCAGATCAGGGAGACTTAATCATTCCTGTAGTTATCACTGTTTATGCAGACAGAAGTTTCAGCTTCATAACCAAAACTCCGCCGGCTGCAGTTCTTCTTAAGAAAG